>Ga0114962_10005057_pt1 | contig 10371 bp, 7 predicted proteins | sample C_130820_MF_Meta_FD_87017 | JGI IMG/M metagenome (GOLD analysis project Ga0114962, IMG submission 87017) | Freshwater microbial communities from Lake Croche, Canada to study carbon cycling - C_130820_MF_MetaG | ecosystem: Environmental > Aquatic > Freshwater > Lake | place: Lake Croche, Canada...
CCATCTGGCTGAGGATCTCCTGCAAAATTTAATTTATCTAAGCCCAGAGCGCTAACGTAAGGAATGTTTTTCTTAAGTCCTTCTATGATATTTGAATTATCAATTCCCGTTGCGTCGTCCTTATAAACAATTTTAAATTGAAAATTTTGTTTGGATAAGGATGTAGTATTCAATGAATAAATATTTTTCATCATCAAATCCCACATAGGATGATCTAAATGATTACGGATAGTAGAAGATTTTAACATCTTTAAAACCAATATTTCATCATCTTGTCTGGCTTGATAATCTTCGGTCATTTCGCCTACTTTAAACTTCCGACCATTCAAAGTATACTCATATGAAACAGCTAATACCTCATCATTTCTTAAGGGTGCAATCAAAGAAATATAACCCAATTGAGAGTTGAATTTAAATTCACGATCATTTAAGCGCTTTGCACCTTTTAAAATATCGTAATCTGTACCTCTTTTTAAAGAATATTGTGTCTCTAATAGATTGGCAGCTTCGTTGGCTTTTCTAATATTTACATCGCCAGTAATATTTTTATATAAGCTATTATTGTCATTATTAACTGGTTGGGTACGTGCTGGCAATGCTTCTCCCAAATCAGACAACGCTACAAGATTACGAAGGGTTTCTGTATTTTGAGTTCTATTGGTCACATAAACTTCTAAACGAGTAATCGTAATTCCGCTTGTAATTACTGGTAAATTCTTGAGGGCTTTTTCGTAATTATTTCTAAAAAAAGTCGATAAAAAAAAGTGTCTATTTTCATCATATTGATCAGCGCGAATTTCAAAACTTCTACCTTGACTCCCTCCTCTTAAAGTAATACAATCTTGTTTTGAACGTTGTTGAGCTGCAACCAATGTTACATCTAGGTTGCCAAAACGTAAAAGAGTTTTTAATCCGAATAAGTTTTGAACACCAGGAATCAATTGGGAATTTAAGGTCCAAGAGGTATTCCCTGCTTCAATACTTTGTAAAATATCTTCCTCTTGCGTTTTCCAATTTAATTTCAATTGATTCTGGAAATTAAAACTAGCTTTAGTATCAAAATTCGTATTTAAGTTAAGCTTATCACCAATCTTACCTTGAAAATTAATTTGAGCTTGTTCATTAAAATACAAATTTCCTACATATCGTAACTGAACTGGAATAGCTGGATTATCAACAAATTGACCCATATAACCAACATCCAATAAAAGACTACCATTAGGCTTGAATGAAATTTCACTACCCCCAAAAATTCTGTCGATGGAAGCAGGTAATTCTATTTTAGGGAATAATCCCCTAGACTTCAATGATGAATTACCATCTAAACTTCTTGAATAATTATTCCAAAAACTTCGATTTATCTGCTTATTTTGTTGGTTAGAAAATTCGCTAAAGGATAAACTTCTAGAATCAGTTAATTCCAAAGATCCAATCTTATTGTTTTGAATAAAAGTTTTATCATCCTTGAGGAATGTTTCCGTTTTTACTTCTTTGAATTGATCATAGGAAAAAGGTGAAGTAATTTTTCTTTTATTAAATAAAGAACTAGATTTTTTAAAACTATAACGTGGTTTTTTACCAGATTTATTAATCAAAGTATCGTTGTTAATCTTTTGAGCAATTCCTGATTGCATGCAAAAAAAGAACAAGACAAGTAAAATATTTACTGCTTGATAATTAAAAGAAATGTGGTTGTTGTTTTTTTTAAACACCTGATAATATATTCAAAATTTCAAAACTAACGTAAAGCCAACTTAATTAATTGTTCAATACTAGCATTCGGATTGGATTTCAATATTTGATCTAAACTTTTTTCAGCGGCAAGTCTCGGAATTCCTAAAGTAGTTAGAGCAGCAAGCGCCTCTTTTTTCACATTAAAAGATTCATCAGCACTTGATCCAACTGCATCAACAAACAAAGTATCTTTCTTGCATTTGTCTTTCAACTCTAAAATAACTCTTTGCGCTGTTTTTGATCCAATACCCTTAATAGATTGAATCAAAGCTAAATTTTCATTCATAATTGCTGCTCGGATTTCATTTGAGGAAAAGGAAGAAAGCATAACCAATGCTGTACTTAATCCGATACCTGAAACGCTTATCAAATCAAGGAAAAGTAACTTTTCGTCAAAGGTATAAAAACCTACTAAAGTATGAGCATCTTCTTTAATTTGCAAGTGAGTAAATAACTGACATAATTCATCTGTTCCCGAAAGAGCCTCGTAGGTTTGTAAAGAAATTTTTACTTCATATCCTACCCCATTCACATCAATAATGACATGTGCTCTATCTTTATGGGCCAGTTTTCCTTTTAAATATGCTATCATATCATGAAATTCTTAAACGCATTCCAGGTTTTATTTGTTGAGAACTCAATCGATTCAATTTCTTCAATTTAGTGATTGTCAAACCTTCATGCTTCGAAGCAATTTCTGAAAGTGTATCACCCATTTTAACCTTATAATATCTAATTTTACTGACATTCTTGGAAGCTAAAGTTACATTCTGCTTTACTTTATTAGGTAATCCTTTAGCCAAAGAAAAAATGTCACTATCTATCCACTTCCTTTCTAGTACCCAAATGGCTTTGCCCTTCTTCAGACGATTGGAACGAAGTCGATTTAACCGTTTTATTTCAAATACGGAAATTTCAAACTTCCTCGCAACATCGTAAATGCTTTCTCCCGATTTTACTTTATATTTAAACTTAACTAATGTTAAGGTTTTCAAATTAGATAAAGAGTCTATTCGGGCATTAAAAGACTGGAAAAACTTAGAGGAAGAATCTAGAATGGATTGTCTATTAACCAAAAAATACTCTAAGTTTTTGCTAGGAATTCTCAAAGTGAAATTCCGTGAATCTTTGGGTAAAAAATCAGATAAAATATGTGGATTTAATCTTTTTAATGTGTCAATAGAAAATTTACTAAGTAAGGTAAACGTCGCCAAGTTTAAATAACCGTTAATTTTTATTGTATCAGCGGGTATATTTTTCACCCAATTTTCTGCATGAATTGCATGATCCCAATGATAATTCATCATGTAGGTCATTGCAATAAATTGCGGAACATAAGCTCTAGTTTGTTTAGGTAAACAATTGTAAATCCCCCAAAAACTATTATTTCCTCGGCAATTTCTTATGGCTCTTTTGACATTACCTGGTCCAGTATTGTAAGCAGCTAATACCAAATGCCAATCACCAAAAATTTTATACAATTGACGCATGTATTTACAAGCGGCTTCCGTTGCTCTCTCAGGATCAAAACGTTCATCAATGATTGGATCAACTCTCAATCCAAAATCACCCCTTGCTGTATAAGGCATAAATTGCCATAAACCAGCCGCCCCTTTATTTGATAAAGCTTTAGTGTCTAATCCTGATTCTATTAAAGATAAATATTTTAATTCATCTGGAAGATTATATATTTTCAAATACTTCTCATATAATGGAAAATACAAATCGCGCTTTTCCAACATTTTTTGGGTAAATTCAGCTTTTTTGAAAGCGAAATATTCAACAAATTGATGGGTATGAAAATTATAATTTAATGGTATTTGCTTTTCCAAAATCTTCAAACGACTTTCTATCATCCAAGCATCGATGGACCAAATTAAAGGAGAACCTTGTTCCACTTGAACTAAAGAGTCAATGGTTCGAGAATCAACTGTAGGTAGGAAGGATTTCTTTTGTGCAACAGAATATGACACCTTTAAAAGGCCAAAGATTATCAAACATGAAAAAAATAACAATCTAATTTTCATCTAACCTTTAAATATGCTTTGCAAAATTAATCATCTGATGTTCATCAAAATACTTGCCGATCACTTGAAAACCCATTGGTAAATTTTGTTGATCAGTACCCATGGGTACTGAAATAGCTGGCAATCCAGTAATGTTCGCTTGCACCGTAAACAAATCACCCAAGTACATTTGAATTGGATCTACTGTTTTTTCCCCAATTGCATAGGCTGTACTAGCCGTTGTAGGAGAAATTAAAAAATCAAATTCATTTAATATTTGTTGTGTAAAATCTTTCACTAATCTTCTTACTTTTTGAGCTTTGGTATAATAAGCATCATAATAATCCGCACTTAAAACAAAAGTCCCCAACATAATTCTACGTTTCACCTCTTCCCCAAAACCCTCCATTCTGCTACGTTTGTACATGTCAATCAGGTCTTTCGACTCTTTTGTTCGATATCCATATTTAACACCATCAAAACGAGATAAATTCGAACTTGACTCTGCGGTAGTTAACACATAATAGGTTGGCAATAATTGGGATACGTAAGGAAAGTCAACGGCCTCAACAAGATATCCTTGTTCCTTTAAAAAAGACACTTTATTGAAAAATGCCTCTTTTATTTCAACTTGTAAACTTGGATGCTCAACTATTTCTTTAATATATGCAATCTTTTTAGAAGACTTATAATCCGTATCAATGTTCGTTGTAATTGTACTATCCTGTCCATCATCTCCAGAAATAATGTCTAATACTAACTCAACATCTTCAATGTACTTGGACATAGGGCCAATGGTATCAAAGGAAGATGCATAAGCAATCAACCCCCACCTGGAAACACGTCCATAGGTTGGTTTTAATCCAACAATACCACAAAACGAGGCAGGCATACGAACAGAACCACCTGTATCAGTTCCCAGTGAAACCTGACACATGCCAGCTTGAACTGCCACGGCTGATCCTCCAGAACTTCCCCCAGAAACTCGTTTTTTATCAATAAAATTTAAAACAGGACCAAACGCTGAATTCTCATTTGTAGAACCCATTCCAAATTCATCACAATTCTGTCTACCAATAATGATTGCATCATGATCTAACAATCGTTGTACGGCAGTGGCAGAAAATGTAGATTTAAAACTATTTAAGATGTTACTTCCGGCAGATGAATGGTGGTTTTCATAACAAAGTAAATCTTTTATACCAATAACCAACCCAGCCAATTTACCTGCTGTATTATTTTTAATTTTTTGATCAATCAAAATTGCTCTTTGAAGGGCTTCAGCTTCATAAACCTCTAAAAATGCATTTAACTCTTTATTATGATTATCAATCAAAGATAAATGATTTTTCAAAAGAGCAACACACGAGAGTTCACCAGAAAACAATTTCTCCCTTAAAATAGAATAAGGGGCTGATATATTATTCATTAAAAATATGGGTTCAATAAAATACAAAAGCATAGTTGAAAATACATTCAACTATGCATGTAAATAGGAAAATGAAGATTTTTATTTTTTATCCTCGTCTAATTCTTTCGTAATTTGATCTTTCACCTCATTCTTAGCATCTTGAAATTCACGAATACCTTTACCCAATCCTTTCATCAATTCAGGAAGTTTCTTTCCACCAAAAAACAACAAGATAGCTAAACCTACCAATAGCATCTCTCCTCCACCAAAATTATTTAAAAATAAAAATATAGTTGCTGTGTTCATTTTTTTAAAGTTTAAAATTTTGTAAATATATTCAATACTACTTAAATATCCTTATTTATACTCATTTAGTTTATCAAATTCATCCAATTCATTTTTGATGGATTTCGCAACCCAAATCAGTAAAGCCAAGTCATCAGTAAACCCAATTAAAGGTAAAACATCAGGAATAAAATCAAATGGAGAAATAAAATAAATTAAAACTGCAACGATTTTCACCAATGTCTTAGTTGGTATTTTTCTGTAATCTCCAGAAATATAAGCTTTTATCAAGGCGCTAAATGTGATGACATAATGATTCACCAAATTAATAACAGAAACATTATTATTAAAAGCTAAATGATTAACCTTTACTATTGCCTCTTTAATCAAACTAAGTAAACCTAATTTATCCTTTAAGATGATATTTCCACCCCTTTGTAAAGATTGCTTAAAAAAGTCCGATGATATTATTTTATCTAAAAATGTATTTTTCTCACTCATAAATTCAATTATATCTTTAAATATACAAAAAACAAGACTAAAATTAAATTTCCTGACCCTTATTATACTTTATAACGATTAAATTGTTCAATTATTTGATGATTTGTATTAATTTTATCGATTATCAATTTATACAAATTCCTAAAAATTTAAATAATGAAAATTACTGTCGTAGGAGCTGGAGCTGTAGGTGCAACATGTGCTGATAACATAGCTCGCAAAGAATTAGCTGATGAATTAGTTTTATTAGACATTAAAGAGGGTATCGCTGAAGGTAAAACTTTAGATATGTTCCAAACCGCATCTTTGTTGGGTTTTGATACAAAACTTGTAGGTTCTACTAACGATTATTCAAAAACAGCCAACTCAGATGTAGTTGTAATCACTTCTGGATTACCTAGAAAACCAGGTATGACTCGTGAAGAATTAATTGGTGTAAATGCAGGAATTGTGAAAAGTGTCGTTGAAAACATTTTGAAATTCTCTAAAAACCCAATCATTGTGATTGTTTCTAATCCAATGGATACAATGACTTATTTAGCTAAATCTATTTCAGGCTTAGATAAGCATAGAATTATTGGTATGGGTGGCACGCTAGATTCAGCAAGATTTAAATGTTATTTAGCAAAAGTTATGGACGTATCAATCAATGATATACATGGAACGGTGATTGGTGGACATGGAGACACAACAATGATTCCATTGAAGCGCCTTGCTACTTATAATGGAGTACCGGTGAGTCAATTTTTGGATACTGACACTTTAGATAAAGTAGTCGCTGATACAATGGTGGGTGGTGCTACTTTAACAGGTTTATTAGGAACTTCAGCATGGTATGCTCCAGGTGCTGCAGGAGCTGCACTCGTAGAAGCAATTGTAAGAGATGAGAAAAAAATCATGTCTTGCTGTGTTCCTTTAGATGGAGAATATGGTCAATCAGACATTTGTTTAGGTGTGCCAGTGGTATTAGGAAAAAATGGCTGGGAAAAAATCGTTGATTATAAGTTAACATCAGATGAGCAAGCAGCATTCAATAAGTCAGCAGATGCTGTCAGAAATATGAATGCAGTATTGAGTACGTTAAGCCTATAAAATCGATCATTCTGTTTCATTAAAAAAGGTGTCTGTTTTCAGCCACCTTTTTTAATTATGAATAAATATCAAATTAGTTAATTATAATAAAATCTTAGCTTTTGCTCTTACTTAGACCTAATTGCCGTTACAGGATCCATTTTAGCCGCAACCCATGCTGGAATTATACCTGATAGAATTCCAATAAAACTTGAGATAAAAACACCAGACATTATATTTCCTAAGGATAATTTTAAAGGCAATGCTTCTTGAGGAATTAAGGTAATTAATACGACAAACCCGATACCAACCAAACCGCCAATTAAACTTAAAAATACTGCTTCAAATAAAAATTGGAATAAAATAAAATAATTCTTTGCTCCTAACGATTTTTGAATACCGATAATGTTTGTTCTTTCTTTTACAGAAACAAACATGATATTAGCAATTCCGAATCCTCCTACTAACAGAGAAAATCCGGCAATTAAAGCTCCCGCAATATTCAAAGCGGAAAAAACACCATCAAAAAAACTTTGTAAACCATCCAAACGATTGATTGAAAAATTTGCATCTTCCTTGGGCTTTATAGACCTTAAACTTCGCATCAAACCTGTTAATTCTCCTTCTAATTCTTCTTGCTTTAAATCAGAATCAAATGCTTTCACGGCAATATCTGGTGTTGGTTTATCTTTTTGAAAAATAGCAGAAAAGGTAGAATAAGGGATAATGACTTTTTCATCGGGGCTACCACCGAAATTCAACAAATCATTTCCTTTTTTCTCGATAACGCCTATTACGGAAAATTTGATGCCATTTATTTTAATTTCTTTACCTATTGGATCTGCCTCACCAGATATCAAATTTTCAGCAACTTTTGACCCAATGATAACGGCATTAACCGCATTCTCAGATTCAATTGGTAAAAAATATCTACCCTTTTCAATCGGAATAATAGAAATTTGATTATAATCATAGCTTGCACCAATCGCATTGGCGTCCATGCTATTACTACCTTTACTTAAAGTAACGGTCCTTCCATTGTCAATGATTGCAATCGCTTGTGCCGATTTTAAATTTTCTTTTAAATATTTAAACTCGGAATATTTCATTTCTGGTCTATTCAAATATTTCCACCAGGGATAATTATTAGACATTACCCAAGGCCATTTTCCAACATATAAAACGCCTGAACCAGCAAAAGAATCTATTTCGTTTCGAATTTTACTATTTAAAGAATCTACCGCAGTAAAAACAGCTACAATAGCAAAAATTCCAACACTCACTCCCAACAATGATAAAGTCGTTCGCATTAAATTAGATCTCAATGCTTGATATGCGAAAATTAAACTTTCTAAAACTTGGCGAATAAACTTCATGGATAAATTTTAATATTTAAAGTTACTAATCAAATTAGTATTTAAGAGGATTATAGTATAAAGAGGGCCAATAATCCTTGAATGGTAATATGGTGTTAAGATTGGATTTTTGTAACTTTACTGTTCGATTCAAATATTATGGCTTGGAATTCAACAGACTTAAAAAAATTAACGTTTCATTTTGAAGGGAAATTATTTTTCGATGAATCTTTAGAATCCCAACTAACCAAAAAAATATTTGCCACTGATGCGTCTGTCTATCAAGTAGAACCCAAAGCTGTAGCAATTCCAAAGAATATAAAAGATATCAAGAGACTCATTCAATTTGCTTACAAATCAAAAACAGGATTAATTCCCAGAGGTGCTGGAACCTCATTAGCTGGTCAAGTGGTAGGAGACGGAATTGTAGTAGAAATAGCCTCAGAATTATCCAAAATAATTTTATTAAATAAAAAGGAAAAATCAGTTTGGGTAGAACCTGGAATCATTCGAGATGATTTGAATAAAAATTTAGCACATGCTCAATTATTCTTTGGACCAGAAACTTCAACTGCAAACAGAGCATTATTGGGCGGAATGCTTGGCAATAATTCGTGTGGATTGCATTCCATTGTTTGGGGAAATGTGAGAGATCATTTATTGGAAACAAGAGCTTTTTTGTCGGACGGAAGTGAAATTCATACCTATCCGCTTACGAATGAAGAATTTTACAAAAAATGTACATTACCAAATTTAGAGGGGACAATTTACAAGGAATTACATCGAATTCTAAATAATGATGAAATCAAACAATTAATCAAAACATCTTTTCCAAAGGCTAGTATTAAAAGAAGAAATACTGGCTTTGCTTTAGATTCATTGATTGAAATGCAACCCTTTAATCCAAATGGACAACCATTTAATCTTTCTGCATTAATCGCAGGTTCAGAAGGCACGTTAGCCATTGTTCATTCAATGAAATTAAACTTATTGGATTTGCCAGAAAAGGAAGTTGCTTTGGTATGTGTACATTGTTCTAGCTTGGAAGAAGCCATGTTGTGTAATTTAGTTGCGTTAGAATGCAACCCAACTGCTTCAGAATTAGTAGATGATTATATTTTATCCTTTACAGTTGACCATCCTCAATTCAACGAAGATCGCTCATTTATCGAAGGTAAACCAGCAGCCATTTTAATGGTAGAATTTAGATCATCAAGTATTCAAAATCTTTATGCAAAATTAGAAGTATTTACAAATAAATTAAAGGAAAAAAACTTATCTTATGCTTCTCCGGCACTATTTCAAGAAGATATTAATAAAGGTTGGAACATAAGAAAAGCAGGCCTCGGTTTAATTAGAAATTTAATAAGTGATGACCAAGCTGTCAATTTAATTGAAGATTGCGCAGTTGATCCCATCGATTTGCCTAATTATGTAAAGGACATAGAAACTTTACTAAAAAAATACGATGTTAAAGCAGCATTTTATGCGCATGCGGGTGCTGGTGAGTTACATATTGAACCTTTTTTAAATCTTAAATCAAAAAAAGGCATTCAATTATTTCGAAGTATTTTAACAGAAACGGTTCAAATTTTAAAGAAATACAAAGGTTCTTTAAGTGGCGAACATGGCGATGGAAGACTAAGAGGTGAATTTATTCCCTTATTAATGGGAAACGAAATCTATCAAATTTTCAAAGATATCAAAAACCTTTTTGACCCCAATCAACTTTTTAATCCCAATAAAATTGTTGATACTCCGCCGATGGATCAATATTTAAGATTTGAACCATCAAATGAATTACAACAGCCAGAAAAAAAATTATTTTATTATTATGGAGCGATAAAAACACCTTTGGCTTTGGCAGAAAAATGCTCAGGTTCTGGAGATTGTAAAAAGAGTGTACTTAGTGGTGGAACAATGTGCCCAAGTTTTATGGCTACTTTGGAAGAAAAAGACAGCACACGCGCGAGAGCGAATATCGTTAGACAAGTACTATCAAAATCAA
>Ga0114962_10005058_pt1 | contig 10370 bp, 6 predicted proteins | sample C_130820_MF_Meta_FD_87017 | JGI IMG/M metagenome (GOLD analysis project Ga0114962, IMG submission 87017) | Freshwater microbial communities from Lake Croche, Canada to study carbon cycling - C_130820_MF_MetaG | ecosystem: Environmental > Aquatic > Freshwater > Lake | place: Lake Croche, Canada...
AGAAAAACTAAGAATAATCTATCTTGATCTTTAATATCAAGATATGAACCTATTTTACCATCAGAATATTTAACTCTTACACATGATTGTAAAATATCATTCATTTTCTCTACTATGTCGTAGAAGTTCTGGTCATCTACCATAGAATATGCCTGGATCTCTCTTACTTGAGCAGGTCTTACCATAAAAAGTGTTCCTGTTGGATAAAATTGTCCACATGGTAACTCTCTAATATCAAAATTAAAATATTGTAAGTCACTTACTTTAGTTCCCTCTACGACAGGTTTTTGTGTAGTAGTATCATCATTGAAGTTGTTCTGATTCTTACCTGCGTCTAAATCATTTAGATGTCTCTTTAGGTAGTCTTCTTCACTCATTTCTTGTTCTTTAGACATAATGTTATTTGTTATTTTTTAAATATATATTAGATATATCTCTCTTCCTTATATCTTCAAATATCTATAAAGTTTCTATAAAATAAAAAAACCTCAAATTTCTTTGAGGTTTTTTATATTTTTATTTGTAATTCTTATTGGAATCCACCTGCGTTGATTGCACCAGTTCTCAATATGGTTACGTTATTCACGATTACTCCCATACCTTTGATTGGTTCTACATAAGTATCAAGTACACCAATTTGGTTATCGATAATCTCATTAGTATTGTTTTCTTCATCCATTTTATTGAAGTAGTTATACAATCCATTTTTGTTTACATATGTTTCACAAATTACGTCAGCTCTAAGTTTGATTTCAGATCTGATATCTGGTGTATTGTATCTCCATTGGAAGTCTAATAACATTCTTGACAACTCTCTTTCAAGCTCGATAAGTACCTCTCTAACGTGAATGTAAGAAAGTGCTGATTTGTAAAGAGTTTGTGCTGTATTTTCAGTCTCAATAACATTTCCTCTATTTCTTTTGAAAACGATTGGGTTGATTTGAGCACCATTTAACCACTCGATATCAGATGGAGTAAAGTCCATTTCTAATCCAGCAATGTTTGTGATTCTACCGTTAGTAACACCCGCTGCAATTGTCCAAGGAGTAATAGATCCAAGATTTGAAGTGTGTTTTCTCATATATGTTGTTGCTGCGTGAGACGCTGGTGGCATCTCTAATGGTCTACCATTATCATTTACTGTTAAGTATGGTGTGAAGTAACCAACACAAGTTGTACCTGCACCATCACCGAATGAGTAAAGGAATGCTGGTCCACTTTCAGGATCTCCACCTTTAGCAACAAACTCTGCTTGAAGAACTCCTTCTGCGTTTACGAATGTAGGAGAGCTTGAGTTTTTGAATGACTTCATAGAAGGCATATTCAAGAATCCAAATGCGTCTAATCTATCACCACAGATATCAACTAATTGTTGTTTAGATCTTTCTGTTAATCCTAATCCAAATGAATCGATTAAGTATCTGAAGTCGATAGCTTCTTTGTTAGTAACTGCTTTAAATAATGGAGTTCCTTTTGCAACAAGATTTAATACTGCGTTTTGTCTAGCTTCAGTTCCATCAGGTAAAGATGCTTCTCTTACTCTGAATCCTTTAAGTGAAATTGCTTTGTAAGTTGTTGCATAGTTGTCAACAGTTTTGTATCTCATTGTTTGTAAATCTGTTCCAAATGCTGTTATTTTGATTGCAGAATCACAAGTGATTTCTACTAAATCTGCATTTCCTGCATATTGTCTTTTAGAAATAACTCTTGTAAGTTTTCTAGGATATTGACCAATGTGTAATTTAGTTTCATCATAGAATGCTTCTAAGAAATCTCCTACTTTAACTTCAGTATATCTAGATCCATTTACAAGCACTTTATTAGGGTTTTGAACATATCCTGTTGGAACTTCAATTTCTAAAGATTGTTTGTAATTTGTAATAGCAGAGTTTATTTCAAATGTTCCTGCAGTGTTAGTATTTACGTTTTCGTACGATGTGAATGTGTCATTCATAAACGATACGTTTAAAGTTTCACCATCCGCATCAATATACATTTTAAGGTAGTGTTTTGTGTTGAAGTCTTCAATTATAGAAACGTTTTGAACTCTTTCGTAAGAAGTTTCTTCGTTTACTTTATATACGTAGTTGAATATACCAGCACCATTATCTATAGTACTGAAAAGATTATCTGATACAATAGTAAATGTTCCTGTGTTTGTAGAGGCACCATATATAGAGATAATATCATATACTTCGAATGCTGGATCTTCAGAAGAGTTAAACGCTATATAATCGTATCCTGCTGCAGATGATGTAAGTCCTATATTTAATCCAGCCGTCAATCCAAATACAGTTACTGCCGATTCTCCATCAAAGAAGTAAACATCAGATATGTATTCTGATCCAGATACATAAGGATATACATTTGTTTTTTCTAATATAGCTTGAGGTGTTTTGTTTGCATAGAAGAAATCTCCTGTGTTTACAACACCATCATAGTATCTTGTGTATAGTTTAGAATATTTAGCAACAACACCAAATGCTTCTTCATCCGCAACCTCAACTTGAGTTTTTACACCTTTAGCACCTACTATAAACTCATTGTCTATTGTATAGAATACTAAGAATCCTTCTAATATATCAGATAGTTCTGATGTTTCGAATGGAAGTTTAAGCTCAAAAGATTTATCTTGAGTTGAAGAAGTAACAATATTAGATATTGAAACATTAGCTAAACTAATTTTATCTCCTTTATTTCCATCATGACTTTTTAACATAGCCATTTTGTCTTTATTAGGACTATCGATTAAATCAACAAGTCTATTAAACATTTTGAATCTTCTGTATTGTGCATATTCTTTTACACTGATAGATGCATCTGTATTAGTAAATGATACTTTTATAGATCCTGTAGCACCAACAACTGCTTCTACATTATAATCTACACCAAATTCGAAGTTTTTGAATCCACCTTCTTCGATGTTTATATCTTCCCAAACTGGAGTTCCAAATAATGCTTGCTCCTTAACTCCAAATTTAATGTGTGCTAATACAATATCTGAAGAAGCAACTGCTGGATTTTTAGAGTTTGTACTATTTACAACTTTAAATTTACCTGTAGAGTCTACAACAAGTGTCGATGAATATGTAGCTGCGCTTGTGCTATATGCATAGTTATTTGTAGATATGGAAAGAGTAACAGGATTTGAATCTAAAGTTACTTTTTTGTTTCCTTGTACTAAGAATGCTTCATAATCAGTGTTTACTAATGAATAAGTAGCAACGATAGAATTTGTTCCAAAATATGGAGTCATTTCACCTAAGTTATCTAATCCGATATTGTAGATATATCCTTCTGCAAAATATGCAGTTCTCTCATCACCATTTGTAACCCATCCTTTTGTTTTAGGAGATCCATATGTGTGGTGTGTTCCTTGAGAATCATATGCCCAAGATGCAGATCCACCTAATAAAGCAGTTACGTTTCCTGGTAAATCCAATGGATTTGAAACAATTTCGATTTCTTCTGAAATCACATCTTGATAAGAAAGGAAATCAATATTTGTTTCATTCTTACCTGCAATCGTGTGTCCAATTAAATCCAATCTTCCGTTAAAGAAATCAGTTTCAACTAAATCATTGTTGAATGCACAGAATATTCCAGTTCTATCTGTATCTCTATTTACAACCGTTTCGATAAAGATATTTCTACCATTTAAATCTCTAAAATATGGAATCAAAGAAAGACCTTCATAGTATGCTTGAAGTGATATATTTCTATCATTTGCAAATTCTCTAACTTTGTCTTTTCTAAGTCCTGTAGAGTTAAAATATGCACTCCATCTAGAATCTACTGCCAAAGTTTTATAATCTGACCAATCACCACCAACGATTAAAACATCAACCATATAATCAGATGCATAATCATTAACATCTATATAAGGAGGCATTTTATCTGCAGAACCGTACCACTCAATAAGAGTTCTATCGAATCCAGCAACTGCTGATTTGAAAACAAATACTGTTGCAAATTTATCAGATAAATTTGTTAGACTGAATGCTCTTTCAGAATATCCTATGTTATTTTTTGTAAGATTGATGAAAGACTCCGTATCTCTTTTCCAGAAACCTGTTGTGTCAAAAAATCTTCTGTAAGGACCTTCTCTTTCAATATCGTTTAAGTAGTCTGCGGAAGTAGATAATGACTTATATTCAATAACATCTAAGTTATCATCAGTAAGTAATAAGTTTATTGCATAAACTGGTGATGCTTCCAACATCTTAGAAACGGTTCTATGAAAGAATGAACCTTTTCTTTCCAATCCTCTATCCAATTGACCGAATATTACTTCTAAGTCTGTCGTATTAGTAACTCTTATCGGTGTATTAACTGGTCCCTTTTTTGACACACCTATCACCAAGTTAGTAAGTCCTTCAACAACTGGAGTAGCGATAACGGAATTATCATATTCCTCTAGGAATATTCCTGGTCTTTTGTATTTTCCAATTTGAATTGCCATATTTTTTAGTTTAATTTTTTATAGTTAAGTTATATATAAAATGTAAAAAGCGATATTTTTCTATTTTTATCAAATAGAAGTTATTTTTTTTGAAGAATCTTGCATTTCATCTTTTATTTCTCCCATTTTACTTTTTAGACTTGCTTCTGCCTCTACAAGTTCTTTTTTTAAGTCAGATATTTCCTGAGTCTTTATTTTTTGTTTAGACTTTATATCATTTATAGTTTTTGTTTTCTGTGATGTATCACCTTTGGCATTTGTTATCTCTTTAAGATCTTCTCCGTTTTGATAAAGATCATCGTTATACTTTAATAATTCATCCTGAACATATTTTATTCTAATCTGAAAGTTCATCATACGAGTGTATTCCTCTATGAATGGATTATTTGGAAATTTCTTCTTTATTTCATCTATTCTTTTATTTAGAAGTTCATTATCTTTGTCACTTTTTATCTCCATAAACGCCTTATCTAACTCTGCCTTTATTGCAGGAAAGTCTTTTAATGCCTCCTCGAGATTGTTGGTTTCTTCTTTTGCTAGTTTTACATCAGGCTCGTCTGTAACATCCACCTCCACATTCTCAAAATGTTTGAAATTCTTTAGATATCTCATCTTATTTCGCGGGTTTTTTTATTATAACATCTTGTCTATTTACGGTAAATGATTTAATACCTTCATCTGTTTTTGATTTTGATTGTAGTATACTTACTAGTTTCTTCTTTTTACCTTCATCGGTTCCTATTGTAGCACCACTAACTATTGTATCAAAAACAATATTTTTTCCATCTTTCTCCATTGTTAACCAATATGTCATTTGCGTATCTATAACTTCTTGAAGTTCTTCCTGCTTTTCTCCATCAATATATCCAATTGATATTTTACCCGGTCTTAAAAGAAGAGCATTGAAATCTCTTTTTTCTATTTTAGTATAAAATATTTTTGATGGGTTTTTATTATAAATTGGTCCGTCACCGTCCACTAATTCTTTTTTACCATCTAATCCGTCCCAATATTTTATGAATGATCCTATAGTTTTTGAATATTGTAGATATACATATTTTTCATCTATATACTGAACAAAAAATGTTCTTTGTAAATCACCATCCTTACCAGTTCCTTTTACTATTAAATAGGATTTTTCTATAGGATATTCTGCCTTTGCTCCATTCGAATTTATAGAATCGCTAATTTTGGTCGTTTTTATTTTTACTGCATTTTCCATTACCCTTTCTGACATTTTCTCACCAGAAACCGCATCTTCACCTTCAGCAACTTTTTGAATATTTTTAGCATCCTCTTCACCTGGTGCACCAAAGTATTTGTCTAAAAGTGTTGCTTGTGCACCTCTTCCACCTTCACTATATCCACTTTTAGATTTGTAAAGAGTCTCTCCTTCCAACATGTCAGTCATGAACTTTCTTAGATTGGCGCCACCATTTGGTCTCAATTCATCACCAACTCTAAGTAGTGTCTTTTTGTCAAAAATGAACTGATATTTTCTATCTTTCATTATGTCTTGTACTGCAAATTCCCAAACATCGAATATTTTGTCGTTTCTAAAACATTTGTCTCCAAACTGAGTATATTCCGAGTCTGTACTTACTCCCGCCCCTGTACTTCTTTTAGATATATGCTTTACCATATAAAGCTTGTATGCTCTATTGAAAAGTTTAAGTATCTCTATGATAGGGTCATATCCATCTATTGTAAACGCACCTTTGTCTTTCGATAATTTATCAAAGTTTTCCATTACTTTAGTATATTCTGCTTCTTCTAAAGTATATGCCTTTACGGTCATACATTTTTTATTAAACCAGTCTTGTATCTTTTCGACTCTAGACATACTACTTCTTGGATCACTCGCTGTATCTGGTTCTGGATTCTCTTCTGGAGTCACTGGTTCGTCAGCTTCTTTTATGTAAGACATGAATCTGTCGAATTTAAGTAATCTTCCTACAGGTTTACTATTGTTCTTCAACGCCTCGTTTAATTCCAACATAATGGCACGCATTCCAGCTTGTATTTCCATGTATTTTGAGATATAAACACTTTCGTTTACCGATTCGTCTAGTTTGTCCAGGTCTGCTTTCTTTTTATCTATACTTGCTTGTATCTTTGCTGCCTTTTCTGGATCTGTCTTTCTAAGTTCTAATGCTTTTTTAGTCGCACTTTCTATATCTTTTAGAAGTTCGTCTTTTTGGTATTTAGTCTCTCTTGCCTTTTGGTCTACATAAGGTGAAAGTTGTGAGTGTGATGCTTGAAAAGAGACTGTTGATTTGTCTGTAGCAACATCTATGTATCTTCCTTTTGAATCACGAGGTTCCATTTGTATGTCATCTTTCGTTCCCCACTTTTTGTCGGCTCCCCTTTTCATTTTATGTGTCTTTGACACTAAAGTCACGACTTTTTTAACTCCTTTTGAATTGGTGTATGTATATTTTTGACCAACATTGTATTTTCTTTCTTTTTCCTTTACTGCACTTTGTTCCGAATACTCTGGTTTAACATTAACAATTGGATTCTTCATCAAAACCTTTAATGTTTCGACAAACTTTTTAAGTGGATCTGCCAATTCTCCTAAGCCACCATAAAGATTCTTTCCGTCAAACTGTAAAGCTCTTTTTGAAAATCTAGCAATCTTTTCCGCAACGACTTCAATCTTACCACCATTTGGATTTTTATCAACTTTTGGCATCAAATATTCATAAGACTCTTTATATAAAGGATCTTTTTCTTGAATCGTTTGCTTTTTGTTACCTACTAAATATTTGTTTATGTTGTCATATAAAGACATTATAAGAGTTTTGTTTTCTCCTTCTTTATGTTTTTCTAATAATATTCTAATAAACTCAGCACTTATTGGTAATTTTCCATCTTTTGCATCTATAAGAGATGTTATATCCTTTTTAAGCTTTCCAAATGCTTGAGTCAAATGATCTTCTTCTTTATAGACATTATTTCCATCTACACTATTACCTTGTTTCTCCAATACTAATTCAAGTCCTGCTGGTAAAGTTGCTTTTACTGCCGGAATTTTTGTTTTACCTGCAGCATCTAATGCTGGTTTTAACTCTAGTTTGTTCTTATCAATTATTTGATCCGCAGTAAGTCCATTTTTGTTTACTTTGGTATTTAGTTGTATAGATGTTATTGTATCACCTGCCACCGTTACATAAGGAGCTTCTTTATTCGCATCGGCTACTTCTTTTTTGTTGAAGTTTAAAAGATTTACACTTTTGTAATTTTTTAAGATATAATAAAGTGCGTTTAGATTCTTAATCATTGTTGGAAGACTTGCTTCTAATTTTGAATATGAGTCATCTTCTTCTTCACCTTCTTCATCTCCTTCTTCATCTCCTTCTTCATCTCCTTCTTGTGCACCACCTTCTTCACCTTCTTCTGTAGGAACTTCATCATCTTTAATTGTTTTTAAATATTCTAAAAATTCTTTAAGCTCTGTTTCAAGTTTGTCTTTTATTACTTTATCAATTTCATCATCTTTTAGTAATTCAACATTTGTTATAGCAACTTCAGTAAGTCCTATTATTATTGGTGTTTCTTCACCATTTTCAACTGCAGTTTTCAGTTCTTTAAAAAATTCAGCTATTTTTATTTTTATAAATTGTGCCCTTTCTTCGGTCTGCATCTTAATTGCAACACCTTCTGCTTCAAGTCTAACAAATTCACCTTTTAGAGATTCTACAACATTTTTAATTCTTCTAAGATTGTTAGCAATCTTTACTTTTCTTACTATGTGGTTGAGAAATCTACCAACTAATGAATCATGCCATCCGATGTCGTTTGCCATTGGTCCTGAACCTGATCCATCATTTCCATGACTACCCCAACCATCTTCTTTTATTAATTGTTGGTATAATTCGTTCCCTGCTATTTTGGAGTCTCTTAAAAATTCAGATTTTTCATCTAATCTCTTTGCCCCTCTTAGGAAGTCATTTCTTTTTATAAGATATTTCATGTAAATTATGATTATATTTTGTTTATATATTAAATGTTTAATCTCTATTTTCTTTGTATATTTGTATCCGAAAAGATTAATATTTATAAATAAATAAAATAAAATTTGTGGTATTAGAATAAATGTCTTATATTTGTAAAACAAACAAACAAACAGAAACTATGAAAATTAACTTCGATAAAATAATCTGCATAAACTTGACATCATTGAGCTCTCAACAATTGTTTGCAGTATGTGAGACTTACTTTATAGGTTTTGAAGAACTTTATAGAAGAAAAACAGAAACAAAAGTATCTATGTACTGGATTTCAGAAGGTAAAATTGTTGCTTTTATTATCGGTGGTTTCTTTCGTTTAGGTACAGACTTTGCTTCTATTTCTAAAGAAGATCAAGATAAAATAAAAGCCATCAAACCGGTGAAAACTCCAAAGATGCCAAAAACTGAACAAGCTCTTAGAAACTACAAAGCTTTTCTTGCAGAAGGTTATGATATACGAACTCTATCTATGGATTCAAAGTTGCATAACTTAGAGTCTCGAAAAGATTCTGTTTATGTTAAAGATGTTGTTAAAGATGTTGTTAAAGATGTTGTTAAAGTTAAACAAGATTTACCTGTTGTTTTAGAAGTAGATGCAATCTTAGAAAAGATATTCAAATATGGAATAGATTCTATAACTGCAGAAGAAAAAGATTTATTAGATAATCAATAGTTTTAGGTAGTTGTTTGTGTGTGGTCCCAGGTTTAAACCTGGGACTTTTTTTGTTAATAAATATTTAACATCGATTTTATCCTTTGGAACCAAGACTTTTAAAAATTATTTTTTTGATAGTTTAAAAAATCCACTATTAAGTCGATTTGTGTTTTTTTCTTTAACTGAAATTAAATATATAACATATAAAAAAAATCTCCAAAAGATGAGATATCTAGAATTAAAACAAAACGGTAAGGTCTTTACCAATGAAAGAGAAATAAATCAAATATTACAATCTAATAAATTTTACTGGCTTATAGATTCCGAGTTTGAAAATGCGGTACTTGAGCTTAAGAAAGAAACTATAATTTGGTATAGTGGCGACTTCTATTCTGGAAATTGGCATTATGGCATATTCAAAGGCGGATCTTTCCACGGAAAATGGGAAAATGGAATCTTCGAAAACGGAAATTTCAATGGAACATGGAAAGACGGAATCAAATTATGATTTAAAAAATAATCAAAGAAAGTATGAAAAGGAGAAAACTAGCTCTAAAGTCTGTAGGCAAAAACGATGTTTATAACAACGGGATTGTTAGATTAACGAAAGAAGAAGGAACATACTTCTTCGAAATCGGAAACGAACTGACCAGTGACATAGCAGAAGCGGTTGCCTTATTGATGAGGAAATTGGATTGGAATGATGGAATATGGGATATGGAATTAGAAGGTATCAATGTAGAAGACATCACTCCTGAAAAGTCATTATTTTGGCTTACTGGTGGGTATTCAGAGTGGAGAACATTGGAAAATTATAATAGACCATGGTGTGATTGTTATCTTGATTTTCAGGAAGAATTTGGAATGCTAATATTTAATATAGTTAAAAGAAATAAAAAACTTAAAGATATAAGAAATGGTTATTGTAAGTATTTAAACTTACCTACATTATATGATTTTGCGTTAAGTAAAAACATGATAAAATAAAAAAAGAGAAACCCATCAAATGATGGGTTTTCTTTTTTAATATATAATAGATGGAAACAGAAATATGTAAAAGTCCTTGGTGTAAAGCAACTTTTTTCTACAATGAAAATGAAATGATTGAAGTGGATGGTGAAATGATGCCTCCAAAAAATTGTGCAAAGTGTAGAAGTTTTGATAATGAACTAAGTGCTGGTATAACTTGGACCGATAAAGAATATGAGGGTAGTAGATTTGATGGAAAACCACATGAGAT
>Ga0114962_10005059_pt1 | contig 10369 bp, 19 predicted proteins | sample C_130820_MF_Meta_FD_87017 | JGI IMG/M metagenome (GOLD analysis project Ga0114962, IMG submission 87017) | Freshwater microbial communities from Lake Croche, Canada to study carbon cycling - C_130820_MF_MetaG | ecosystem: Environmental > Aquatic > Freshwater > Lake | place: Lake Croche, Canada...
ATGTGCATGGGAGAGTGAATGAATATTTTCAAGATTGATATCTTAGATTTTGACGAGGCATCTAAGGTGCGAGTTGTGTTTGACTGCGCCGAGCACTACCTCATTCGACCGCCAGTTGAGATTAAGGGCATCCCAGGATTCCCATTTACTCCCCTTACAGGCTTCCAGGTTCACTCTAGGATTGAATCCTGGGCACAGGCAGCGTCCATATCAACCAAGTATGAACTAACCATCAAGAAGCTAACCTACCCCTGGTACAAGCGCGCCAGTTATCGCAGGACGGTTGCCGTTCACTCGGGAGATACGATCTATCTCCACCTCCCTATTTTCTTTGGTAAGGGTCGCGACTTCGCTGACAACGTGAACACCGCCTACCATGAGACGCTTCACGAAGTTGGTTTTGGGCATGGCGGAAATGATATCAACGCTGACCATGATCGAATGATGCTATCGGTCCCATATCGCCTTGGGGCGATGGTCGAGGCACTTGTGCGAGCTAACCAGGACAACCTGGCATGAAGTCAATTGCGATCAACCCTGCATTTAAGCAAATGATAAAAGAGATAAAGACTGTCCCGGAGATCTCACAGTCAGCATCGGATGGGGTTAATAAGATTGTAGAATGCCTTAGAGGTGGGCGCTGGAAGACTGCGAGCGATATCTCTAACGAGACGAATATCAGAACAGTTTCGATCAGTAATTACATCAAGCGGGCCATCAGGCACGGGCATAAAATCACGATTGAAAAAACAGACAGCAGCAAGAACGGAATCACTCTTTACAGGATGATTGTATGAAAAAAATTAAGCCGGGTTTTTATTTTAACGCAAACAACCGCTGCCTTTATTTAGTCTATCCATCGGGATCCACAGAGTTATATGTGTGTGGGCAATGGAGTAAATCCAGGCTTAGGGGTCTGTACATATCTGAGGCGGGCTCCAGAGGATTTGAATTTGAGTGGGTGGGTTTATGAACTACGAAGTTGAAGCATACGAAGGCGAGCTGCGGGAGTTGAGGCGGAAAGTGAAGGTGCTAGAGAGCGTTCTTGACATGGTCGAGGACAACACGAGGATGCCTCATCCGCATAGTGACCATCAAACAAGATTGTACTGCCTCGCCGAAAGAGCAAAAGAGGAACGGGAAAATTCATCCGGTATGTTACATGCAGAGTAACATACCGGACGATTTCTGGGCCCCCTGCGAGGTGCTTCCCGGGTACATGGTCTCTAAGGATGGGCAAGTAAGAGGCATCAAGGGGAACATTTTATACGTTCACACAATGCCAAGCGGGTACAAGCAACTGGGTGGAAAGGTCGGAGGGCGAAGGACAAAACAAGAGTTTTATAAACGGGCATCAGAGGGACTAGAGCAGCCACATCCACATACTGGCGGGGAGATTACAGCATGAGTAACACAGATAAATTGGTAGAGCGCCTATTGCATTACCTGGATAGCGCAGAGGCGTTTGCGGGCAAAGAAATTCCGGCATATGTGACGGAGTATTTGAGCTATGAGGCTTGGTATCATCAGCAATGGGTGCTTTGGGGTTGGATACCTTTTCTACTTTCGTTTGCCCTGTTCCTTGTCCTTCAGTTTGCAACAACTAAGGCGGATGATGAATTAAGATGGGGGTGCTTTATGCTTTCAATCTTTTGGTTGTTTCTATGTATGGCAACGGTTCCGCACTCTTACTTTAAGCTGCACAAGTTAAAGATTGCTCCACGGGTTTACATGGTTGAGGAGTTGCGCAAATGACACTTCAAGAAGCATTGAGAACCGGGAAGGTATTTCGCAGCTTGCGCAAAAATGGTGACGTAAGCCAATGGCTTAAGCCGAACTGTGATGCGTATCAATTTTTCGTTTGCGACATACTTAACGATACATGGGAAGTCGAAGAGCCCAAGGTGACCATCACAAAGAAGTTGAGCCTATGAAATACGAACTAGTGAAGACAGATACCATACAGCACAACGGACGCACGCTGTACCGAATTAAAGCTCTCGTTGCGATTGGCGCCCTGGTAGTCCCGGGGCAGCTTGGCGGGTACATTGAGGGCAAAAATAACCTGGCCCAGTTTTCCGGCGACGCCTGGGTTTACGGCAACGCCCGGGTTTACGGCAACGCCCGGGTTTACGGCGACGCCCAGGTTTCCGGCAACGCCTGGGTTTACGGCGACGCCCAGGTTTACGGCGACGCCCAGGTTTCCGGCAACGCCCGGGTTTACGGCAACGCCTGGGTTTACGGCAACGCCTGGGTTTCAAGGGCCCACCACTGCGTGGTCATTCCTAACCAAAAATTCAACCTAACATTCACGCCCCAAAACGTGTCTGGGGGATGTCGTATCTTCACGCATGAGGAATTTAAAAAGCTAACCCGCAAATGCTGTCAATCGGAGTGGGAGTTGTGGGAGTTGAAAAACTACAAGGCATATCAGGCGCTCTATCTTGAGCGGCTTAAGAAATTGGATAAGACATGAACACTGAAAGCGACGTGCAGAAGGCGGCGGAGCAATGGTTCCAAGATAACAGGCCATTCTGGGACCTGTCCACAGAGGACGAGCAGACCAGTCATCAAGCTTACGGATGCGCAATCGACGCCTTCCTTGCCGGATGCGACTACCGAGACAAGGTGAAGGAGGATGTGGTGGTGCAGGAGTTCATCGCCGGCGCAGAGTGGAAGGTGCAAGCGGCGAGTGAGTCTTTCAGGGAATACCTAGAGGAGTATGACCTCGATCTAACCGTCGACGAATTGGGTATAGCGCATCATGCATGGGATTCAGCCAAGCTGAGTGCAGAGAAAGAGATTTCCGATACTAGGCACAAGAACGAAGGACTTGCTATCGCCCTGTATGAGGCAGACGAGAGAATTAAAAAACTAGAATCATTCCTTAAGGAAGTACGTGGCACTCACATGCGATTTAATGACGGGAAACCATTTCATAGTCCGTTTGGCGACATTTGTGAATTAGCAGAACTACTCTTGCAAGACGCCAAGGCGGCACAATGAACATCCGACAAAAGATCGGCGGCTTTATCGTGGACGATGTTTTTATGAGCAATGAAGAGTTTATTGCGAGCGTGATTAAAATGAACGACGCCATTGTCGAAGTGGTTGAGACGAACGAAGAAATTTCAGATCTGTATGCCAAAATGGAAGCACATTCCGTTGGCTTAAGCTTGCGAGTTGATGTGCTTGAGGCAGAGTTGCGTCGGATTTGGCTCGACTATAGCGGTAACAGCCATGGTGAAAGTTGGTTTACTGAGACCCTGGCCAAGAATTTCCCGATCGCCGCCGAGCTGGCGCAGGGACAAGGTGGTAATGAATGAGCTTTCAGCGAATCACCGAATTAGAAAACAAAGCGCTTCAGCTAATTAACGATGTGGACGCATGGGAAGCCCGAGCCGAAATAAATGGCAAGCTGGCCCGGAAATACCAAGACGAGAGAGATGCCCTTGCTTCTGAACTCACCACCCTCAAAGCACAGAATGAGAAGCTGCTGAAGGCGGTGAGGTTCTATGCGGACAAGAAAAGCTGGGAGCAGCACGTGTATTCTAACAGGTTTAAAGCAATCTCCTCGGTTGATTGTGAAGTAACGGGCGAAGGAAATGAAATGGGGAGCGACACCCTCGGCGGCAAGCTCGCAAGGCAGGCACTTAAGGATATTGAGGAGGGAGTGTGATCACTACATACAAAATCGAAAGATAAGAGGACTACAAGGCCAGGAATGGAATTAGCGGCACAGTTGAAATCGCCAAAGGTTTTTATTCTGGCTACTCAGAGGGATACGCAAAAGCCTGTTCGGACAATGCAAGATTCATTTCCGAGGAAGTTAAATCCCTCCGCGACCAGCTCGCCAAGGTGAGTGCGCAGAGAGATCGATTCAGCAAAGAGGGCGAAGAATGGATGCGCCTATGCTGTGACAAGGATGACCAGCTTAAAGAAGAGAGAGCTACTGTGGATTATTACGCCGCCAAATCAAGCACACTACAAAAGGCACACTAAAGCTGATTCATAACGATGCCGTTTTAGCGGTGGAAGTCTCAGGGTCACAAGAGTACGTACGCACCTCTATCGTGGTGAACGTGGAGAAGATTGATGGTAAGATTCTGGTCCATACGCTCAATTCTACCTATGAGATAACAAAAGACCATTAGTGCAGACTAATCTGCACTTAATTTAAAGGATCCAAGATGCTTTTATTGAAACAAGGAACTGTTCAAGATGTTACTGGGCTCGCAGCAGAGACTACGGTTTATCCAATTGCTCGCGCAATGACCGTGCTGGTACATGAGTCGGTGCCTACCCCCTCAGCAAACTTTTCACGCACTACCCTGTACCTTGTACACCGTGATGCTGCATCGGGCGCATACCAAGTGCAGGCTGCAAACATCAAAGGAGACGAGACTGGTATCCAGCTCTCATTCCGTGCCGATGGGCAAGCTGAAGTGCGCGTGCCAAATTTTGGCGAGGGCAGCGAGGCGTATTACATGTTTCAAGTCTTGGGCGACGTTAAGTAATTAAGTCGGTGCCCTGGGAGACTGGGGCACAGCACAAGGAGCGATATGCCATTTATGATTCCTGAAAAAGATTACTATTCACTTCTTGGGGCAAGCATTCCCAACCTTCCACTCCCGGAGCCTTATCCGGAAACGGCCAAAGAAATCATGGTTGCTATTGCAAAAGCAAGGCTAGACTTTATCCATGAGCTGTTAGATCAAGCCAATTTGTACGCGCCCATTCCAAGAAGAGACAAAGACTTAATTAATTCCCGGGCCAGAGAGTGCTCAAGCAGTCCCCCAGGATAACTGTAGTTATTATGTAGTCAGCTATTGACCTTCCGTATCAAGTCCGTAACCATTGACCATACCCAAAGGTCAGGGATACATGGAAGTCACGGAACTAGGCTCTTGCTCAGCAATTCTCGCTGGGATTTCAACTAAGATAGACGGCAGTCTCAAGATAACCATTGAGGTTAATCCAGAAGACCAAGCTCTCGTCTCAAATCTCCTTAAACGCTATGCAATGAACAAGAAGCTACTCCAGGTGGGTTTCGTAGGAGTAGACGAGTGATCTATCTCCGTTTTGAGCATGGAAAATCATACACACAGATTGGATTGACGCGACTGGCAGAAATTTTGCTGGTGGGCGTTATTGTCTTCGCAGTTAAGGTGGCCGCATGAGCAAGCGAGGACAGCCATCTAAGTATGATCCAAAATACTGCCAGATGCTTATTGAGCACATGGCTGAAGGATTTACCTTTGAATCCTTCGCCGGATTGCTTCGTGTAGACAGGGACACAATTTATGAGTGGTGTAACGCACATCAAGATTTCTCCGATGCCAAAAAGACCGGAAGGGCAGCTCAGCTGCTCAGAGACGAGCAAGTTCTGATGAGTGGAACAAACGGGAGAATACGTGGCTTCATTCCTAGTACTCATATTTTCAAGATGAAGAACTGCCACGGTTGGCGTGATGAGCGAGCAGACAAGAAAAAAGACCCCAATGGCATGACAGACGATGAGCTTAAAGAAGAGCTTAAGAGAATCTTGGGGGATGAGTGAAAATAGAGATACGCAAAGCCACCGCAGAGGACCATAACTTTATTCTATCCTCATGGCTCAAGTCGTTCCGCAAGTACTCGCTAAACAAGAACCAGCCCCCAGAGGCGATCTACTACAAGCATCACCAAGAACACATCAAGGATCACCTTGAAGAGAGCTTTGTGGCATTCAACTCAGATGAGCCTGACCAAATCATTGGATGGGTCTGCTACTCCCCAGGCACGTTCCACTTCGCCTATGTAAAGGCACCGTTTAGAGGCTACGGCTTCGGAAGACAGCTGATCGCCATGGCATCACCCATCTCACAATACACGCACCAGACACGCGGCATATCCAAATCAAGCGCCTTCCTTAAGGCAGTCTATAATCCATACGAGTTCTAGGAGTCACATGAAACTAAAATACGTAAAAGTTCACTCTGGTTTGCGCGGTCTAGTCTCAAACGTACTGATGAGCGACAAGTTCGATCTAGAGTTTGATGAGCGCATTGCTATGCTCAAGGTTACGGATAACAAGGGAGCAATTAGCTACACCTTCACTCCGAACATCGTCGAAATGCAGCCAGAGGACAGCAATGAATCAAAGACAAAGAGACCGGGCCGTCCTTCTAATGCAGACACTAAAGCAGCGGCAAAAGAATAGGATTAGCTTCATTGATGAGAACTTCACAAAGCAAACAGAGATTCTTAAAGACACGTCTCGATTCCAAGCTTGGCAATGCACCAGACGAGCAGGCAAGTCCACAACCTGGGCAAAGAAATGCCTCTCAAGACTCATCGATAACCCCGGAGCGAAATCCCTCTACATGGCGCTCACTTTCGACTCAGCTAAGGGAATACTTTGGTCCATCGTCAGAGACGAGCTTGACCAACGAAGGCTTGAATACACTCCAAACGAGTCAGCAGGAACCTTCACACTAGGCAACGGCTCGGTTCTCAAGTTCTTTGGCGTCAACTCCAACTTCAAGGAAATGTATAAGGTGCTGGGGCAGAAATACATTGAAGTTGGGATTGATGAGGCAGGATCCATGACCGTTGATATGGACAACCTAGTCCATCAAAAGCTATTTGCTGCCACTACCGATCTAGGTGGATCCATCACCCTGCTGGGAACGCCCGAGAACATCCCCAGAACGTTCTTCCAAGAAGTGACTGACGGTAAGTCTCGCTCACTCCCTTGGACCGTTCACAAGTGGACCACGGAAGATAATCCCTACATGCGGGAAAACTTCATTAACGATAGACAGCTAATCCTGGACAGCAATCCTCTCGCTGCTAATGCCTCATGGTTTAAGACGCACTGGCTCAACCAATGGTGCGCAGACGACGATTTGCTGATCTATCACATCAAAGAGCACAACTTTACAAACATATCACCAACCAAACCAATGTACGTGATCGGAATAGACCTTGGTTACAACGACGACGCCAGCTTCGTGGTAACGGCATGGTCATTCAATGACCCAAACCTGTACGTGATTAAAGCCTTTAAGGAGCCAGGTCTTGATATCACCGATACCGCAGACAGGATCAAGACACTTCTGAGGCAATTCCACGATGCCAAGCTAATTGTGGACGGATCCAACAAGCAAGCCGTTGAGGAAATGAAGAAAAGGCATGGCCTCCCACTTGAGGGAGCCGACAAGACTGGGAAGGCCTCGTTCATGAGAATGATGGCAGACGACCTAAAGCAGGGGAGAATCCTTATCCATCGCTCAGAATGCCAGGCAATCATAAACGAAGCCGAGCAACTAATGTGGGTGAAGGGTGAGGACAAAGAAGACGACAGGTGCGCCAATCACGCAATGGACGCACTGCTTTATAATTGGAGATACGCTAAGAACTACACCTTTAAACCGGAGATGAGCACATGGAAGGACACAAACAAAGTGATGGAAGAGTTATTCAAGGAGGAGGGAAAACGACTAGAGGAGGAGCAAAGAGAATTGTCGAATTGGTAGAGCTACTCAAGAAACAGGGTGTCGCCCACTTCAAAATGGACGGGATTGAAATCCTGTTTTCCCCTGATAGCATTGAGCATCAACCAAACCGTGAAGACGTTAACGAGCTTAAGTTCATGTCTGCTCGCCCAATCCTCTAAGGAAACAAAATGGAATTTCAAAAGCCCGAAGAGATAACAAAGCATCTAAACTCTATCGCAACGTGGCAATCTATGCGGCAAAACCTGCTGCAAGACCACTTTTATATGTACGGGCATAGCACCGTCATGAGCAACGCGAGCCCCAATATGTATATGGGCAAGACTGCGGTGCGTTTTAACCTGGTCCAGTCTTGCGTCGATACCCTGATTAACAAGATTAGCAAGAACAAGCCACGCCCTACATTCCTGACTGACAACGGAGACTGGGGATTGCGCAAGCGCGCCCAAAAGCAAGAGAAGTTTGTCTTTGGTATGTTTCAGAAGCTCGATGTTTACAAGAAGTCCAAGCGTGCCCTGTTGGATTGCCTTGTGTGGGGCGATGGTTTCGTTAAGGTCTACTCGCGTGGAAAGGATATCTACGTTGAGCCTGCGCTCACGACAGAGATTATCGTGGACGAGCAGGAAGCGATGTACGGCACACCTCGTCAAATGTGGCAGATCCGTTTCATGGTCCAGGAGCAAGCTGCTGATATCTTCCCGGATGTGAAGGAAGCGATCATGTCTGCCCAGACAGTGACGCCGCCATTCTATTTCTCAATTCCAGTCGTAACCTCGAAGCTTATCCTCTTGGTTGAGTATTGGAAGCTGCCAGAGAGAAGCACGGGTCCCAATGGAGAGACAATCCTTAAGGGTGGAGAACACCGGATTATCTGTGGCGATCAAGACGTTATTCCCCCAGAAGAATGGAAGCGTGAGACGTTCCCTTTTGCCAAAATCAGCTACGTTCCTAACCTTGTGGGCTACTGGTCTAAGGGTGTGACTGAAATCATTACCAGTCATCAAATTGAAGTGAATCGCACACTCAAGCGCATCTCAGACGCTCTAAGATTGATTGCGTCTCCTAAAGTGCTTTACGAGTACACGTCTAAGATTATTGCCCAGCACTTCAATAACGATGTGGGTGCAATGATTAGCTACACTGGCACTCCTCCCCAGTTCATTATGCCTCAAGCAGTAGGGCCAGAGCTGTTTGCTCACCTCGAGAACATTGTAAACAAGGCTTACGCCGAAGTGGGTGTTTCTCAATTGACTGCAAGCTCAGAGAAGCCAGCTGGCCTCAATTCAGGCAAAGCACTGCGCGAGTACAATGACATTGAAACAGAGCGATTCGCTGCACTCGGACACGCATGGGAAGATTTGCACATTGATATTGCCGAACTCTTGCTGGAAGAAGCCAAGACAGTCGCCGAGAAGTACGGAAACTATGAAGTAATGGCACCCGATAAGAAGGGCTGCGATGTTCTGGACTTCAAAGGGACTCAGATTGATAAAGATAAACGAGTGATTCAGGTTTATCCAAGCTCTATGCTTCCCAAGACACCAGCAGGTCGACTTGAGTACGTTCAAGAGATGATGGCGAGCCAATTAATCACACCGGAAGAGGGTCTAAGTTTATTAGATTACCCAGACACCGAAAAAGTAACTCGCTTTAAAAACGCGCAGTTCAACGACATTATGGCAACAATTGACTATATGCTCGACAAGGATATGTACCTCCCGCCAGAGCCATATCAATCTTTGCAAGTCGGCATCAAGTACATGCAATCGGCATATCTCGAATACAAGAACGACGGCTGTCCTGAAGAGAAGCTGGAGCTGCTCATTCGCTGGATCAACGATGCAACTGCATTGCTTGCACCACCTGAAGATCCCGAGATGGATGCTACTGCTATGGAAAATCCAGAAGCAATGAACGGATTGCCAGAGGACATCGGAGGAGCACCAGCTGAACAAGAGATTCCTCAAGATATGAGTCAAATGCCAGAAGTGGCACCACAGGGAGTTATTTAATGAGCGATATGGCATCACAAATCCTAGCAGGAACTGAATCACCACAAATGGAAGGTGTTAGCACTGACACCCAGAATCCCGATGTGGGTGCGCAAGTAGAAAAGAAACCCGATGCTCGCCTAGACTTAGTAGCAAAGATGGAGCGTCGTGCCCGTCAAGAGCGCGAGATGGCCAAGCGTGAGAAGGATGAAGCCTCCAAGATGATGGAGAAGTTCAAAGGGCTCGAAGACGAAGACAAGCTATGGGCAGAGAACCCACTTGAAATCCTCAAACGCAAGGGTTGGGATTACGAGAAGCTTTCAGATTTTGCTGTTAAGCACACACCCGAGGAAGACCTCGACCCAGTTCAGCGTCGCTTCAAATCCCAGGACGAGGCACACAAGTCAGAAATAGCTAAACTGCGAGAGGAGTTTCAAGAGCTAATCAAAAAAGAAAAGGAAGAGTTTGCAAACAAGGACGTCCAGAGTCAGCAAAAGTACTTTCGTTCGTCAGTTAAAGGGTTTTTGAGCGAGAACAAAGACAACTTTGAATTGCTCGCAAACTCAACCAATGAAGACGGTGAGCCCGACGGCGATAGTCTGATTTACGACTTGATTGCGGCGGACATTCAGCGCCAACAGCAAGCTGGAGTGCCCGACGACAAGCTGACCATGATGGAAATGAAGCAGGCGGCTGAGTTGGTTGAGGCACACTTAGAAAAAAATATTGACTCGCAGCTTGAAAGGTACTTAAAGTTGAATAAGATTAAGTCACGTATTCAGAAGCCAGAAGAAAAGGGCGCTGTTGATTGGAGCAAGTTCGTAAAGGACGAAGCTCCCAAGACGTTATCCAACAGCTTTACCTCGAAGTCACCCAAGG
>Ga0114962_10005061_pt1 | contig 10364 bp, 11 predicted proteins | sample C_130820_MF_Meta_FD_87017 | JGI IMG/M metagenome (GOLD analysis project Ga0114962, IMG submission 87017) | Freshwater microbial communities from Lake Croche, Canada to study carbon cycling - C_130820_MF_MetaG | ecosystem: Environmental > Aquatic > Freshwater > Lake | place: Lake Croche, Canada...
AAAATATTTTCATATGGGGAATTTCCAAAATAAAATGCTCCAATTTCATATCATAAGTCCCATATGGACCAAAAAGTCTCATCCAGATAGCTCATTACAGAGCCTTTAAAAATTTCATAGCATATTCCCCATATAGAATTTCAATTTAATCGCGTATTTTATGATACTAAAATACAACGGCAACCCCCCACCCTTACACAAACTCCTTATTTCCCCACCTGTGCCACGGTTTCCGCAATTAGTTTGTATATTTTCTCCATTTTTTCTGCGTATATGGCTCCCAAGCCAGATATTTGTCGTTTCTTTTTATCTATAAATCCCAATTTATGTTCGTAATACGTGACTAAAGAATGACATGAAACACATAATAATTGGCATTTATGTATTTCTTCCTTTATTTTATCAATATTAGCCCCTGTCCATATCATATTACCGACCGAACCCATCTTATCAAACATATTTATATGATCGAAGTGAAAACCGTTTACAGAATCACGTATCTTTCCACAGAATTTACACGTATTTATCCCAAGCTCATCTATATATTTTTGTATTTTATTAGATAATTCTTCCTTTTTCTTGTAATAACACGAACCGCATATTGTTATATCGCCCCATCGTTTGAGTTTATAATATACTCCAGAACTACAGTCTTGACATTTATTATATTTTCTTTTAATTTCTTCTATTATTTCACTATCTATTAACTCTTTTTCCTTTACTGGTACAGGGGTTTCTATATCTTCTAAATATACTATACTTTCTATCACTATAGTATCCGGTGTAAGGCGACGTGTAGGGCAAGTATTGCGATTATGTCCTGTCTTTCTACATATTCGACACTTTCCCATACCGTTCTACAATAAAAATAAGTAGATTAATCCATTCATTTTTTGTGAACTTTACAGCAGTCCGAATCCGCGCTACGACGATTCAAACAGCGATCTCCACCATTCTTTAGAGCCACACAGCGTACATCATCTGGTACAGTCGTCTTCCCCTTCTCTTCCGCTTCTTCCTCTCCACGGAATCCCGCTATGCTCTTCAGAATTTTACTGCGGATTTCTTTCATTGTTGTAACGGACTTCATTTGATCACGGATCGATGCATCGATATCCTTCACAGAGACTAACAACGTGTCAATAAACTCATCCATCTTGTTGAGCATCTCCTGACGTGCGGCATCATCCCGCTCAAGAACAAACTCCGATAGAACCTGTACTCCCCAACATAGAATATCCTTCTGTGCGTCTGGTGAGACATCTTGAAAACTCAAGAATAAGACCGGCTTTTGTTTGAGAGTACGACTGAAACAGAATTGCCGCTTCGTACAAATTCCAGAATCTATGGAAATCATTATGCCACAATTGCACTCCTCATCGGCATCCATATCAACATACAGTTTGTTGATCTCATCTGAATTCACGGCCCGTTTGTATTTCTTTGAATCCACCAGAATCTTGAGTTTTTTACCAAGAGGTGTCATTATCCAAAGATGGAAGTCCGCTGCGTGAGGGGACGTTGTCATATCCTTGACCACCGAATGCGTGAATTGTTTGCACACTGTGTTTTCTAATAGATCTAACACAGTTGCTTCACCAGCTTTTCCAATTGCGTGGCTGCTCTTCGTATTTTCAGCTATCTGTTGGGCCAATTGGATCTCCAGAGCAGCGATTTTCTCCTTCATAATGGCTTGAGAGTCTAACATAATCTGGATGAATCCCTCCTTTCCTTCAAACATTGCTATCCGTTCTTTGAGTCCACTGAACTCAGCCATCTTCGCGATCTCAAAGTCCTTGCGATGGCCTTCTAGAGATTCGGTTAACTTGCGGTTTACCTCCGCCTCCACAGAAGCCCGCAGTTGTTTAATTGTTCCTTCTGCAGCTATCAATCGGGCCGACACCTCCTCCGCGGTAACCAGTTTGGATCTAACAGAGTCTAACACAAGTTGTCGCTCCTCCGCACGCCAGGCTTCGGCTTTGGCGGATTCATCTCCTTCCATTGCGGCTGACCATTGTTCGTAGAGCTCCTTTTTAACGGCGCGGTAACTAACAGCTCCCAAATTGGCCATCGCAATTGCTTCTTCGTGGCTGACTCCGCGGTAATCTTCGTGAAGCTCCGCGATCTTTAGAGAGGACATCTGGTTGGTTGAGGGTGGTCGGCTCCGAAGGTTCATCTTTCTGGTTGTTCCGGATTTTTGTTTAATTCCTTGAATTAATTCGGCAATTATTTTGGAATTTTTCGAAGAATTTGGAGGATCCTTGGAAAAATCGGGAAGAGGGGAGGAGGCCAGGAGGCCAGGAGGCCGGCCGGCCAAGGCCAGAGGTCCAGGGACTTTTCTTTTTGGGAATTATTTATTTGGATTTTGTTTTCTTGAATTTTCTGAAATTAATTGCCGAATTAATTGAATTTGTTCGTTTTTGCAGGAGACCGGGGCCGGACCGGGGATTTCGGAACCTCCCTTTCAAGGACGGAGATTATTATTGCCGGGGTGCTGACGCACCGGGACTAACAATTGATCCCATCCATCTGATGACCTGCTATTTATCAAAAGACACTATCGTATTGTATCTTTTGATAAGTTATATTTATATTTATTGGAGTTTAGGCAATTGTCACCGGAGCAGATGTATTCTGAACGTATTTCGTGGCATCATAGTTCGCCGAGTTGTATGACCACGATGGTATTGTCGCAAGGTCAATAGACGACGTAGATGATGGCGAACCGTACGAATCAGAATACGCGACCAACGTTGTATAGGCCGCAATGAGACCATTCGCTTTTGTGGCGGCACTCGTCGCTGCTTCCTTGTGGTGATTATAAATATCAAGTTTTCCGCTATACACAATGTTCTTATTTACAGAGTTATTCGAGTAAAGAGTCAAATCATCATTCGGGTTGGAAGCTCTAAAGGCTTCCAAATCAGCCGCCGCTTGCAGCTGTTCGCCCCACGCTTGATCCACTGCAGCCTGGTCAACGGTGGTCAGGTTAGTTTTCAGGGTGTTTGCATTTGTATTGGCTGATGTCCACTGGTACAACGCGTTCGCCGCGGCGCTGTTAGCCGATTCCTGTAACGCATTCTTTTTCTCAGTCTCATAGGCCTGTAGTTCCAAATCACGCTTATACTGCGCATTTGCTGCGATGAGTGCTGCTTGAGATTGCTCCCAGGCTGTAAGACTGGCCTTCGCAGTGACATCTGTCGATGTGGCAGTAGATAGAAGAATCGCAAGAGCTGCCTCCGCATCCGCATTTATCGGAGCCAAATCCGCCGCCGCTGCTGCCGCCGCCGCCGTCATTCTCTGTGTTTTATCCGCATCAGCGGAAGTTACCTTCGTAACAGCTTTTGTTTGATCGCTTACATAACCAATGTAAATATTATCTGTTGCTAAAGGAATACCATTTGCTAGAGAAAACGCCTCGCGATCCGAAACCTTTTGACTTTTGGCAGCCAGATCTGCGACGGCAACGTTGTAAAGGCGTGTGGCATTGGTTACATCCTGGTCTGCGATTACCCGTGCATCGTGTACGGCGTACCCCGCATTGTACGCAGCATCCGCTGCATCGGATGCGGTCTTATCCGTCACATACTGGTTGCGTGCCGTATCCACATTTGAAGATGCATCCTGGACAGGCTGGTTAGACGCAGAATACGGCGTCTTCGCACCATCACGCCAGCTCACATAATCCGCCGGCGCTGGGCGACGAAGTACGAGTACTACGCTCTTTGCTGGGACTCTTCCAAACGACGATGAATCAATAGAGTCACCTCCGGCCGACGCGATCTCAAAACTACTGTTCGAAGCGGGTGTGACGCTAATGTGATTCTCCGCAACATTATAATTCTGCGAAATTTTAAACTCGAATTGAAGCGTATCTCCACCATTTTTAAGAGGGAGAGCATTGGAGCTCCACGATTTTGCCCAAATCTCCGCAGGAATAGATGACGCGAGTGTTGCGCGAAGTCCCGGAGAACCTGCCATTACCACTCTGAATGTCTCGTCCGCGGCCATGTTGTAATTCGCACCCATATCACTCAGCGACAGAGAGTTAAGAGCATTCGCAGACACTCTGTCTACAAAACTAGACGTATATTTGCCTAGAATGTATGTAGAAGCAACGCCCATTAAATATTCCGCAACAGTTTTAAGTGAGGCACGATCCACAATGGTCATAGCTCCATCGCTTGTATCGGCAAGAGCAACCGAAAACTGAGTCGCGAATGACGACACAAACGCATCGTGTGTAGCAGGTGCTACATCAACCTTAAAACCTACACCCCCCGCATTCGCGTTATCGGACACAACAAACGAGTCAAGAATTCCGTCACGGAGGAAGGCATCAATGTACAGATCCGGGTCTGTCGCACGAACCTCCGTACGATCAAGAATCTGAATCGATGCAGCACCACATAGATCTAACAGAACTACAAATGGCATAACAATGTTCGTCGACGGCATTGTTTATACTTGTCGTAGCGATTATATTGACCAAATATTCTTTTTTAAAGTATTTATTTCGTGGACGCTTTTGCGGCATTTATAACCGCATCTAATTCATCAATCAATTTTTGGATGTTTTTTAACGCAAAATCTTTATTGTTTGAATAATTATTCAGACTTTCTATGATTGTTAGCAGTGCTGTTAAATACGGGGCTATATCCTGTCCCTGTGGAGGAGTGTATGTACATACTACCGTCATTGCTATTATATTATAACTCTATTTTTAGATAATATGGTTAAATTTATCAAAAACAGAGTTATAATATTTTAAGATAATATGGTTAATTTCCGACAGTCTCGTGCTATATGCCCAACTTGGAATACACCAACTCCGGCCAGCTTTCCAGCAATTACCACCGGATTTGATATTTATAAGGTCGCTATGTCAATTGCGACAGATGTTTTTCCGGATAATACCCGTCTGACAGGAACCTATTCATATCCTAATACCGGAAATTCTGGCTGTTCGTGTATTTCAACCGTTGATCCTCTGAATTCTCTTATAACCCTTCGTAACTTTCTGTATACATTTAAATCCGCTATCACTAAATTTTATACTGTTGAGAACGTTATTGTACCTATAGATACTAAAATTACTTTTAAAGGATCAATGACGGCACAAACTTATTGTCTTATTATGTGGGCAAAACTTAACTTGGGTAATATATTTGATCCTGAAAATTTAGAACATATTAATGCTCTTATTGAAATACATATTGCTTGTAATTTAAATTGGAAAAGTAACGAAATGTTGGTTTTTCAGCAAACCTATTTAACCAGGAAAAATAGACGTCGCATCCGCTAAAATCCGGGTTTATCATTCCATCTCCATAACAGATGACACAAGTTCTAGAAGATCTTCCGTTCGCTTTGCACGCCAACGATATTGTCAAACATATTGTCAATATCGATAGCCGAGGACGTGTTCCTATACCCCATTCCGATGCTGCCGATTTCTATTTTCGTCTCCCTACACCCATCCGGAACGTTCTGCGTATTCGAGTTACTTCTATTGAATTCCCCAATAATTATTATGTCTTCAGCTCTTATCGTCGTAATGTTACCATCTGGATTACGTTTGGTACTCCTGCTGTTACTTATACTATCGTTATTCCTGATGGAAATTATCTGGTTAATGATATGTTAGTCACTCTTAATAATATTTTTCAAACACGTAATAATGTCGTTGATCTATCGTGGTTGTCCGTGACTTTTAACGCAGTTAATTATACATTCACCTTCACCGGTACAAAGAACTTTTCTCTTAATACCGCCTGTAACTCCGATTTCACTTGGAACCGCGATTCCGATTATGGATTAGGATACAATCTCGGGTTTTCTAGAGGGATTTTTCCTGCTATGGATGCTTCTGGAGGAGCCTTACACGTCGTCACTTCGAATAATACTGGCTTTTTCACTGGTGATTCTTATGTCTTTCTCCGCGTCAATGACTTTGAATGTGTTCGACAAACTATCGGTGGATATCAATTCGGAGCTCTGGCTAAAATTATTCTGTCACAGAGCAAGGATTATATGAACTTTGACGATTATACCGGTCATCACGCTAAAGAAGTTACTTTTCCGAATCCATATGATCTGACAAAATTCAAGATTCAATTATTGGATCCATATGGTCAACTACTCGAAATGAAAGCTGCGCCTTTCAGTTTCTCTTTGGAAGTTCTTGAGGTCCGCAATCTCAGTCTTTATAATATGATCCGTGATGCTTTCGCTACTAAATGGACTTTGTGATCTCAGATCGCGGTTGACTCTGTAATTTTGCTTTCGTCATATTAGAGGACTTACAATGTGTGGATGTAATCGTGCCAAACAAGCTGCGCAGAACCGAGGTGGTGGTGGTGGTGAAGGTGGTGGTGGTGAAGGTGGTGGTGGTGGTGGTGGTGATAGTGGCGGCGATAGTGGCGGCGGTCTCGGTAATCGTATGATCCAAAATGATAATAGTATTCCTACCGTAGATACTTCCATTTGGGGACCGCCTACCTGGATCGCTCTTCATATTGCTTCCGTCTTCTCTTCCCAACAGATCCCCCTCTGGAAAGACCTCTTGAATGCTCTGCAAAATGATATTCCCTGTCCGGATTGTCGCGCACATTATTCTGGTTGGCTCCAAAGCCATCCGTTTCGCACTAAGAGTAATAATTTGCTTCCTCTTCGACGGATGATGGGTAAACGTTCTACGCCTTCTCCTCCTAAAATTATTCCGTGGCTTCTTGCCTTACATAATGACGTTAATTCACGTCTTGATCCTCCTACTCCTACGTGGAACGAACAACAGGTTATGGAACGATACGGTGGTGATCGTGACGCACGTGTCGCCGAAGCACGGGAGAGTCTCGAATCCGTTCGCGGAATCATCGGACAGACTTCCTTCGATCTCCTGATGCGGCTTCTCGGCTGACAAGATATCTCCATTAGGTTAGAATGGCGTGTAGACGTACCGTTTTGTCCATCGATAGTCGATTCGCCGATCAGTATTACGATGGTACCGCTGAATTTATGATACGACTCCCGAGTATTATGCGCAATGTTAGTCGTATTGAACTCACCAGCGTAGAAGTTCCACAAGTCGCTTATGTGTTCTCCACACGTTGTGGTAACACCTCTTTCTTCTATGATGTATCTGGTGTTCGTCGTACTGGTACCATCGCTGATGGTAATTATACACCGGGACAACTTGCTACTGCTGTCACCTCCGCTTTTGCTTCCGATATTTCAGGTGTCTCTGTGACTTACAATTCCATCACTAATCGATTCTCCATTTCTAATGCTTCGGGGACTCCGTTTGTTCTTACTCTGGCCGCTTCCTATGCCGCGCGCTCACGCTATTGGGGTCTCGGTTACTGGATGGGATTCCGGGAACAAACTTTGTTTGTTGGGTCTTCTGGAGTGGTCGCCACCGCTTCCGCGCTTACAGATCCTCCCGCTTATGCCCTGGTTCAATTACAGTGTCCCGATATGGTTGAAAGTACTCTGCACCGGATAGAGTCTGGCTCCTATGTCCAGGCTTTGGCTAAAATCGTGTTGCGTTATGGCGCATATCAGATTCAATTCGATGATGGAGGTGATTGTGTCGCTAAAGAAAATGTCTATCCGTCACCTACCGCTATCACACAGTTGCGGTTTCGGTTGGTCGATTCTTATGGCGTAACCGTCGATATGGGTGACACCGATTGGTCTTTGACTTTGGAAGTCACCGAAGTTGTTAGTTCTCTGGTACGCGGATGTTAGTCGGATCGGGGATCCTCGGATCGGGGGAAGGGAAGGGAAGGGAAGGGAAGGTTCTCAAACGAAGCCATCGGATGGTTTCCTTTGAGAATGTTGGTTCTGGTTTTGGTTTTGGTTCTGGTTGGTTATTTACTGGCGGTTGCGGTTGCGGCGGCTCTGGCGATTGCGGCGGCTCTGGCGCTGCTTCTGGCTCTGGCGCTGCTTCTGGCTCTTGCGCTGGTGGCGGCGGCGGCGACGGGCTCCTCCCATCTTCATTGCTCCGGATGCGGCTGCGGGGGCGTTCATCGTTTCTAATTAACCGCGCGATTTTATTTACAGAGCTGGCTTAAAATGTGACAACCACCTTTGTTTGTCTGGGGGTTAGTACGATGCCTTTTAATCTTACAGATGTCCGCGTTGATCAGACCGTGATGTGCGGAACTAACACCGCCGGATTTGCCGTTGTTGGACTGGTGGTTGCTGTTCTGCCGGGAATTGGATTCCGTGTTCGGGATTGCGATGGCGTTGAAACTATTCTCTGGAATGATCTGTTCCTCGTGAAGGATGATGAGGTGGAGTTCTCTACCGTATCCGCACCTGTTGCTGATTCCGGATACGGTTTTCCGGATTGTGATTTCTGGGAGAGTCAAGGAATTGAACCTCTGTTCGTTGCTGACTCTGTCGCTGCTGCCGCAGCAGCTGCTGTGCCCGCTCCTGGGTGTCTTGTTCCGGAGTTGGTCGCTAAGCGTGATCTGGCTGAGAAAAAGGGCGGGGCCTATTTGCGCGCTTGGACTCGACAAATGACTGAGTATCTTTCCTTGCTACCCAGTCGGACTCCTGGACCCTTGCTGTCCACTCCTGAGAGACCGCTGCCTCCCAGTCCGTTGATCGCACCGGGGGCTCCAGCACGCGGTTCTTCTGTTCCTTCGATTGACTTGTCTGAATCTGAGCCGGAGCTGGAGCCTGAGCCTGAGCCTGAGGATGAGGACCAAGAGGATGAGGACCAAGAGGATGAGGACCAAGAGGACGATGAGGACCAAGAGGACGATGAGGACCAAGAGGATGAGGACCAAGAGGATGAGGGTGAGGATGAGGACCAAGAGGACCAAGAGGATGAGGAAGAGGGTGAGGGAGAGAAACAAGAGGATGAGGTTGACGAACAGGATGATGGTGGGTCAAAAATTATTAATTTTCTGACATCTCCTAATACCGGTCCTATCGTAGTTCTGGTTGGATGGGCCGCATATCTGGCACTGTTGACGTATCAGAATTATTGTTCTTAGCGCAGTGGTGTTAGACGAACATAAGGCCAAAATATATTTGGTTTGGTTTTTTTGGTTTTTTCGGTTTTTGGTTTGGATGTGGGTGGTTCTAGGGAGCCGTCACTGCTGAGCGGATAATGTCCATCTTGGCCTGGAGGGTCATACATTGATCCTGGAGCGCTGTCACCTGCAGACGGAGCTCCGCAATCTCCGTCTCCAGAGATGTTTTGTCCGTCTCCTTCTTCACCTTGGGCGCCTTGGGCTCAGCGGCTTTCGCCGCCTTCGCCGCCTTCGCCGCCTCCTTGGCTGCCGCCTTCTCCGCCTCCTTAGCGGCTTTCGCGACGGCCTTCTCAGCTTCCTTCGCCGCCTGCTTGGCCTCCTTCTCTGCCTGCTTCGCTGCCTCCTTGATCTCCTTCTCTGCTGCCTTCGCTGCGGCTGCGGCCTCCTTCTCAATCAACTTCGCGGCTGCCTTGATCTCGGAATCCATCAGCTTCGAGGAAGAGGACTTGTCGGAATCGGAAATGACTGACATCTCTGGGTTTGGTTTGCTCTGGGTGTTTTGGCTTGTCACGTCTTTGTGGCTAACCTGGGATATCTGTTCGTTGGTTGCGGCTGCGTCAACTTTTTTCAAGGCGGCTAGCCAAAATATTTTTTGTTTTTTGGGGGTTTTTCTGGTTCTTTCTTTTTCTGGGTTTTGTTTGGTTTGGTTTTGGTTTGGTTTTGGTTTGGTTTTGGTTTGGTTTTGGTTTGGTTTTGGTTTCGCTGGGTACTTACACTACCCGTCCCTTGAACCGCTGGACCAGCGCAGTCACGTAGCGCTGGTCGCCCGCCGTGACACCGCCGTTCATCTCCTTGAGAAACTCCATCAGAGTCTCGATCAGCTCGCCGCTTGCTCCTGGAACAGGAGCAGGCGCTGGTGCTGGTGCTGGCCCGTTGGGCCTCGCGAGGCTTGCCGCGGCTGGACCTGCAGGACCCCACGATTCATGTCGCCAGACCTCTCCAGGCCCTGTGACGAACCACAAGCGCCCAGATCCATCGTGTATGATTGGGTAACATTCACAGGCGCGTTCGAGGCTGGTGCATGTACAAGGGTCGTCGTCTTCGGGCCGCAGTACGTAGCCCGGCGGTGGACGCTCTCTGACAGGTGCATGCGTCGTAGACGCAGCAGGCGGGTCCCTGACAGGGACGACCGTGGCTGGCTCAGGTGGCGCCGCCAGCGCCGCAGCCGAGACGGCAGTCCGGCTGTAGGGATAATAGCCGACAGGGAAAGCAGGAGCAGGAGCAGGAGCAGGAGCAGGAGCAGGAGCAGGAGCAGGAGCAGGAGCAGGAGCAGGAGCAGGAGCAGGAGCAGGAGCAGCAGCAGGAGCAGGAGCAGG
>Ga0114962_10005062_pt1 | contig 10363 bp, 9 predicted proteins | sample C_130820_MF_Meta_FD_87017 | JGI IMG/M metagenome (GOLD analysis project Ga0114962, IMG submission 87017) | Freshwater microbial communities from Lake Croche, Canada to study carbon cycling - C_130820_MF_MetaG | ecosystem: Environmental > Aquatic > Freshwater > Lake | place: Lake Croche, Canada...
ACCATCGGCGGCGCGGTGGAGATGGCCACTGGAGGCCCCAGACAAACTTCCCGGCCATCGGCCCGCAGCAGCGTGCCCGGGCCACCGCACAGCAGGCTGGCGCAAGCGAGGTGGATGTCGGCAGCGACGGGGGCTGGCTGTGCCAGGCAATCATCCACACGCACCAGTGTCAGGGGAGTGGCCCGGCTGGCCAGGGCCACCTCTACGCTCGGCAGCAGCGGTCCCACGGCCAGAACCGCATCCACCTCCCCCCGGAGGATGAGCCGGCAGGCGTCGGCCTCTGCGGGGAGAAATACCCCGCCTGAGCGATCGGCTCGCGCCACGGCACCGGCGGCCCCATACCGCCAAGAGCACACAGCCGCAGCCCCGGCAGCATTGGCCCCGGGGCTGCCGCCGCGATTGAGCCCGTTCTCAAGCGGAATGGCAAACGCAGATGTGGTGCGATTGATGCGGCGCACCAGTTCCGCGACGCTCCAAGCCTCCAGCCCGCTTGCGTGATCCGCTCCAGTGACCACTGCCACGCAGGCCGCAGCCCCGATCGCCTCCTGCAGCAGCAAGCGGGCAGCTGTGAGGCTCGCAGCGGCCTCGGCCGGTAAGGAGCAACCAGCCAAGCTCGCATGGAGGGCGCGGGTCAACTCCAGGCAGTGCTCAGGCGCGAGGGAAAGGTGTTGGTGGTGGGGGCCGACCGGCAGGACAGGGGCCGCGCCGACGGCGATGGTGCGCCGCTGCAGCGGCCGCGCTGGAGCGGGGACTGCAGACGCCGCCAGCGGGCCGGGCACCACAAACCGCTCCACAAAACGGGGATGGCTGCGGGCCGGATCATGGAACCAAAACAGCACCAGATCAGCCCGGTCGCGCACTTCTTCCCAAGCGGCTGTCACCTCGCCGCTGCGGGCTATTCCGGGGCCTGTCGGCTGCGCCAACTCGTGGCTCCCGGCATCCACGGCGGCCCCGAGGGCTTCGGCGATGTCGCAGGCCACGCCGATCGCCTCCAGCGTGGCATCTCCCAAGCCAGTCACGAGCACGCGCCGCGCTGACTGCAGCCGCTGCGCCGCTTGAGCCAGCGCCCAAGCGACTGCTTGAGCATCGGGGCAGGCTCTGCCCCGCACCCACGCCAACGGCGCAGGGGGCGTGGCTGCCTGCAAGGCAGCGGCATACGCCCCCTGCCCGTGCCGGCAGGCGTGCTGGACAGCGCCGCCACTGAGGCGGATGTCTTCGCACACCATTGGGCAGGCGGTACAAACACAGGCCGATCCCAACTGCTGGGCCGCTGGCGGGAGTTCAGCCGCCACGGCGTCGCCAGAGGAGTCGCCTGAGTGTTGGGGGGAGGGGCCGGAGATCGAGTCGCCCCGTGTCACGACTTGGGAACCACCCAGATGTTGCGGTAGCGCACCGGGTTGCCATGATCCTGCAGGTGGAGCGGCCCGACCGTGCGTGGTCCATCGGCTTTGGTGCCCCCCGGCGTGATGGTGGGAACTTCCACGTTGTTGTGGATGAGCACGCCATTATGCCGCACCGTCATGCGGGCCGCCGAAACCTGTTTGTCGCCCTCGTAGCGCGGAGCGGTGAAGTCGATGTCGTAGGTCTGCCATTCAAGTGGCGGGAAACACATGTTGGTGCGGGGCGCGGCAACCGAATAGACGCCGCCGCACTCGTTTTTTTCTCCCTTGAGCCCGAAGCTGTCGAGCATCTGCACCTCGTAGGCCCCCTGGATGTAGGCACCGCTGTTGCCGCGGTACTGTCCGCGGTCCTTGGGCTGGTAGGGGAGCCGGAATTCAATGTGCCACTGGCCATCACCGAAGCTGTCGGCACTGGTAATGCCCTGCTTGAGGAGGCAATCGTGGGTGGTTTTGCTCCCCGGAAAGGTGTTGGTGGTGATCCCGTCAAACAGGACGACCGCCCCTGCCGGAGCCTGCTTGCCGAGCGTGGGGCTCTGGCGATGCACCTTCGGGAAGCGGGCCTGTTCGGCGCCGGAGTCCGACAGCGAGATCAGGGCATTGTCACGGATTTCGCCCTTCCGGGCACTCCCGTCGGGACCGGTAACGGTGACTGCCACCTTGGTCTCCTTGCCGGTGCCCTCGCGCTTCCCCTTGCCGGAGAATTTTTCCGCCCCATCCCAACCGGCGCCCGGCAGTCCGCCTGGATAGGCCACGACATCAAACTCCCCATCCCCCAGGGCAACCACCTGCATTCCCACCCGCACCTTCTGGCCGTCCATGACCAAGTCGCCCAGATACTCTCCCTGAAAGGGGAAGTCGGCGTCGGTGAGTAACGGATCGGCAGAGGCGAAATTGCGGGGCCCGTCGGCCGCCAGGCTGACGGCCGAGAACGGACAGGCCAGCAGGGAAAGCGCCAGTCCTACCGGCAGCGCTCGCACCCACCAACAGCCTTGCGCAACGGACGCCGAAACGTCTGACCAAGGGCTCACCAAGCGATTCCTGTTTTCCATGGGGTCTCCTTTGGAAGAAAGAGTCTATCGGTTCAACTACGGCTGAGTTCGGGACGGGCAAACACCAGCCTACCGGCAGAGGTCTGCAGCGTGCTTGTCACACTGACATGCACCGTCCGCCCGAGTTGATCGCGGCCACCCTCCACCACCACCATTGTACCGTCATCGAGGTAGCCCACGCCCTGGCCCATTTCCTCGCCGGGCTTCACCAGCCGCACGTTGAGCAGATCGCCCGGCACAAATGTCGGCTTGAGCGCCACGGCCACGTCGTTGATGTTGATTGCCTGCACATCCTGCAGGGAGGCGATCTTCACGAGGTTTGGATCGTTGGTGATGACCCGCCCGCCGAGCCGGCGGGCTTGCGACACCACCTGCGCGTCATTGGAGCTTTCCGTATCGGCATGTTCGTCCGGCGGCAGCACCTCGATGTCGATCGTCGTGCTCTCCCGCAGACGGGCGAGAACGTCGAGTCCACGACGGCCCCGCATGCGGCGCAGTTTGTCGGTTGATTCAGCTGCCGCCTGCAGATCGTCGACCACGCAGGAGGGCACGGCAAACCGGCTCTCGAAGATGCCCGCTTCGGCCAGATCGGCGATGCGGCCATCGATGATGGCGCTGGAGTCGAGGAGGTTGGGCCGCATCCCCTGCACGTCGCGGGCGAATTCGACATAGGGGATGATGAAGCGGAAGTCGTTGCGCGTCTGCAGGAGCAGGCTGGTGCAGATGTAGCAGAGGATCATGCCCAGGATCAGCGGCAGCCAGTCGAAGACCGGACTGCGGGGCGGGGTGGGCATGATGGGAACGAGGGCCAGGATCGCCACATAGGTGAGGAAGACCCCCACCAGCATTCCAAAATAGACCGCCGTCACGACCGTCAGGTCTTTGCGCCGGATCGTGAAATCAACGCCGATCACGAGGCAGGGCAGGGCCACCATGCCGGCGAGCACCACCCACGGCACCCAGGCAGGGCCTCCGCGCAGAACCTCGGAATTGAATATGGAAACCGCGATCCCGATGGAAACCATCACGAAGATCGCCCGCAGGATGAGGAGTGGCATGGGTGGTTTGGCTATGCGGAATGCGAGCGACGGGGGGAAAACCGATCAGGAAAATTCTACCACGCAAAAAACGTCGCATCTGCCGACGCAAAAAGAGGCGGTCGCCGGAGAGGAAGTGACGGTCGTGAGGGGGGGGCTGGTGCCACCTGGCAGGGGGCGGCCGCGGGGTTAGCAGGCTCACCCCCCTCCCAGCCGGCGGCGGTGGTCCCATTCCAGATAGCGGTCGGTCATACCGGCGATGTAGTCAGCCACGCTCCGGCGGGCGCCAAAGAGGTCGGCCCGGCCCCGGAAACCTGGCGGAAGTTCCTCGGGCCGCTCGGCATACCAATCAAACAGCTGCGTCAACCGCTGCTGCGCCGGTAGTCTCACCGCCAGCACCCGCTCGCAGCGGTAGACCCGCTGAAAGAGAAACCGTTCCAACTGCCGCTTCCCCTCGGCGATACTTGCGTCGGGGGCAACGCAGCGGGGGTGGGCAGGGCCCGCTTTGGCCCGGGCCTGTTCGGCGGAGCCGATGCCAGCCTCGGCCAGCAGCGCTCGCGTGCGGGTCACCAGTCCCGCCACCTGGGAGTCGACCAGTTCGTGGAGCACCGCCCGCCGGAGTTCACCCCCGGCGAGGCGGCCGTGGCGGGCCCGCACGCTCGCGGCGGCCTCGGCAACCAGCGGGAGTTCCAGCAATTCCTCCAGCGTCACCAGGCCCAATTCCACCGCGTCGTCGGCGTCGTGCGTGTCGTAGGCGATCGAGTCGGCGGCATCGACCACCTGCGTTTCCAGCAGCGGGGCCGGCGCCCGGCCGTCGCGGCGGCGGGTGGCCTGGCCATCGAGCACCTCGCGCGAAAGATTCAGCCCCGGAAAGCTGGCGTAGCGGGATTCAAGCAGCTCCATGATCCGCAGCGCCTGCGCGTTGTGGTTGAAGCCCCCCTCGTCTGCCAGCAGTTCGTTGAGCGTGTCCTCGCCGGCATGGCCCAGCGGCGGATGGCCGATATCGTGGGCCAGCGCCAAAGCCTCCACCAGATCTTCGTTGAGCCCCAGCGCCCGGGCGAGCGTGCGGGCGATGTTGGTCACCTCCAGCGTGTGCGTCAGACGGCTGCGGTGGTAGTCGCCGTGGTAGCCGGTGAAGACCTGCGTTTTGTGGGCCAGCCGGCGGAAGGCGGCTGAATGCACAATTCTGTCGCGGTCGCGCTGATAGGGGCTGCGAAAGGGGTGGGGGAGTTCGTCGTGCACCCGGCCGAGCGAGGCTGCAGCGTGCATCGCCCAGGGGGCGAGCGTGAGGGCTTCGCGGGTTTTCCAGTCGGAAGTCCAGGGGGTTGTCGAGGGGGGGGCATTCATGGTCGCAGTTGCTCCCACAGGCTGTCCAAGGCCTGGGGCAATACCTGCACGCCGGCCACCGATGGCATGAAATTCACATCGCCAGTCCAGCGCGGCACGATATGCCAGTGCAGATGACCGGGCAGCCCCGCCCCGGCCACAGACCCCAGATTAAGGCCGATGTTAAAGCCCTGCGCCTGCAGGGTGTCTTCCATCCGGCCGCACCAACGCACGAGGCATTCCTGAAGATCGAGCAGTTGTGCGGCCGCAAGGGCGGCCAGCGTCGGCCGGTGGTCGAGCGGCGCCACCAGCAGGTGGCCGTTGGAATAGGGGAAGCGGTTGGTGACGACCACGCTCATGCTCGTGCGCTCAAGCACGCCCAACAGGCGGTCGTGCGTGCTGGCGGCAGCGGCGGCGCGGCAGAGAAAGCAGGCCCGATCGGCTCCGCCCCGCCATGCGTCGGGCTCCACCTGTTCGGGAGTTGCTCCGCGGTCGTGGCCCTGGATGTAAGCCAGTCGCCAAGGGGCCCACAGTGTGTCGTGATGCATGCCCCCATGCTACCCGAAAACCCCGGCAAACGGCTCTGACTGTCGGTGGCAAAAGTCATCCCTGACGCTCCCGTGGCCGGACAATCGGCCCAGCCAGCCGGCGGGGAGGTTTCGGCCAGATCAGCATTGACACCCGCCGCTCCGCCACGGCAAATGGCCACAGAGATGCCCCGGTGCCGGCTTGCGCCTGCGGAGAAGAGTGGTGGAATTCAAGGTTGCGATCGACGTGTTTGCCGGGCCGATGGACCTGCTCCTCTATCTGGTCAAGCGCCACGAGGTGGACGTCACCGAGGTGCCCATCGCCCAGATCGCCACTGAATTCGTCGCCCATCTGGCGGTGCTTGAGGATCTGGCGATCGATCAGGTGGGGGAGTTTGTCGAGTTGGCGAGCGTGCTTTTGGAGATCAAGGCGCGGGCCCTGGTGCCCCGGCCGGAGGAGGCCGAGGAGCCGGTGGAGATGATCCGGGAGGATCTGGTGCAGCGGTTGCTCGAATACAAGCAGTATCGGGATGCCGCCGTGCTGCTGGAGGACCGGGCCCGCCACTGGGAATTGCGTTTTGCCCGCACCCCCGTCGAAACGCCGGTCGAGCGCGGCAAGCCAGCCGAGGTGGCCATCGGCGATGTGCATGTCTGGGATCTGGTGGGGGCGATGGCCCGGGTGCTGCGGCGGCGGGAAAAGCGCCGGCCGCGACAGATTGTCCACGACGACACGCCGATCGAGGTGCACATCGAACAGGTCGAATCGCTGGTGCGCCAGCGGGGCAGGGTCGCTTTTTCGGAATTGTTTGACGAAACTATGCCGCGCACCCGGCTGGTGGGTATCTTTCTGGCAGTCTTGGAACTGGTGCGTCGCGGCAGGCTGTCTGCCCGTCAGGAACGGCTCTTCGACGAAATCTGGCTGGCTCTGGTCGATTCATCGGTGGGCCGGTTGGCCTCCGGCGCCCCATCCGACATCGCCGGCCAAACTCCGGCTCTGGAGCCCCACCCCTGACCCCCACCCCAGCAGACAAAGCCTCCATGGTAGAGAACGCCCCCCTGCGGTCACTGGTCCACAGGGGGCTGACGATCGAGGGCTATTCCCGCGCCGCAGTGCAGAGCTATTGGCGCATCCCGGAGCTGAAACTGGGCTTCGATCTGGGGGCCCATCCGTGGGACTTCATCGCCACGAGCACCTGGTTCATCTCCCACACCCATCTCGATCACATTGCCGCCCTGCCGGTCTATGTGGCCCGGCGGCGGATGATGAAGATGGAGCCGCCCACGATCTACCTGCCGGAATCGGCGATCGAGCCGATCGAGCGCCTGCTCAAGGCGGTTTCCCGGCTCGATCGGGGCCGGCTGCCCTGCCAGTTGCTGGCCGCCCGGCCCGGGGAGGAGATCGAGCTTTCCCGCGAACATGTCGTGACGGTGTCGGCCACCTGCCACACGCTGCCGAGTGTGGGCTATGTGGTGTGGGATCGCAAACGCAAGCTCCGGCAGGAGTTTGTGGGGCTGCCTGGGGAGCGGATCCGCGATCTGCGCCTCTCGGGCACCGATGTCACGCACGAGGTGCGCACGCCGCTGGTGGCCTATCTGGGCGACAGTTCTCCGGAGGGGCTCGACCAGTGTCCGGCGATGTTTGCAGCCCAGGTGCTGATCACGGAAATGACATTCGTGGCCGCCAGCCACCGGCGGGAGAAGGTGCATAAATATGGCCATATGCATCTGGATGATTTTCTGGCCCGGCGCGACCGATTTCGCAACGAGGTGATCATCGCCACCCACTTTTCCACCCGCTACACCGACGACCGCATCCGGCGGATCCTGGCCAAGCGGCTCCCCGATATGCTCGATGGCCGGCTCCATCTCTGGCTGTGAGCCGGCGGGCTCACAGGCTGCGGTTGTCAGGCCTGCTATTGTAAACGCCATGGATCTTGCATCGCCCCGGGCCGCCTACGTGCATGTGCCGTTTTGCCGCCATCGCTGCGGCTATTGCGATTTTTCGCTGGTGGCCGGCCGGGACGACCTCATCGAGCGCTATTTTCAGGCGCTCGACCGGGAACTGGCCCGCGTGGCAGAGCCCCTCTGCCTCGACACCCTCTTTGTCGGCGGGGGCACCCCTTCGCATCTGGGCGTGGCCGGGCTCAAGCGACTCGCGGCAGTGCTGCAGGGCAAGCTGATCCTCACTTCAGGGGCCGAGGCGACGCTCGAGGCCAACCCCAGCGATGTCACGCCGGAGTTGGTGTGTGTGCTCAAGGAAGGGGGGATTTCCCGGCTGAGTCTGGGCGCCCAATCGCTGGCCCCCGCCACGCTTGCCGCCCTCGATCGCGACCACACCCCCGACGATGTGCGGCGGGCAGTGGAGGCTGGCCTGCAGGCTGGGCTCACGGTGAGCGTCGACCTGATGATCGCGGCCCCGGGGCAATCGCTGGCGGCAGTGGAACAGGATCTGGAGGATGTGCTGGCCCTCGGGGTGCAGCATGTTTCGGTCTATTGCCTCACGTGGGAGAAGGGAACCCGGTTTGCGACCCTGTTGCGGCAAGGGCTGCTGCAGGAGGCGGAAGAGGATCTTGAGCGGGAGATGTATGAGGTGGCGATTGAGCGGCTGGAGGCAGGGGGGCTGGAGCAATATGAAGTATCCAATTTCGCCCGGCCCGGTCACCGCTGCCGGCACAATGAAACCTACTGGGACTGCCGGCCCTGGGAGGGGTTTGGCCCTGGCGCAGCGCGATTTGACGGCCGCACGCGGATCACCAACCACCGCAGTCCCGTCACCTGGATGCAGCGGATTCTCAGCGGCGTCGATCCCAGCGGGGAATGCGACCGGATGACCTCCGAGGAGGCGGCCCGAGAGCGGATTGTGGTGGGATTGCGGCGGCGGGATGGCCTGGTGCGGGGGGAGTTTGCCGCGGCGAGCGGATTTTCGCTCGATGCTTTGGCCGGCGGGGCGATTCTCTCCTGGGTGGAGCAGGGGCTCGCCAGCGACGACGGGCAGCGGGTGCGGTTGACGCGAAAGGGCCTGCTCGTTTCGGATGGTCTGTGGGCTGCGGTGCTGGGAAAAGGAGCCTGAAGGGGCTGGTTTTGCCCTCTTTTCGGGCTGTTCTCCGGGGGTGGAGAAGGGCCGCTTGCCCGGCCGGGGCAGGGCTGGTATTCTCCGGGGCTTCCTCGCGCCAGCAGCGAGACAATTGCGAACATCCGCACCTGCCAATGCGCAGCAGGTCGACAGGATGTGGATGCAGTTTCCGGCTGCCGCCGGTTGCCGAACGCTTCGGCGGTGCGGCGGGCTGGGCGTGGCGAGGCAAAACAAAAACCGTTCAGCAGACGCAGAACCAGGCAACAGGTTGTGACACGATGAAGACATTCATGGCGAAGGTGGGCGAGGTTGAGCAGCGCTGGTGGCTGGTCGACGCATCCGACAAAGTGGTGGGCCGTCTGGCGAGTGATATCGCCACGATTTTGATGGGAAAGCACCGTCCCACCTACACACCGCACGTCGATACGGGCGACTACATTGTGGTCATCAACGCTGACAAGGTGCAGTTCAGCGGGAAGAAATGGCAGCAGAAACTCTACCGGTGGTACACCGGCTATCAGGGCCTGCGGTCGGAAACTGCCGAACACCGCCGCGATCGCCGGCCGGAACTGATTGTCGAAGAGGCTGTCCGCCGCATGCTTCCCAAAAGCCGTCTGGGCCGGGTCATGCTCGACAAACTGAAGGTCTACGCCGGGACTGAGCATCCGCATCAGGCCCAGCAACCCGAAGCCATTGAGATGGGCGCCAAGTAAGATTCACTTTGGTAAGAACCCGTTTTTTGACCCCCTCTCCACCCCGCAAACAATTCCCGAAACAGAGCAGACGAGGACGATCATGACCGTTGAACAGGCAGTGCGCAATGTCCGAGCGGGTGGTGCTGTGTTGGCCACGGGCCGGCGGAAAACTGCTGTGGCACGCGTCCGGCTGCGGGCTGGCTCGGGGACTGTCAAAGTCAACGGTAAGGAGATGGTGGCCTACTTTCCCACCCTCAAAGATCAGGTGCTGGTGATGGGTGCCCTGACCCACGTCGGGAAGCAGACTGCCGTGAATGTTGACATCACCGTTGACGGTGGCGGACCCTCTGGCCAAGCTGGCGCCTGCCGGCTGGGGATCGCCCGGGCCCTCAAGAGCTTTGATACTGAGACGGCCGAATCGCTCCGCCAGAGCGGCTTGCTGACGCGCGATGGCCGGATGAAGGAACGCAAGAAATACGGCCTGCGTGGTGCCCGCCGCGGAACGCAGTTCTCCAAGCGTTAATCTGCGTCAGGGAAAGGTGGCGAGTCCATTCTCTGACCGCCAGTCGAGGCAGACTGCGCGGTTGGCCTTGCCTTCCTCATCGGCGCTGCCATTCTTTCGGAATAACCGGCAAGGGCTGTCTTTTCAGGCCCCGTGCTCCGATTTCCCTGCGCCACATTCCGAAGGCATACTTAAGGGATGCGGTTATGGAGTGGCACAAACTTCAAGGGAGCAGGCTGTTCGGCCAGCTCTGAGCCGCCCGCAGGTGTTCCGGCGAGAGCCACTTGCCGGACGGGTATTCTCATCCAAACGGGGTTTCGATCATGGCGAGTTCGCTGCGGGTGATGGCGGGACTGGGGTTGGTTTGGCTCTGCGCTCAGGCGGTGCCTGCCGTGGAACCGTCGGCTTCTCAATCCCCATCCACGGTCAGCAAACCCGCCACGGCGGCGGCTGTGACTGACGTCCTCGAGGCTGAGAAGAATGGGTTGGTGAACGTAAGGTTCATCCCCAACGATTCTCGCTCTGCTCAGATCATCGTCACCAATCGCTCCCGCAAGCCGCTCACCCTGCGCCTGCCGCATGCCTTTGCCGGCGTGCCTGTGGCGGCGCAGATGGGCGGCATGGGTGGCGGCATGGGAGGCATGGGCGGCGGTGTGGGCGGCACGGGTGGGGGGCAGGGCGGGCGGGGGCGCGGCGTGGGCGGCGAGTGGCTGGGGGGCGGCGGAGGCTGGGGCGGCGGGGGCGCGAAGGGGAG
>Ga0114962_10005063_pt1 | contig 10361 bp, 21 predicted proteins | sample C_130820_MF_Meta_FD_87017 | JGI IMG/M metagenome (GOLD analysis project Ga0114962, IMG submission 87017) | Freshwater microbial communities from Lake Croche, Canada to study carbon cycling - C_130820_MF_MetaG | ecosystem: Environmental > Aquatic > Freshwater > Lake | place: Lake Croche, Canada...
AATGCAGAACGAGAACACGGCACGGGCATACGAGTGGGCGGTCAGCGCGGTCAAAAAGGCTGGGCAAGACGCCCAGATTCGGACGGCGACCTACATCAAACGCATCACGAAGGGCAAGCACTTCCTGATTGCCAACTACAACGCCGACCCGTCCATCTCGGACGATGTCAAGCTGGCAGCGTATCGGCGCCTCAACTCGGCGATGGTCGCCGATGGCGGCAAGCCTGACTGGACGGCGCTGGATGCAGCGCAGGACGGGCTGGACGGCGAGCGCTACGGCAACGCAGTCGAGGTCGAGGAGGTCAAGGAAGAGGCGGTCGAGGTCAAGGTCGAGGCGCCCAAGTCCGACGACAAGGCGGCGGCGCTGGCGCAGGTGCTCATGGGCATCATGTCCAATCCCGCTGCGCAGGTCGACGTCAAGCAGGTCGAGGCAATCGTCGACGGCAAGCTCGGCGAGGTCAAGTCAACGCTCGGCAGCGAGCTCAAGGAGATGCGCAAGGTCATCGACGATGCTCTCGCCGAGCAGGTCAAGCGCATCGAGGTCAAGGTGCCCGGCGCCGATGCAATCGAGGTCAAGGGGCTGGCTCACGAGCGCTTCGAGCTCCTGCTCAAGATGGCTGCGACTCGCACCAACGTGCTGGTCACCGGACCGACGGGCTCGGGCAAGACGCACGGCGCCGAGAATGTGGCGAAGGCGCTCAACCTGCCCTTCTACTACAACGGGGCGATTGACTCCGAATACAAGCTCAAGGGCTTCATCGACGCTGGCGGCAAGCTCATCTGCCCTGCATTCCGCAAGGCGTGGGAGTTCGGCGGCGTCTATCTGTTCGACGAGGTCGACGCCTCGCTGCCCAGCGCGGTGCTGTCCTTCAACGGCGCCCTGTCCAATCACATCTGCGACTTCCCCGACAAGATGGTCGAGCGTCACAAGGACTGCATCATCATCGCTACTGCCAACACATGGCTGGGCGGCAGCACGTTCGACTACGTGGGTCGCATGAAGCAGGACGCGGCATTCGCTGACAGGTTCGCGATGCTCTACTGGGGCATCGACGAGAAGCTCGAACGTGCGCTCTGCTCGAACAAGGACTGGGTCAAGTTCGTGCAGAAGATTCGCAAGGCGGTGGTCAAGCAGGGTCTCAAGGTCATCGTCTCCCCTCGGGCGACGTTCAACGGCGAGCGGCTGCTGGCTGCTGGCATCGACAAGGCTGACGTGATTGCGGTGACTGTCCGCAAGGGCATGACGGACGACCAGTGGAAAGCGGTCAACCCCGCCGAGGACGAGAGCATCTGACGGCAACGGGAGGGCGCCAGGAAATGGCGCTCTCCCACCTCACCAACCAACCAACCAAAGGAAATATGAGCACACACAAATTCGAATCGCTCGCCGAGTTCGGCAGGGCGTGCAAGACCAAGGCGGCGCTGAAGAACAACGGACGCGAGGGCTGGACGAGCGAGAAGATGGATGTCTCGCTCGACAGCGCGGTCAACGGCAGCACCAAGCTGGTGGCTGACGCCGAGAAGCTGCTCGACAAGTTGCAGACGACGATAGAGTTGCAGGGTCGGCAATGGCAACCTGCGGTGGCTGGCGCCTTCCCGAGTGTCGCTGACTACATCGCCGGACATCCCGAGTCGATGCGCAGGCTCGACGATTGCAAGTCCGAGTCGACGCCCGTGCGTGTCTGGGTGTGCACCACATCATCCTGCCACATGGAGTGGCAGACGCTCCAGAAGCGCGGGGTTGCGGTGCTCGCAGCGGTCATGGCAATCAGCCAGCAACGCCCCGTCGAGCTCTGGACGTTCACTGCCCTCGACGGCAAGGACGGCACGTGCAACGTGATGGTTCGCATCAACTCGCAGCCGCTGCAACTGTCCGAGGCGTGCTATGCGCTCACGTCAATCGGGTTTGACCGCAACCTGACACACGGCTGGGGCTCGTCGCAAGACAGGTTCACGGGCGGCTGGTCGAAGCACGTCAGGAACGCCAGCACCGAGAGCGAGGCAGTCGACGCTTGCCGCAAGATACTGGGCGCCGAGTGCAGCGAGAATGACCTCATCATCCCGCCCTCAATGCAGGGCTGGGGCGCGGCTATCTCAAACGACTCTGTCAAGTGGGTCAACTCGGTGCTCGAGAAATACACAACACAACTGGAGGAAGCATGAAGACAATGACTGACTGGGAATGGGAAGAACAATACAAGCCTGTCACGAACCACATCACGCCCGGCTCGGGCATCGCGTTCGACACTCACGGCACGGACGGCGGCTTCGTGAGGGAGGTGCTCAAGACAAACCCCAACAGCATCTGGACGCTGCTGGACTGCGACGGCAAGACAGTCATCTGCTCCGGCTACCACTTCGTCAACCGCATCTCCTACTACATCACGAAGGTGCCGTGGGCGGAGGACATTACAGTGGTCGACGAGGATGAGAACGAACAAGAAGGATAAAAGTGCTAACATCACAAGGAATAGAACGCTTATGAATGTAAAAGTAATACCTGCAAAGCTTCAACGCTTCGACCATAGTCTTGACTGCCATGAAAAAGAAAGCATCAGCACGTACCTTTGCTTAAGTCATGGGTTTCGAAATCGGCTGCCTAAAAACATTGACGAGCAAATTGGATACTACTTGGACAATGAAGAGGCTAGAAACCTAAAAGTTGGAAGCATTCTATCCGACGGAACCGCCGTAACTTGGATTGGTGAAATTGAAGAATTATGAAAAACATTATCATCGCGGTCTGCCTGTTAACATCTGCATCTGCAATGGCGTATACGCCAATCGACGACGCCAGGGCTAACAAGATTGCCGACGCCATCTACAAGCTGGAGGGCGGCAGCAAGACGCGGCATCCGTATGGAGTGTTGAGTGTGAAGACCTCCGACCCTCGGCGTGTCTGCATCAACACAATTAAGAACAACTACATCCGCTGGCAGAAGGCTGGCAGCAAGGGCGACTACCTCGACTACCTCGCCGATGTCTATTGCCCCAAGTCTGCTGACCGCAAGGGCAATGCAAACTGGCACGTCAACATCCACAACCTAACCCCCAACTGACATACTACGCACCTATGAAACGCATCCTTGAAATCATTGCGGAAATCGAACAATGGAACGCTGGCGACCAAGAAACCTTCAATAAGCATGGTGAAGTGCCTTTTGATGGTAATTTTGTTTTCGTGGCGCGTCAGAAACGCCTGACCGAACTCAAAGCCGAGTTGAAAAAACTCACGAAATAACCTTCACCAAATGAAACATCCACAAGTTATGCACCACGTGCTTGTCCGCTGCGACAAGTGCCAATTCAACCGCGAGCAGCTTGCGGTCATCGACGAAGCAGGAGAGGACTGCCTCCTGTTTCTGGAATGGGAGCGGATGCGTAGGGAGCTACTCGAAAGCCCACGTTACTGCGACTGCGGAGAGAAGCTGCACGCAACCTACTCTGCTAGCGTTTATGAGCAACAACTGTCCGAACACATTAACTAATATGAGCTTCGCATCAATGCACAACGACTACCTCGACCCTGAACACGGGAGCAGGTATGAGCCCGAATATGAAACCTGTCAGGCTAAAGTTCAAGACGAGTTCCCCGGATGGAACGTGGGCGGAACGCTGGTCGAGGGCAGTATCACGCAAATCGAATATGACGGAGAGGTGATGGGCTGGTTCTTCAACGAAGAGCTCGCCGAGAAAATCTGCAAAGAAATCAACAAATACAAACCATGAGAACAACAACTGAAACCGAAAAGGCAATCGCCCAACTCATTCTCGACGAACGCAAGCGCGGCGCCAACACAAGTGAATTGGCAGTCAAGTATGGCATCGCATGCGAGCTTAACCCTGACAAAAGCATGGTGGCGGCTGGGCACATCGCGCTGCTCGTCGCCTACTCGATGACCGAAGCTGAACGCATCGAGTTCACTGCCGAGCTTGCAGCGCTGTCAAAGCTGGAGCATGCAGCCCTGAATATGATGAAGTCTGAAAAGACAGAAGAGAAAACCAATCTGGCAAACAACTAATATGGCTACTGCAACGCTGAAGAAAATCTCCTTTGCAAACATTGCAAAGCGGGAAGACAAACCCAAGTCCAATCATCCGTCGATTCCCGAGAGCTACGACGTGCGAGAGTTGGTTGACCGCATCGTGGATGACTCTGAAAAGCTGACGCACATCGAGGCGCGGCTCGCTGTCGACAAGGCTGAGCTCAAGATTCGGTGCACGCCGTTCTACTTCGAGAGCAACGCTGGCCGCGTCGATGTTCCAACGTCAATCGTTGCACACGGCGATGACGGAGAGGTGATGATGGTGTACCAAAATCGGTACGGCAAGCTGCTCGACGAGTCGTCTGTTCAATCGGTGCTGGGACGCAACACGGCAAAGCACTTCCGCCAGTCGTTCAAGGTTGAGGTCAACGGCGACAAGCTGCCAGCCGACAAGAGCCAGGAGCTGCTCGACCGAATGTCCGAGCTGTTCGTTGAATACGGATGCGTCGACGCGCTATCCGTAAAGGAGACAATCAAACCCAATGACCAGTTCCACGCCGTTCGCCACACGGCGCTGTCTGTGGAGGAGAACATCATGGTGGACATGGCCTGCCCAATCATCGTTCAAATCAAACCCAAGAAAACCAAATGAATGCTGAACAAGAAGCCCTTCTGAAAGAGCTCGAAGAGTGGAGAGCAAAGTTGCTAACAGCCGAGCGAGAGCTGGACAGGATTAAATGGAACATAAAGTGCATCGGAAAGGAAATGAATGAGACGCGCCGGGCGCACTCACCCTCACCGGCCTGCGAACCAACGGCGTCCATGCCGCCGTTGCGATTGTGGGCGCCAATGTGTGAAGACTTCCCCTGCTGCGGTCATCTAGTTGGCGAGTGCCCGGATGAGAAAGGAAACCACTACTGCTCCTGCGGCGCCATGCTGCCAAAGAAAAGCAGGTTCTCAATATGCAACGGCTGCCTTCGAAGCGAAGCCCGAAGAGAAGATGAGCTCGGAGACTACGACTATGATTAAACTTACCAAGTCAGAACTGTCCACACTAACAAACGCATTCGCCGCCGCACGCTGCCGATACCGAGACTTCTTAGACGAGACACCGGCGTGGAGCGACAAACAAGACATCATGGAAATCGTTTCAGAAATCTTCCAGCTCGAAAGAAAACTTCTAACCAACATTAAAACTGTATGAGCACACAACCGCAATCCGCAATCATCATAGGCAAGCTTCGGGAGCTGATGAACGAGGCTGACAAACATAACCTGAACTTCGAGCAAATGCTCACTGTTGCTGAATGGGAACACGAAGATGAAAAAGGAAATTGAAGACTTAAAGGCGAGGCTCAAGTGGGCGCTAGAAATACTAAACGACCCGAACGGAGAAGCTGATGCGCTCGAGTATCTCGAGTATGAGTTGAGCGAGTGTCTTGAGTGCGCAAACGAGATTGAAAAACAAAGCAAAGAAGCGGTCGATGCCCTGCTTATGTGCAGGGGCTACGCAATAGGAATGACTGGCGGAGATGATTCGGTGACCCTTAACTACATAGAAAAGCAGATTGCAAAATTCGAAAATTATGAAAGCGCTGTTAATTGATTCCAAAACACAAACCATCCAAGAGATTCAAATCGAGAAGTTCGACGAGCTTTACAAGCTCATCGGATGCGAGCTGGTCGAGGCGATTCGACTTGGCAAGGCAAGCAAGGACGGCAACGAAATCACGATGTGGGTCGACGAGGAGGGTCTGCTCAACACGACTAACGATTCGACATACTTCGCCCTGCTGAACGGCAGCAAGGTGCGGTGCATGATTTCGGGCAAGGCCGTCATTGCGTGCGACCCAGAGGGCGAGTCCTCCGAGTTCTCCGAGCTCCCCGACATGGCCACGCCGGAGGCGGCTTCCAAGTTCATCAAGTTCATCGACGCCAGCAAATCAGTGGAGGCTGGCGACATCGTCAACAAGATGCTGGGCGCAACGACTGTCTGCTTCAATGAGCACGACCTGTTGCAGGTGCAGAAGAAGAACGAGCAGATTATGAGTGAGGTTGCAGCAATCATCAAATGAAACTAAAACGCTACATCGAAAACATTATTCATAGTGTCGATGAGCGAGACCAAGATGCGGCGGACTGTGCCATCCACATGGGGTGGCACGTCCCCCTCTACACAAACCTCGCCGACGACATCAATGAGTTACAACGCAGGATGCCAAAGTTAAGAGAGCGGTTCATCCAAGAGGCCAACGCAATGGAGTTTGCGCTGGACGAGATAAGCCAGTCAGGGCTGATGGAAGAAATGCTCAAATGAAAAATGAAACCACCAACATATCCCGCAAGGCCGGTCAACGGAGGCACTTGGCTGCCGCAAAGTATTGCCCGCACAAACTGGTCATACACACCAAAGTACAACGGCTGGCGGGTGCTGATTAACGTTAAGAACGGCGAGGCATATAGTAGAAACCTTGTGCGTTCAAGCATCGAGTGCGACTTCAGCAAGGCAATCGAAAAGATTTGCCTAGAAATGAGCGACATCCGAATCAATGGAACGTTCGACTGGCTGGACTGCGAAGGGTTAGAGAGACGGCACGGCATCGGCAAAGGAACGCTAATTGTGCTCGACGGCATCGAGGCTGACGGGCCAACATTCGCGCACTCAGTTAGAAGGCGGACGCTCAAGGCGCTGTTCGAAACACTTCCCATCTGCATGATGCCAAAGGAAGACGCGGTGTACGTTCCCGAGGCGGTGCATGGCGATGACGCTCCTGTCGCTTGGCAGATGCTTCAAGACATGAACAAAGAAGTTGGCGTAGAGTTCTACGAAGGGCTGGTCAGTAAGAAAGACGATTCAAAGTATCCTTGGCAGATGCGCTCACCTAGTGAGGAGTGCCCGTTCTGGCTGAAACATAAATTCACAACATGAAATACATCTTATGAAAATACCAATGCCTCAAGTGCTTGCATGGTTGCAGGAAAATCACCCAGACCTGTGGGCTTCGGCTAAGACCGAGCGCAGCTGGGTGTGGCTAGTGGCTCCATTGCAGCAAGCGCCCAAGGAAGTGCGTGAGTCAATCAAGCAGTACGGGTTCAAGTTCTGCAAGAGGGGACACGCGCTGCCAGGCGGCCAAATATCGCACTGGGCGCACCACTGCGACAGGCCAATGCCATTCAGGGGCAGGGCTAAAGTGCAATCAAGCAACAAGTTACTGTCACAAAAACTGCCTAGTTTTTGTAACAATGACAAGCAGAACGGCTTAACCGCTGAAGAAATGGAAGCGCTATTGTGCGCAGCGTAAATATGAAAATATACAAAGGAATCAAAATCCCAACGTACAACGAAAAAATCAAAATGACCGGCATCACTCAGGAGCTGGTCGAGCTGATTCAGTCCGGCAAGATGGAAATCGGCGACATGGTTATCATGCCTCACGATTGCACGAACGTGCGGCAGAAGCTGTATGACACGGGGCAGCGAATCAAGGTTCGGTTCGAGCGAGCCCAAAACAAATACAATATCTGGCGGATTAAATAATTTGACAAGCGCATCCTGAATGGTTAATATCTGGATGTTCGTTTGTTTGTAGTATTTAGGCTCACCTTGTGGGGGCAGCGTGCGGCTCCTTATAAACTTAATGTGAGTGATGCCTGAGCCTCGTCTAGTTGTGGACGCATTTGTGGCTAATTAAGTTAACGCACGCAATTCTTCTTATGAATTAACAACAAAAAATATGAAAATCAAAGTCAATGCCGTAGTGACCTATCCTGTTTATATCAATCAGGAAATCGAAATGCCTGAAAAATTCACGCCGGAAGAGTTGAAGGAAAAAGTTCTGGAACACGCTGATTTGTATTTGCAGCAGGGCAGCGTTTCGCCAGTTATCACAGAATCGTCCACACACCCTGAACTCGCAGAATGGAAAATACAATGAAACAAATAGCATTACGAAACTCAACTAAGCTGGCAATGCTCGATGACGCTGACGCTGAGCAGATTGGAGGGCTGGCTTGGAAGATGTCCAAAGACCGCAACGGCAATGCGTATGCGGTTGCTAGGGTGGGCAGCAAGTACAAGTCAATGCACCGGCTGGTCATGGGTGAGCCGCAGCGCCCCAATCATATCGTCGACCATATCGACGGCGATGGGTTAAACAATCAGCGCTCTAACCTGCGCATCTGCAATCAATCGCAGAACATGGGTAACGCCAAGAAACATTCGGACGCTGGCGTCAAGTTCAAGGGCGTAACGTTCGACAAACAGTATAACAAGTATCGCGCATCAATCTGCGTCGATGGACAGAAGGTGAGGATTGGAAGATTCGCAACGGCAGAGGATGCTGCATTCGCTTACGACAAGTATGCAAGCCTTTGCTTCGGCGAGTTTGCCAGACTCAACTTCCCTGATAGAAAACCAAAAATATGAAAAAGAAATCAGAATACCAAGGAATCGCAAATGCTTACAGACGCGAATGCTCCGCAAGGGCAATCGCACAACTCAACGCTGCCAAGCCTTTTAGCCGAAAAGAAACTGTAGATATGATTAAAAAGCTGAATATGGTTATTGATGAAGATGCCAGTCTCGTAAAGCCGTCATACAAAAAATAAATGAACATCAACACAGATGAGTTCAAGGTAGTATCAATCAGAAAATTCAAGGCAACAAAACTTAAAGGAAACGCAAAAGATGCTGCGCAATACTGGCGCAAGAATATAGAAACCAAGCACTTCAACAGCGAGGTTGAGAACGCTGCCGTGCTGCTGCTGGACACGCGGGGATTCATAACGGGTCACGTTACGATTGGAATGGGTACGCTCGACGAAGTCATCATTCACCCGAGAGATGTGTTCCGGGTGGCAATCATCGCTGGCGCTCACTCAATCATGCTGATGCACAATCATCCAACCGGAGACGTTTCTCCGTCTGCATGCGACTACGAGGTTACGATGCAGCTGTCGCTGTGCGGCAGAATGCTCAAGGTTCCTCTCGTTGACCATGTGATTGTGTCTGGAAGCAAACATACATCTGTAAAAATAGATGCAAAAAATAAGTAACGCAATTTTTAATCCCGTCGAATTCGACGGGATTAGAATGCAATCCACAATAGCTGCGGTTATATTTGTAATACTTCTAGTAGTATACATCTTAACTCACTAACAATAAGCCCCCGTCCGACATCAAGCGGAGTCCGTCTACTAAAGCGCAAGCATCTTGTGATGCCCATGCTGCGGCTACCGACAAAGGGCGGGGGCTCTCAATTTATGCAAACATTCCTACCCTATCAATCATTCGCTAAAAGTGCAGTAGTGCTAGACCGTCAACGCCTAGGCAAGCAGCGTGTCGAGTGCTTGCAAATATTCAACGCGCTAGCTAACCCAGACTACGGCTGGCAAAGTCATCCCGCTGTCACCATGTGGAGAGGTCACGCCGATGCGTTGTATATGTATTCGGTAGCTATAATCTCGGAGTGGGTTGGTCGCGGCTACAAAGATACGTGCTACGACAAGATAACTAACGTATGGCGCCTACTGCCGTCCGGAACTTCTCCGACTTGGATAGACAGAGAAGACGTGTACGCCAGCCACCGCAGCAACCTGCTTAGAAAGCTTCCTTCGTACTACTGCCAATTCGGCTGGACAGAGCCAGACACAATGCCATACGTATGGCCTAAATAAAATGTACAATCCAAACTTCGATGTAGACTTTGCCTTTGGAGAAAAGACAGAACAATGGATTAAGCTTATTGGAGCAGGCGCCGAGAAGGTGGAAATCAAAACCGAAAGAGACACATGGCTAACGACAGGCAACATTGCTATTGAGTACGAATACAAGGGAAGGCCATCCGGCATAGCAACTACCGAAGCTGACTGGTGGATTCACGCGTTAAGCTTGAACGACAAAGTATCAATGGCTTTTATATGGAGAGTCGATTCTCTTAAGAATTTTCTTCGGCCAGTATTTAAACCCGGCTCACAGTATGTTTCGGCATTAAAACTTGTAGTGGGCGGAGATGGCAACCACTCTCGCCTAATCCTGCTTCCAATAAAAATGGCTCACGAAATAATATGAAATACGTAAAGCTAGACGCAAACGGAAACTTGCGGCTGCAACTTTCAGATGAGCAGAGCTCGCAGATGGGGTACCGGCATGTTGTGTGGCTGCATCAAGTAAATAAGTGTAGCCCAATAGTCCTGACTACCGAGCGCGAAACGAGAAAGATTCTGCGGTGGCTGCTGGACAATGACTTCGCAACCCAAGAAGCAGCTGATGCAATCGAGCACGCATTGCATCAATCGAAGATTCTGTCGTGCCCAATCATGCCGGTAAGTGACTTCGAGGCTGTCGCTTACATTGACGAACACGACTTGCTTGAG
>Ga0114962_10005065_pt1 | contig 10359 bp, 7 predicted proteins | sample C_130820_MF_Meta_FD_87017 | JGI IMG/M metagenome (GOLD analysis project Ga0114962, IMG submission 87017) | Freshwater microbial communities from Lake Croche, Canada to study carbon cycling - C_130820_MF_MetaG | ecosystem: Environmental > Aquatic > Freshwater > Lake | place: Lake Croche, Canada...
CGCGAGGCGCTTCCGGTCGCCGAAAAGGTTGTGACCAACGCCGAACTCGCCTATCGCAAGGGGGCGGGCAACGTGCTCGAGCTGATCGACGCCCTTCGCCAGTTGCGGGCGCTTCAGCTCGAGGCCCTCGCCGTGCGGCTCGACGAAGACCGCGCCGATGCTGCCGCACGTGCCGAGATGCTGACCGCCACCGCGTCGGCCGATCCGATTTTTGGCGAATCACTTCGGCTTTCACAGCCGGTACCCGTCAGTGTGAAATGAGCGACCGATGAGCGCCCCCATGAGCCTAAACCTTTCGTTCCGACTGCCCTCGGCATACTCGGCCGCGCTGCTGGTTGCAACCGTTCTCGCGTCGGTTGCCGTGCTGAGTGGCTGCGATCGAACCCCGGACGCGCCGCCGGCGCAGTCCGGCCCGACCGTGAGTGGCGATACCGTGCGATTCACTGGGCGGGTCGACGGCATCCGCAGCGAAGTGGTGCAGGATGCCGGCGACGTCGCCCTCACCCTGCCTGGCCGCCTGATCTGGGACGAAGACCGCACGGTCCGCGTGCAGGCGCCGTTTGCCGGCCGGGTGGTTCGCCCGCTAGTGACCGTTGGCGACACCGTCACGACGGGTCAGCCACTCGCCGAGATGGCCTCGGCCGAATTCGGCACCGCGGTGGCCGAAGCGCGCAACGCCGACAACGAGATGCAACTGGCAACTGACAATCTCAAGCGGCTGCGCGAGCTCCATGAGGCCGGTGTCGTCTCGCAAAAAGACCTGCGCCAGGCCGAGGCCGACGATGCCGGCAAGCGCATCGAGCGTGATCGGGCCCAGACCCGCCTGAAACAGATCGGCGCCGGCAGCGGCCCCAACTTCGTGCTGCGTTCGCCGATCGCAGGCGTGGTGGTCGAGCGCTCGGTCAATGCCGGGCAGGAGTTTCGTCCGGACAGCGGCGGCGCGCCGCTCTTTGTCATCACTGATCCGTCCAGACTGTGGGTTCGGCTCGACGCCACCGAGTCCGAATTGCCCCGCCTTGCCGGCGTCAAACGTGGCACAACGCTCACGCTGGTGACACCGGCCTATCCCGACCGACGCTTTACCGGCACGCTCGCAGTGGTGGGCGACTCGATCGATCCGGAGTCGCGCACCTTCAGGCTGCGCGGCAGCGTCCCCAACCCCGAGCGCCAGCTGAAGGGCGAGATGTTCGTCAATGCCAGCTTTCCGGTGGCCGAAGGCGAAACAAGCGGGCGGCTGAAGAACGTCGCGGCCAGTGCGGTTCTGCTTCTCGGTGGGAAGCGCTATGTCTTCGTGGTCGATCCCGATGGCGGATTCACCCGCACCGAAATCACGCTCGTTCGTGAAATGGCCAGCCGCAGCGCGGTCCAGGGGCTTCGCGATGGTCAGCGCGTCGTGACAGAAGGCAATCTCTTCCTTCAGCAGATACTGGCCGAAGCCAAGGTGCCGCCGGTCGCGCAGAAAGAGGCACGTCCGTGATCAGGCGAATCATCTACTTCGCCCTTCACCAGCCTTGGCTGGTGGTCTTCGGGCTGCTGCTGTTCATCGGCGCGGGTACGGTCGCCTTCAAGAATCTGCCCATCGAGGCGTTTCCGGATGTCTCGGATACCCAGGTGACAGTGATTGGTCTGTATCCGGGGCGCGCCGCCGAAGAGGTCGAGCGTCAGGTGACGCTGCCGATCGAGGTCGCGCTGTCCGGGCTGCCTGATTCGGTGCGCTTGTTCTCCCACACGATGTTCGGTCTGGCCTTCACGATCGTTACCTTCAACGACAAGCCCACCGATGTCATCGCGCGTCAGCGCGTCAATGAGCGACTTACCACCGTAGACGTTCCGAATGGGGTCTCGGTCTCGGTGCTGCCGCCCCAAACTGCCATCGGCGAGATCTTCCGCTTTCGGCTGCGCGGCGACGACTACACGCCCCAGCAGCTTCGAACACTGCAGGACTGGGTGGTCGAAAAAAATCTTCGACGCGTGCCGGGTGTGGCGGATGTGGTCACGATGGGCGGCACGATCAAACAATACGAAGTGAATCCCGATATGCAGCGACTGCGCGATCGCGGACTCAACCTCGGCGATCTGTTTACCGCGCTTCAGAGGGCCAATGCCAACGCAGGCGGCGGCGCTGTCAGCCACGGCTCGCAGCAGTACCTGATCCGCTCGATCGGCGAGCTGCGCACCTCCGCCGACATCGCCAATGTCGTGGTGTCGGTCAAGAACGGCGTGCCGGTCACCGTCAAGGACATCGCCACGGTCAGGGTCGGCGCCTCGCCCGCCCAGGGCATCGTCGGGCAGACGATCGGAGACCACAACGACGACGATATCGTCAATGGCATCGTGATCATGCGAAAAGGGGAGAACCCCTCGAACGTGCTTGCAGCGATCAAAGAAAAAATGGATTACATCAACGCCAAGCAATTGCCCAAAGGCGTTGAGATGGTGCCCTACTACGACCGCTCCTGGCTGATCGCCAAGACGCTCAACACCGTCTTCCATAACCTGCTCGAGGGAGCGGTCCTGGTCACGCTCGTGCTGTGGCTCTTCCTGACCAATGTCAGAGCCGCATTGATCGTCGCATCGGTCATCCCGCTGTCGCTTCTGGCGACATTTCTCGGCCTGACCTTCGTCGGCATACCCGCCAACCTGCTCTCGCTGGGCGCGCTCGATTTCGGCATCATCGTCGACGGCGCGGTCATCGTCGTCGAAAACATCTTCCGTCGGCTGGGGCAGTTGAGTGACGACGAGATTCACAACCCGGGGGCACGCCGCGATGCGGTGCTCGCAGCAGCGGTCGAAGTCGGTCGTCCGACGCTCTTTTCGATGATGATCATCATCGTCGCTCACATCCCGATCTTCACGCTGCAGCGGCATGAGGGGCGCATCTTTTCGCCGATGGCCTGGACCGTGAGTTCTGCCCTGATCGGCTCGCTGATCCTGTCGCTCACGGTCGTGCCGCTGGCGTGCTCATGGTTCCTCAGACGCGTGCCGCACGACGACAACTGGATCGTGCGTTTCTGCAAGGCGCGTTATGCGCGCCTGCTCGACTTCGCACTCGACCGGCGTCAGATCGTGATTGCGATTGCGATTGGCGTGCTCGTAGCGGCCGGTCTGGTGGCCTCCCGGCTTGGCAGCGAGTTTCTGCCGGAGCTCAACGAGGGGTCGATCTGGGTCAGCACGACCATGTCGCCGTCGGTCTCGCCCGAAGAGGCACAGCGAACAACTGGCATGGTGCGCAAGATTCTCGCTGCGGTTCCTGAAGTGCATTCGGTCATCTCGAAAGCAGGGCGACCTGACGACGGCACAGACCCCAAGATCTTCAACGTCGCCGAGTTTTTCGTTGAACTCAAACCTGACGAGCAGTGGCGAAAAGGTGTCGACAAAGATGCCCTGCTGCGCGAGCTCGATCAGAAACTCAGCGTCTTGCCGGGGCTGGAGCCGAGTTTTTCGCAGCCGATCCGCGACAACGTGCTTGAGAGCATCTCGCAGATCAAAGGTCAGATTGTCATCAAGGTCCAGGGTGACGATTACGCAACCATCCGCGAAATCGCGCGTCAGATTCGACAGCGAGTCGATGGCGTTCAAGGCGTCAGCAGCAGCTTCGTCGATCGGGACGGTTTGCTGCCGCAGATGCGACTCGATATCGATCGGGCAGCCGCCTCGCGCTATGGCGTGAACGTCGGCGATATTCAGGATGTGGTCGAAGCAGCGCTCGCCGGCAAAGCGACCAGCGAGCTGTGGGAGGGCGAGCGGCATTTCAGTATCGTTGTGCGCCTCAAACCCGAGCAGCGTGATCTGTCCAACCTGCCGAATATCCTGGTGGCTTCGGCCAATGGCACGCAGATTCCGCTGTCGCAACTGGTGCAGTTCCATGCTGCCGAGGGCGCACTCAGCATCAGCCGCGAAAACGGCCAGCGGGTCGCTGCCATCGGCGTCTTCATCCATGGGCGTGACATGGGCAGCGTGGTGGCAGATATGCAGCGACTCGTCGACACCAGCGTCAAGCTGCCGGCCGGCTATACCGTTGTGTGGTCGGGCGAATTCGAAAACCAGCAGCGCGCCATGGCACGGCTGTCCTGGGTGGTGCCGCTGTCGATCCTGCTGATCTTCCTGCTGCTCTTCAATGCCTTCGGATCGATCGCCAGCGCGTCATTGATCATCGCCAACATTCCACTGGCGATGATCGGTGGCATCGTGGCCCTGTGGCTCACCGATATTGCGCTGTCGGTATCGGCCGCGATCGGATTCATTGCACTCTTCGGTCAGGCGGTGCTCAACGGCGTGGTGATGGTCTCCGACTTCAATGCCCGGGCGGTCGGTCTGACCGACTTCGGCGCGATCCGCGCGGCGGTGCGCGACGGCGCCCTGTCGCGCTTGCGCACCGTGATGATGACCGCACTGCTGGCCATGCTCGGGCTGCTCCCGATGGCCCTGTCGCACGGCATTGGCGCCGAGACGCAGCGCCCGCTCGCGGTGGTGGTCATCGGCGGGCTGGTGAGCGCCACCCTGCTCACCCTGGTCGTGCTGCCAGCCCTATACCTTATGATCGCCAGGCGTTGGCCAACATCGCTGGCTTCGGGAGATGCCCTGCCGATGCACTGACGCATCAACCCTTCCTGCATCGAGGCTTGACTCATGTTCACGACTGCGCCGGGCATCATCCCTGCCGGCGACGCACAGGCTGCGCCGCGACCATCACACCGCATCGCCATCGGCCTGCTCCTTGCGATCAGCATGATCCTCAGCCTGCTGCCGAGCCCCCCCGCGCGGGCCGCCGAGCTGCCGATCTTCGATGCCCATATCCATTACAGCCAGGACGCGGTGCAGGCCATCCCGCCACGCGAGGCGGTCGGCCTGCTGCGCAAGGCCGGGCTTCGCCGCGCCATGGTGTCGAGCTCATCCGACGACGGTACGCAGCTGCTGTTCAACGAAGCGCCCGATCTGATCGTGCCCTCGCTGCGGCCCTATCGCACGCGCAGCGAGATCGGCACCTGGGTGCGCGACCCCACGATCATTGCGCACCTTGAGTCGCGCCTGGCACGCTACCGCTATGCCGCGATCGGCGAGTTCCATGTCTACGGTGCCGATGCCGACCTGCCGGTCATGCGTCGGGTTGTCGAGCTCGCCCGCGACAACGGTCTGCTGCTGCATCTGCACGGCGATGCCGACGCGGTCGAGCGGGTCTTTCGCCAGGACCCCAAAGCCCGCATCCTGTGGGCCCACAGCGGCTTTGCGTCGCCGGCCGATGTAAAGACCCTGCTGGGCCGGTATCCGGCGCTGTGGGCCGACCTGGCCTTTCGCAGCGACCCGGCCAGCGGCGGCAAGGTGAACCCGGCCTGGCGCGACGCCTTCGACGCCTTCCCCGACCGCTTCATGCTGGGCACCGATACCTTTGCCCCCGAGCGATGGTGGTATGTCACCGAGCATGCCGCCTGGGCCCGCGCCTGGCTGGCCGAGCTGCCCCCCGAGCTTGCCGAACGCATCGCCTATCGCAATGCCGAGGCGATGCTGGCCAGCGGGCCCAAGCCCGATGCCTGGCGCAGCGCGGGCAGCGGTGTGACCGTACCGGCTGCGGCGGCTGCGGCAGTCGCAGGCGCCAGCCCATCGGCCGCACCGCGCGCGAGCTGTCCGGCCACGATCGCCCTGCCGTCGGCCGATGCTGACAAGTCCGCGGGCAGCAGGCTGCGCAGCGGCCTGATCACCGGCACCAGCGTGGACATTGTCTGGCGCGCCAAGCCCCAGGCGATCTCGGTCGGTGCGCCGTTTTCGGTCGAATTCGAGGTGTGTCCGCGCAGTGCCGGCACAACCATCGATCGTCTGCAAGTCGATGCCTGGATGCCCGAGCATCAGCACGGCATGAACTATCGCCCCTCGCTGACCGGTCGGCCAACGACGCTGATGCGGGCCGACGGGCTGGTCTTTCACATGCCCGGGCGCTGGCAACTGGTTTTCGAACTGCAGGCCGATGGCCGCCCGCTTCGCCTGACCCAGGACCTCACGGTGCGCTGACGCGATGGGCGCCAGGCTGGGGCAGCTGATTCCAGCGACGCTGCTCGCGCTCGTACTGTGCGCGCTGGTGGCCTGTCGATCTGCAGGCACTGCGTTGCCGCCAGCCTCATCCTTCGCGAGCTCGGCGCCCTCATCCGCGCCGATCCCCGACACGCTCACTGCCGACGAGATCGCCGCCATCGTTTCGCATGGCCCCTGGCCGGTCGCCTTCACGCCCGATCCGGGCAACCGCTTCTCGGGCCAGCCGGCCGCGATCGAACTCGGCCGAAGGCTCTTTGCCGATCCGCGCCTGTCGGCCGACGGCAAGCGCGCCTGTATCAGCTGCCATCAGCCGGAGCGCGGCTTTGCCGATGGCATCGCGCGAAGCGTCGCCGCCCATGGCGGGCCGCTCGACCGCAATGCCCAGAGTCTGTTCGATGTCCGGCTGCAGTACTGGTTCGGCTGGGACGGCGCGGCCGATTCGCTCTGGGCCTTTGTACTGCGCCCGCTTGGCGATGACCGCGAGATGGGCGCCGGGCCCGCGACCCTGGCCGTACTCATGGCCGGCGACCCCGCACTGTCATCGCGCTATCGAATGCTCGACCCCGACCCCGATCCGAGCCGCCTGCGCATCGACATTGCCAAAGCCCTGGCCGCCTACCTCGAAACCCTCGATTCGCCACGCACGCGCTTCGACACCCTGCGCGATGCGCTGGCGCGCGGCAATTTTGCCGCGACCGCCGACTATCCGAGCGATGCCTTGCGCGGCCTGCAGCTGTTCGTGGGCCGCGGCCGCTGCAATCTGTGTCATGTCGGGCCTGCCTTCAGCAACGGCGAATTCCATGACGTCGGTCGGCCCTTCATGGTTGATGCCAGCCGGCCCGATCCGGGACGCCACGCTGGCGTCAAGGCGGTGCTGGCCGATCCCTACAACCGGCTCGGGCAATACGTCGATGCAACTGTCGACGACCCCGCCGTCCGCACCCGTCATCTCGCCGCCGCTCACCGCAATTTCGGCGAATTCAGGGTGCCGGGCCTGCGCGGTGCGATGCTGACCGCGCCCTACGGTCACGACGGCAGCCTGCCTGGCCTGGCCGACGTGGTGCGCCATTACTCGGAGATCGACCTCGAACGCCTGCATGCCGACGGCGAATCACTGCTGCGACCGCTGCATCTCGATGCGCAGCAATCAGCCGACCTCATTGCATTCCTGCGCACGCTCTCGGAGCCTGAACGCCGGCCCTGAGTGTTTGCCCCGAGCTCTGCCCCGAGCTCTGCCCTCAGTTCTGCCCTAAGCTCAGCCCTCGACCCGCCCGCGCAGCGCCTTGACCTTGCCGCGCTGCACCTTCTCGTCGACCCGCTTGCGTTTGGCGCCCGCGGTCGGCCGGGTCGCGCGGCGCTCGGGCGCCACCGTGGCCGCGGCATCAACGATTGCTTGCAACCGGTCAACCGCATCCGCGCGATTTTTCTCGAGGCTGCGAAATCGCTGCGCCTTGATCACCACCACGCCCTCGTCGCTGATGCGGGTATCGGCGCGCGCCAGCAGCCGCGCCTTGACCGCCTCGGGCAAGGACGAGGCCATCACATCGAAGCGCAGATGGATGGCGTTCGAAACCTTGTTGACGTTCTGCCCGCCCGCGCCCTGCGCCCGGATGGCGGTGAACTCGATCTCTTCTTCGCGCAGCACGACTGCCTGAGCCGGCCCCGAATCGCGTGCTTCGGTAGGGCCGGACATGTCAGGCGCGCGGCAGCGAGCCGATCCAGGCGCAGGCCTGCGCCATCGCCCGGTCAGCGCCATCGAGCACGCCGCCATAGCTGAAAAAGCCATGATGCATGCCGGCGCAGCGCGCCATCTCGGTCTTGATACCGGCCTCACGCAGACGCACGCCATAGGCCTCGCCTTCGTCGCGCAGCACATCCACCGCCGCGGTCAGAACGAGCGCCGGCGGCAGACCGCGCAGGTCGGTCGCCAGCAGGGGTGCTGCCAGCGGCGACAGGCTGCGGGCGGCCTGCGCGTCCATCGCGGTGCCGAGATAGAGGTCCCAGAACCAGGCCATCGCATCGCGGGTCAGACCAAAGCCGCTGGCAAACTCGCTGTAAGAGCCGAATTGCGCGGTGTGATGCGCGGTGACCGGATAGATCAGCAACTGGCCGGCCAACGCCGGGCCACCGGTGTCGCGCAGGCTGAGCGCGACCGACGCAGCCAGATTGCCGCCGGCGCTGTCGCCCGACACGATTACCCGCGAGGCGTCACCACCAAGCTCGGCGGCATGGTCGATCGCCCAGCGGGTGGCCGCGACACAGTCGTCGGGCGCGGCCGGAAATCGATGCTCGGGCGCAAGCCGGTAATCAACCGAGACCACCACCGCATTGGCACCCGCACTCAATCTGCGTGCCGTGCCGTCATGGGTCTGGACATCGCAGACCACCCAGCCGCCGCCATGAAAGAACAGGATGATCGGCAGAGGCTGCGGGCCGGCATCAGCCGGACGATAAACGCGCACCGGCAGCGGGCCACCGGGTCCGTCGATCAGGCGGTCAACGCCCACCGGCCCCGGGGGCACCGGCACCAGATCGGCCATCGACTTGGCCATACCGCGCCGGGCGACATCGACCGGCAGGGTGTTGACCGCGGGGCGGCCTGCGAACAGGGCGAGCAGATCACGTACCTGAGGATCGAGCTGAGGACCAGACTGAGGACCTGACTGAGCGTCGGACTGGGGACCGGTTTGCATGGCGTCTCCTTTGAGATTTGTCATGATGATAGCCCGCGAAGCTGACGGATAATCGCGGTTTCCCATCGACCCAAGGAGCTCTCCCCATGCGTGAAGTCGTTGTCGTCAGCGCGGTCAGAACCGCCATCGGCACCTTTGGCGGCAGTCTGAAGGACATTCCCCCCACCCAGCTCGCCGCCACCGTCGTGCGCGCGGCCGTGGCCCGCGCCGGCATTGCGCCCGATCGCATCGCTCATGTGTCCTTCGGTCATGTGATCAACACCGAGCCGCGCGACATGTACCTCTCGCGCGTGGCAGCGCTCGACGGCGGCCTGCCCGAGGGCGTGACCGCCATGAACGTCAACCGACTGTGCGGCAGCGGCCTGCAGGCGATCGTCTCGGCCGCCCAGAGCATCCTGCTGGGCGATGCCGACGCTGCCATCGGCGGCGGCGCCGAATCGATGAGCCGCGGTCCCTATCTGATGCCGTCGGCCCGCTGGGGCGCACGCATGGGCGACGGCAAGACCATCGACATGATGGTCGGCGCCCTGCACGATCCCTTCGATGTGATCCACATGGGCGTGACCGCTGAAAATGTCGCCGCCAAGTACAAGGTGACGCGTCAGGACCAGGACGGCCTCGCGCTAGAGAGCCATCGCCGCGCATCTGCTGCGGTCAATGCCGGCTACTTCAAGGACCAGATCGTTCCGATCGAGCTGCCCTCACGCAAGGGCACGATTGTTTTCGACACCGACGAGCATGTGCGCCATGGCGCCACCATCGACGACCTCGCCAAGCTCAAGCCAGTGTTTGTCAAAGAAAACGGCACGGTCACCGCAGGCAACGCCTCGGGCATCAACGACGCTGCCGCCGCCCTGGTGCTGATGGAGCGCTCGGCCGCCGAGAAAGCCGGCCTCAAGCCGCTCGCCCGGCTGATGGCTTATGGCCATGCCGGTGTCGATCCGAAGATCATGGGCATCGGCCCGGTGCCGGCCTCGCGCCTGGCCCTCGAACGCGCGGGCCTCAGCACCGCGCAGCTCGATCTGATCGAATCAAACGAGGCCTTCGCCGCGCAAGCCTGCGCGGTGACCCGCGAGTTGGGCCTCGATCCGGCCAAGGTCAACCCGAATGGCAGCGGCATTTCGCTTGGCCACCCCATCGGCGCGACCGGCGCGATCATCGCCACCAAGGCCATCCACGAACTGCATCGCATCAATGGACGCTATGCCCTGGTGACGATGTGCATCGGCGGCGGCCAGGGCATCGCCGCCGTCTTCGAACGCCTCTGATCAGGGGGTCAGCACCACCCGACCCACCACGCGACCCGCGGTCAGGTCTTCCAGCGACTGGTTGACCTGCGCCAGCGGCCGCATGGTGAGCGGGATCTCGGGCAGCGGCACGCGCTGGGCGAGTGCCACCAGATCGCGCAGTTCGTTCAGGCCCGAGACATACGAGCCGACCACGGTCATCGATTTGAACGGGAACATCGGCAGCGGGCATTTGAACTCGCCACCGAAGAGCCCGACGATCACCAGCGTGCCGCCCTTGCCGACGATCGAGACTCCCATCGCCGAGGTGCTTTCTGCGCCCACGAAGTCGATCACCCCGCGCACCGCACCCCCCGTGGCCTTGACGATCGAGCGCCCGGCATCAGCTGCCGCCG
>Ga0114962_10005066_pt1 | contig 10358 bp, 7 predicted proteins | sample C_130820_MF_Meta_FD_87017 | JGI IMG/M metagenome (GOLD analysis project Ga0114962, IMG submission 87017) | Freshwater microbial communities from Lake Croche, Canada to study carbon cycling - C_130820_MF_MetaG | ecosystem: Environmental > Aquatic > Freshwater > Lake | place: Lake Croche, Canada...
AGCAATTGCCGCAGCGTCGTCTTGCCAGCCAAGCAGAAACAGCGCGGCGAACCCACCGCCCGCACGAGTGTGTCGATCTTCGCTTGCTCATCCGGCGCCCCCGTGAAGCCGATGCAGAGGTCCTCGAACTCCGCCAGCAGGCGCTTGGCGAGAGCGAGGTAATTTGCCTCGTCCCATCGGCGCAGCGGCAGCAGGTCGCTCGCATTGGCATTGAGCAGGACGAGGCGGCCCTGGCCCGACGGCCTCAACGAGGCGAGCAGAGCCTCCATTTCCCGCAACTCATCCGGTGCGGGTTCAAAAAAAGGCGGTGACTCGCCCGCCGGTGGCACTGCTGGAAATGTCGGAAAATTGGCCGAGGCATTTTCCAAGGCCATCACGAGGCTGGTGAAGGCGCGACTGGCGTGCAGGTGAGCGTTGTAAAGCACCCGATGCGTGAACAAGTCTCCCCGATATGGCCCCTCACCGAAAAACGCATGAAACCCCACCCGTGATCGTGCACCACTCACCCATGCGATGACGGATGTCGCTCGCGCAAAAAACTCCATGTCGATGCATGCGTCGATCCCCAACCGGCGAATCTCCAGCATGCGCCCCAGTCCACTCGTGATCATTTCCCATGGTGAGCCAGTGCGGATGGTCAACACGTTTTCCTGCGGCACCAGTTGCAGCAGGTCGAGGATGAAACGATTCTCCTCAAAAAGCAGGCAATACACCTGCTCCGCACCTACCTTGTCCACCGCTCGGCGAATGGCTTCGTGCGCCAGCACCGTAGATCCCTGCTCGGCCAATTTAAGAAACAGGATCTTTCCGGGCTCTCCCTCAGGCCGTCTGCGCTGAAGTGCATCGCCCACGCGCCTTAGCAAAGTCACAAGAAAACACGCCAACACCCCGACGGTGCTATCGATCTTCTGGAGAAGCCTTACGTTGCTGCTAAATCTGGCCAAAGCTGGAAGAGGTGGATTGCGAATCAGTGCGGTGATCGAATCTTAAGGGCGATGCGGAACTTGAACGAGTGGACGAACAAATCAGTTGAAAGGAAGCTAATGGCCCGCAGCCTCTTGACTAGGATTTTGTTTACGGGGGAATCCCGAATCAAAAGCCGCCTCCGGCAGGCCATTTATCGTTTTCTGGCGTGATGATCCCGTGAGTACGAGGATCGGCGACCACTCGCCCATGGCGCGCTCCCCAAAAGGTCATTGCCAAGCGACGGAAGTTGCCTCAATTTTTCGCCGCAGTGACGACCGCTGCAATTCATGAAGCCACATCCACGTCGATTATAAAACCAGGCCCCACAGGAAACCGATTCGGATGGAACCACAGGGAATGGCTGCGGATCGTGGCGCTCGTGGCACTTGCAGTGGCATTCTGGTGCCACGTCACCGGCCGGACCCATGAGGCAGCATGGCAGGTGCCTTTGGAGTATGGCCAGAGGGGAGCGGACGCGGACGCCATTGGTTTCATGTCTCACATCAAAGAAGCCGCGGAGGGAGAATTCACCCTGTTTGCACCCCGTAACATATCGCGGTTGGCGGCCCCCTATTACGCCTCATTGAGCGACGTTCCGATCACCGAAGGATGGCAACTGTATCTACCTGGGGTGCTTGCCCGCTTCATCGGCCTATTTGCGGCAGTGAATGCCGCGATCATGGTCGCGCAGGTTTTAGGCTGCGTCTGTTTTTACATCACGGCTCGGCTGATGGATTGCAAATGGCCCTGGGCGTTCGCGGGCGGGATCACCTTCGGATTTGCGCAGTTCGCCTTTGCGCGTTCCGTTCATCATTTCAATGTGACCCAATACTGGTATATCCCGTTTTGTCTACTGATCGCGGGCTGGGTAACCCGCAATGAAATGGGGGGACTGCGCCAGCGCCGTTATCTAATTTCCCTGCTAGCTGCGTTCCTCATCGGGATGCAGAATCCTTACTATACCAACATGTTTCTGCAACTGGTCCTGCTGGGAGCATTCTATCAGTATTTTCGCCAAGGCTGGAGACCCATCCAACAGGCCGCCGGAATCGTCGCTGCTGCGGCATGCGGGTTTTTCCTGATGAATATCAATACCTTCGCCTACCACCTCAGTCATGGGAAGAACCCAGGCGCGATAATTCGCGAATACAAATGGATGGAGTTCTCGGCCCTGAAATTCGTGGATCTGTTGGTACCACCCCAGAATCACAGCCTGCTGGGCTGGATTGGTAGCGCCTACTACGGCCCGAGTGGCAGGGAATACGATCCAGCGTTTTCCAAGATGGTGGCATTTCCCAGCGAAGTGCCGCCATCGTGTTATCTCGGGCTCCTCGGAATCGCATGTCTGGTCTGGCTCGCAGTGGTCTCCGTGCGGCGCCTATTAGCGGAGACGGGCCGGCCTCTACCCTTGGCAGCCTGGCAGGTGCTGTGGATCCTGGCCTACGCCGCAGTGGGCGGTTTGAACTGCCTAGCTGGCCTGCTCGGGATGACGATTTTCCGCTCGTCCACCCGCTATTGCATCTTCATCCTCCCCATTCTGCTGCTCTTCGCGATTAAAAGGCTCTCCAGAAAATCCATGGAAACCGGAATGGAGGTCATCACCATCGGCCTCTGCATCCTGTTGGCGCTGTGGGACCAGACGCCGCCAGTGGCTGAAACGAAAGCCAACCTCACCGAGATCTCACGTGTGGTCGAATCGGACCGAGAATTCACCCAGCAAATCGAAACACGTCTGCCGAAAGCCTCCATGGTCTTCCAGTTGCCCATTATGAAATTTCCGGAATCCCCAGCGCCGGGCATGCCCTCATACGATCACTTCCGCCCTTTCCTGCACTCCAAGGATCTGCGGTTTTCCTTCGGCGGAGTGAAAGGCCGTAGCTGGCTGCAATGGCAGCAAGACGTGGCTCAGCTGGGCAGCTTACCGGAGGTGATACACAGGATTGAAAGCTACGGGTTTGCCGCAGTGTATGGGAACCGCCATGGTTTACAGGACAAGGGAGATGGGATTCTCAAGTCCATGCGGGAACTCGGTTACACTGAAGTAATCGAGAGCAAGGCGGGGGAGCTCTTTTGCATCTTGATTCATCCAGCGGCTCATCCGATTCTTCCTGCCGGCGTAGTTCCTTAACTCGAGAGCCCGTGTCCCTCAAATCCTTTGATTGTGTAAACCCTATCAACCCGATGCTCGTATCCCTCGTCATCCCTGTTTTGAACGAAGCGGAGAACATCCAACACCTCTGGGTGTGTCTCAAAGAGACAATTACCAAGTTTCCAGACCTACGCTTTGAGGTGGTCTTTGTGGACGACGGTAGCCAGGACGGCACCACAGAAACCATCCAGGAACTTGCAACCACCCGAGCGCTTGGCTGGAAACTCGTCAGCTTCTCGCGTAATTTCGGCCATCAGGCCGCCATCTCCGCCGGCATGCGCTATGCCGATGGCGAGGCATTGATCTTCCTAGATGCCGATTTGCAGGACCCGCCGGAAATGATACCCCTGTTTTTGGAAAAATTCCAGGCCGGCTACGATGTCGTCTATGGCATCCGCCAGAACCGTAAGGAACCGCTCTGGTTGCGCTTCTGCTTTAAAACCTTCTACCTAATCTTCAATATGATCGCCGACCGGCCAATGCCTCTTGATGTCGGCGATTTCAGCTTGATCAGCCGGCGGGTCGCCAAACTGATCGCCGAAATGCCAGAGCACGACCGCCTGATCCGCGGAATGCGCAGCTGGGTGGGCTTCAAACAGATCGGGATACCCTACGACCGCCCCGAGCGATATGCCGGCAACTCCAGCTACAGCCTGGGCCGCCGCATCGAGGGCGCGCTCGACGGCATTTTCGGCTACTCAAAACTGCCGATTCGGGTGGCGCTTTTAACCGGCTTATTGGTGTGCGGCGCGGGAGGAATTTATCTACTCCAAGCACTTATTTCAGCAATATGCTTTGGAGGAGGCGCGTTGGTACGCGGTTGGACTTCATTGATCACTTTGGGGTTTATCCTGGGTGGCGCCAATCTCGTGGCCATCGCGATCGTGGGTGAATATGTCTGCCGAATTTATTTCCAAACCAAGAACCGACCTCTTTTTGTCGTGGATAAAATCGAGGTTTCACATTCCGAACCCACTTTCGCAGCAGTCAATGAGTGACATCAAACCGACCATCAGTGTTGTGATTCCGGCCTATCGCTGCGCTGATTCGATTACCTTCGTTATCGATGCCCTGCTTGCTCAAACTATTCCCGCCTCTAAAATTATTGTCGTCAACGATTGTTCACCCGACAACCTTTGTGATGTTTTGGCAACGTATGGTAATCGAATCACTCACATCCTTAACTCAGAAAATCTAGGGCTATCAAAAACCTATAATCATGGACTGCGTGCCTCCCGTGAAGAATACGTTCTAACACTACATTCCGATTGTGTTCTGGAAGCGAATTACATTGAGAAAGTTTATTCTATCATCGCAGCAGATCCTTCCGTGGGCGCAGTTAGCGGGCAATACCAGTTTCGCAATTTTGGTGATATGAAGTTGAGCGACCAGCTTTTCTCGATTCTCAATCGTTTGCCCATCGAGTCAGGATATTGTTCGGAAATTATTCAGGAAATCGCCTTTATCGAAGGCAAGGCCGATATATTTCGAAGGGCGGAACTGGAAGAATTCGGATATTTTTGCGAGAACCTACCTCTTACGGCGGAAGATCAGGATCTATCCGCAAAATATCGGGCTAAAGGATTCAAGTTATTGCAATATCAAGGTGCCCGATTTTCGTTCAAGTACAACGGCACCCAGGATTCCCTATGGAAAGTATTGCGTAAACAGTCGAGTTACGCACGGGGTCAGGCATATGTTCTGCTGAAATACGGCTGTCATTCGATAAAATTGACGACCAGCAATCGGAATGTGCGAGCGTTGCACCGCTTGTCTCAATTATTGTGCGGCGTGTTTGTGGTTTTGCTCGTCGCGAGCAGCCTACTCATTTCATGGCTCGGTTTTATTCTCTGCCTGCTTTTAATTTTGCGTTCGGCTTATTATTTCAAAATCGCGCAACCGATGCGCATGCCTTTGCGTCTCTGGTGCATTCCATTCGGACTGCTCGCGGACTTGCTTTACACTTACGGGTTGCTCGATGGAACGATTCGTTATTACACTGTTAAAAAGTTTTAACTATGAAGGTTCTTGTTACCGGTGCAGCCGGATTTATCGGCTCCCACGTATGCGACTCGCTCTTGGCGCTCGGCGACGAGGTGATTGGGCTGGATGATCTTTCCGGTGGGGCGACGCAGAATATTCCTTCGGGTGTCCGTTTCGTGAAGGGGTCCGTCACGGATTATGAGTTGCTCCAGTGGCTATTCAAGGAACACCAATTCGACTATGTATATCATCTCGCTGCATATGCTGCCGAAGGATTGAGCCATTTCATTCGGCGCTTCAATTACGAGAACAACCTGATAGGCAGCATCAACTTAATCAATCTGTCGGTGCTGCATGAAGTGAAATGCCTGGTGTTTACCTCATCAATCGCTGTTTACGGGGCCAACCAATTGCCAATGACCGAAGATCACCAGCCGATTCCCGAGGACCCATACGGTATTTCAAAATACGCGGTGGAGCTTGATTTAAAGGCAGCCCATGAAATATTTGGGCTGAATTATGTCATCTTCCGACCTCACAATGTCTATGGGGAACGCCAAAATATGGCGGACAAATACCGCAATGTTCTTGGTATATTCATGAGCCAAATCATGAGGGGGGAGTCTATGACGATTTTTGGCGACGGGTTGCAGCAGCGTGCTTTTTCATACATTGGAGATGTTGCCCCTTACATTGCTGAGGCCGCTCACAAGCCATCATGCTACAATCAGGTTTTTAATGTTGGTGCATCTGAACCAACTTCTGTGGGTAGTCTTGCGTTGATGGTTGCATCTGCCTTGGATTCCCAACCCAACATCATCAACTTGCCCGAACGTAAAGAGGTCAAGATTGCATATGCCGATCACTCTAAGCTGATGCGATTTTTCAATGTAAAGAAAGAGACTCCTTTGGTGGAAGGTCTTCACATCATGGCGGAATGGGCCAAAAAATGTGAACCTCAGAAGATTTCCGAGTTCGGAAGTATCGAGGTCACAAACAATCTACCACCAAGCTGGTCCAAACTCGTACATTCTCCTTGTGAGGGGTGATGTGTTTTTCACGATCGTTCCTTGATGAGCTTCACCGCCAAATTTCCTTGTGCTCCAGCCAAACACCAAGTTATGGCGAGCGGAATTAAGGCGCAAAAAACAGGGTAAAGATAGCGACCGAAAAGCACTATGGATAGTGTTCCCGCGAGGTCGTTAGGTGATCCAAAAATTCTCGTACTCTCCACACTAAAACCACTTTCCTTCGCAAGTCGTCTAATCACGGGCAAAGTTGGAAATGATAAGTGTCTCGGAGGATCAAATCCGTGCCATTTTCGTTTGAAAAGCCTAGCTTCGACCGAACGAATATTAGGGATCACAAAGTAAAGGCAACCACCCTTTTTGAGCAGGCGATGAGCAAGTTTGAAGGTTTCATGCAAACTGTTTACATGCTCCAAGACAAAGTGCATCGTTACGACATCGAAGCTCTTTTGACTTTCGAGAGAGCTAACCTGCGAAATTACCTGTAGCCCTAAATTTTTCTCAAGTTGATGTGCGTGACTTGGATTGGGTTCAAACCCAACCGCATCATGTCCTTTCTTTTCCATTTCACGCAGATACCATCCATCGCCGCACCCAAAATCCAGAATACGCAAAGGAGGATTTGGCATCGGCGGGGCATAATAAACTCCACCCATCATCCACAAGCGTACTAGTTCGTGCAAACGAGATTTGCGCTGATGCACCTGATAGGTCTCGTAATAGGGGGTCATATCCGATGGAACCGGATGCAATTGAACCAAACCGCAAATATCGCAGAGATAATAATCGAATCGTCCCGACTTGCCCATGTAATAATCCTTGCATTGAAGCAAGAAGGGCTCCGCCTTGTCTGCTCCGCAGCAAAGGCATTTAAAATCGGTGGTATTCATTTGGAAAATAGAGGATTCTACACAAATTTTTTCTAAAGTCTTCTCGTTGAGATCCGCTTGAAGCATCGATGGTGTAGGAGCCCTAGGGGGCCGAGCGGTACTTGCTACGCGAACTCAGTATCACCCAAAGTACTGGCTGCGCATCCACAAAATCCTCTCTGGCTGCCCGAGTGCACGACTTATTGCGGCGCTGGAGTCTTCTTCGCCGACCCAGATGGTTTGTCGGGCTTCTTATCGTCGCTCGGAGGTGGTGGCGAAGCATCTGCCGAGGGGACGGGCTTCTCGGCCAAGGCCACGGTTAGGTTCGACCTTGCATCTTTCAAGTCAGGCGAGAGCTCAAGAGCTCGGCGGAACTGATCGATCGCTTCCACCTTCTTGCCCTGCTTGTAGAGAATCGAACCGTAATTGTTGATCAAGGACGGGTTGTTTGGCTCCTTGGTGAGAAGTTCTTTGTATTTGTCTCCCGCCTCGATGAACCGACCTGCGACAGCCAGTGAGTCGGCGACGAATTTGTCGTATTCTTGCTCACCGGGCTTGCCCCCTGGGGGGGGCAAAGGCACGCCGGATGAGGAGTTCGGTTTTTCGGACAAGGCGTTTGCTAGATTCTCGCTAGCGTTCTTGAAATCTGGTGCAATCTCAAGCACTCGGCGAAACTGAACGACCGCCTCTTCCTTCTTGCCTTGCTGGAGCAAGGAAGATCCGTAGTTGCTCATTAGAGTCGGATTGTTTGGATCCTTGTCCAAGAGTTCCTTGCACTCGTCGGTCAACGCCATGACCAAACTATCTTTGACGTCCTTCTGATTCGGCACGATCTCAAGTGCCCGGCGGAACTGGACGATCGCCTCCTGCCTCTTATTGCCCTGTTTGTAGAGGGCGACGCCATAGTTATTGATGAGACTCGGGTTGTTTGGATCCTCAAGGATGAGCTCATTGAACTTGTTGCCAGCCTCGGCGAAACGGTTCGCAAGCATCAACGCATTGGCAAAGTTGACGTGCAGCGCCTGCACGCGCGGTGCCACTCTACAAGCTTCTTTGAATTCCTCGATCGACGCATTCATCTCTCTTTTAGCCTTTTCCGCGTCCCCCCGCTGTTCGTAGATCCGCGCCATCTGCTGATAAGCCGTAGCGAGATTGTTGTGGGTCTCACCCAAATCGGGCCGCAGCGCCGTCGCCCGACTGAAGTGGTGAAATGCCCCAAATTTTTCAACTCGATCCGCCGGTTCGATGTTCTCAAGGTGTCCACGGGACGACTTTCGAGCCCCTAACCGATTGTGCGCCTGCCATGCACCATCATTGTGGGTCAGCGTGTAGGTCCAGAGGGCGTCCTCGTTGACCCAACAGGCAGCATATTTGAAAGATAGAAAAGTCAGTGTGGCGACCAAGGTAAACGAAGCAATCATGATCGCGGGCTGAAGCGCTTCCGCTGCACGCTCGTACCAACGGGCCACGCCCGAAGCCACGAGGCCTATGATGAAAATCATGGGCAAATAAATGAAGTGATCCGCGACCCAAGTGATTCGCATGTAGGAGATGGTGATGAATCCAAGGATTGGTGCTGCCGATACCAGAAACGAGCCAAACGCAAAGAACGCGTGTCGCCCCCAACTCGCCCGCTTCCACCAGAACCACCCAAACGCCCCGACGATGAGTGGCCACGGCAGGAACTGCCAAAGCTTGGGCGGGTCAACAGCCCACCGTTCGTAAATGGGCAACAATTGAATCGGCCAAACAAGCAGTTTCAAGTACCAGAGGACTGACATACCGGCGGTGGCCAAGCGCGAAGCGAGTCCACCGACGAGAATTGTTTCTTCGCCAATGGCTCGCCCATGCTGGTAGCAAATCGTCACCAGACCCAATACCAATGAGATCAGGAAAAAATGACCCGAGCGGACAATATCTCGTCCAGTCACAGTGCCCCGCTTCCACCAAACGTACAACAAGATTAAGACTGGCAACATCACCACCGATGTCTTTGCCAGCATGGCCAGCACAAAAAACACCAGTGAGAGCACATAGCGCCGTGCAGCTCGCGGCGAGTCAAGCGCCTCGCCAGCAACCATCAGATCGTCAAAGTGGATATAATTAATCGCCGCCAAAAGAAACAGAGGCAGCGAAAGGGTGTTTTTTAATTCAGAAATCCACGCCACCGACTCAACACACACTGGGTGAACCGCGAAGATTAACGCGCCTAGCCATGCCCCGGGCATCCTCATGACCGCAAAAAGCCGCCACAGGGTAAGTGCTCCACCAATGTGCAGGAGCACCGAGACCACGTGATAACCAAAGGGCGACGCCACAGCTGGTCCGCCTGGCTTCACTGGACCACCATCTTGAGGATCCATCGAGAAAAACGGCCACTGGGCCCAAAGCAGCGTGTAAGTCAGTGGGAAGAAGTCAGGCCCGATCGGATCAATCCAAAGTTTCTCGAGAGTTTCTGCATGCGCAGGTGGCGTGGCCAAATCAGCTGAAAGCCGGTGCTGAACGGTGAGATTATTCGTCAACATCGTATCGTCGTCCCACAACCAGTCAGCACGAAGCGTTGGATTGCAAACGGGGGAGTAAACCCACAGCACCGCCAGAGCGAGAATCGCCACTTGAAAAATGATCCGCTGCCAGCGCTGCCCCGGCCTCTCCGTGTCAACCCGAGCAGAACTTTCTAAAGGCTGCATGACCCCGTCCGCACAAACCGGATCTGGCTTAGAACAATCATCGCTACTGGAGGAACTCATGTCGGTATTCCTAGGCAAGAGTTGAACAAAAAAGCTCTTTCAATGAGCGGTCACGGCAGACCACAAGGCCAAAAAACTCTGGCATTCTTAGGCCGATGCCTCCAAGACGACGCAAGCCAATTCCCGCGGAGTAACCAGTAGAAACAAGTGCGCATGTTACTGGATAATTGCGTTTGCCTGCCAAATTCATACGCACGAAGCGAATGCTTAAAAAAATGCTTTGCCTAGTATTATTTTGCCAACTCAAATTTCTCGATGAGCACCTGGCCCCTCTTTTTCCCTATACTCCAAGCTCGCCCAGCGGCAATTTCAAGAGCCTGCGTCGAAAGCAAGTTCATATCAATCAAGCCACGAGACGGCGAAAGGTAAATCCAACGGGGCTCGCGACTGGGTTTCTATCTCTCTGACCCAAGCCGCCATACCCAAATCCCGCATAAAAATGGCTTGGAGCTTGGCACGCGAGGTGCTTTATTTCGCCCGTCAGTGAGTCTTGGCAGGTGAAATCATCGATTCACCCGCTAGGACTTATTGAAATCCACACTGTTAATTACTGAAACTCATCATTACCATGGCCAAATACAAATTGGAATACATCTGGCTCGACGGATACACC
>Ga0114962_10005067_pt1 | contig 10357 bp, 9 predicted proteins | sample C_130820_MF_Meta_FD_87017 | JGI IMG/M metagenome (GOLD analysis project Ga0114962, IMG submission 87017) | Freshwater microbial communities from Lake Croche, Canada to study carbon cycling - C_130820_MF_MetaG | ecosystem: Environmental > Aquatic > Freshwater > Lake | place: Lake Croche, Canada...
CTAACTACACTTTCATCAAAGCTGATATCACAGATGCAGACCAAATAGATGAATTATTTGAAAAATATCAATTTGACGGAGTTTTGCATTTAGCAGCGGAATCTCATGTTGACCGATCAATTACAGATCCATTGGCATTTGTAAAAACCAATGTTTTGGGTACAGTTAATCTTTTACAAGCCGCTAAAAAACATTGGAAAGGTAATTTTGAAGGTAAAAGATTTTACCATATATCAACAGATGAAGTATACGGAGAATTACACAATCCAGAAGAGTTTTTCTTAGAAACTACCCCCTACGATCCAAGATCTCCTTATTCTGCTTCGAAAGCGAGTTCAGATCACTTTGTTCGAGCTTTTCATGAAACTTATGGTTTACCAGTTGTAATTACCAACTGTTCTAACAACTATGGCCCTAATCACTTTCCTGAGAAATTAATACCATTAATGATTCATAACATTATCAACTCAAAACCCTTACCTGTTTATGGGAAGGGGGAAAATGTGAGAGATTGGTTATATGTGATTGATCATGCAAAAGCAATAGATACGGTTTTTCATGAAGGAAAAAATGGAGAAACGTACAATATTGGTGGATTTAATGAATGGAAAAACATTGACTTAGTTCATTTACTTTGCGATATAATGGATCAAAAATTACAGCAAGAAAGTGGTACTTCTCGTCAATTAATTACGTATGTGACGGATCGAGCTGGACATGATTTGAGGTATGCGATTGATGCAAATAAAATCATGAACGAATTAGGTTGGAAACCCTCTTTACAGTTTGAAGAAGGTTTAGAAAAAACAGTTGATTGGTATTTAACTAATGAGAAATGGCTTTCTGATGTAACAACGGGAGCTTATCAACAATACTATACAAACATGTATCAAGGCCGATAATATGAAAGGAATTATTTTAGCCGGAGGTTCTGGCACAAGACTTCATCCATTAACATTAGCTGTCAGTAAACAATTAATGCCTGTTTACGACAAACCAATGATTTACTATCCTTTGTCTATTCTAATGCTATCAGGAATCAAAGAGATCTTAATTATATCGACTCCTCATGATTTACCTCATTTTGAAAAATTATTGGGTGATGGATCACAGGTGGGATGTAAATTCGAATATGCAGTTCAAGCTGAACCCAATGGATTAGCTCAAGCCTTTGTTATTGGAGAAAAATTCATTGGAAAAGATAAAGTAGCACTTGTTCTTGGAGATAATATTTTTTATGGTTCGGGCCTAAGCAAACTATTGCAAGCCAATAATGATCCGGATGGAGGGGTAGTTTATGCCTATTCAGTAACTGACCCTGAAAGATATGGGGTGGTAGAATTTGACGAAAACAATAAGGTTATTTCTATTGAAGAAAAGCCCCTCAAACCAAAATCAAACTATGCCGTACCTGGACTGTATTTTTACGATAATGATGTAGTACAAATTGCTAAAAATATTGCTCCTTCGCACAGAGGAGAATATGAAATTACAGACGTTAACAAAGAATACCTCAAGAGAAACAAACTTTCAGTTGGGATACTCAATAGAGGTACAGCTTGGCTAGATACAGGAACTTTTGCTTCTTTGATGCAAGCTGGGCAATTTGTTCAAGTCATAGAGGAGAGACAAGGGATGAAAATCGGTTGTATAGAAGAAGTAGCTTACCGAATGGGCTACATTAATGCTCAACAATTGACGGAAATTGCATTACCCTTGGTTAAGAGTGGCTATGGTCAATACTTATTAAATTTAATCGCTTAATTCAAAATCACACCAATTCCTAAAGCGATTAAAAAAAGGACTATGGAAGGCAACTTCGTGTATTGTGTAGCGATATAGGAAAAAAAGACAATAAGCATCGAAACCCAATCTACTGAAGTAATGATTGGATTCAGGAAAATATAAGAGGCGACAAAAGACAATCCCAATGAAGCGGCTTGAATACCTGCTAATGAAGCTCGAATTACCCGATATTGCTTCAATTGTTCCCAGATTCGGTAAACAAAAAATATCAGAAAAGTTCCAGGTAAAAATATTCCAGCTGCGCCAATAACACTCCCAATTAACTCTCCTAATAAGCCATATTCTTTCATTAATAAAACTCCCAAATAGGAAGTTAATGCGAAAGTAGGTCCAGGTAAAGATTGAGAAAGCGCCATTCCTGTCAAAAAATCTTCCGAACTTATCAGATGCTTAAATTCAACAAATTCAGTAAATAATACGGGGGCTAACACTTGCCCACCACCAAATACCAAACTTCCGTTTCGATAAAAATTTTCAAACAATCGAATCGGGAAATAATCAGTAAAATTCCCTAAAAGGGCTAAAAACAAAAAGAATCCTATAAACAAATAAAAATTTGCCCAAGGAATGACCATTTTATGTTTGTTTTGTTTGGGAAATAATTGATAGTTAAAGGAAGAAATTAAACCACCTACCAATAAAACACTTGGAAATAAATAAGGAGTTTTATAAACCAAACCCGTTAAAATAGTGGCTAAACAAATCAAAATATAAAGAATACCCGTAATCACCTTTTTGGCCATCGTAAAACTGGCTTGTAGCATCATGCCTATCCCAACGGGTAGGACATACAATAATATTGCTTTATTACGAAGGTAAGTCATACCAAAGGCTGCTAAAGTCATGATAAAAACAGCGGGCGCAATCCAAACTAGCAGCGTTGCATATGCTAAGATTGGCCCTCCTCTACGAAATCCGACAGCGGTTATTATTTGAGTAGATGTTGGGCCAGGAAGAACAGAGCAAAGTGCCTGTATTTCTAATAAATCATTTTCCGATAAATATTTCTTTTGGTGAACTAATCGTTTCAAAAAAAGAGCAAAATGAACTTGAGGTCCACCAAAAGAGGTTGATGCCAAAATTAGCACGTCGATAAGGAAGTCGAAATGTTTTGGCCTTAAAAGCATGTTATTTCTTCTTTAATCCCAACTCAATTAATCTTTCATCCAAAAATTCACCAGCTGTCATATCTACATACAATTTTGGCTCATCCTTTGTAACACATGTTTCCAAACAAGTTAATTCCATTTCAGATCTTGGGTGCATAAAAAATGGGATTGAAAACCTAGAGTAAGCCATTTTTTCTCTTGGTGGATTCACCACTCGGTGTATAGTCGACTTTAATTTATGATTGGTTAAGCGATCTAACATATCTCCTACATTCACCACGACTTGATCAGGTAGTGCAGTGATGGCTATCCATTTACCATCCACTCGTAAAACCTCCAATCCTTCTGCAGACGCACCCATTAATAGAGTAATCAAATTAATATCTCCGTGTGCCGCAGCGCGAACTGCTCCTTCAGGAAGCTTGTCTGGATGAAGAATGGGGAAATAATGTATGGCTCTTAAAATAGAATTCCCATTTAGAACTTTTGATTCAAAATAATCTTCAGGAAGTTCTAAATACAAGGCAATGGCTCTCAAAAGAGTTTTTCCTGTTGCTTCCAAGGTTTGATAAGCATGAACGGTCAATTCCCTAAATTCAGGATATTCAGATGGAAACACATTTTCAGGATATTCTTTCCAAACAGCATCTCCATCATTTTTAATGGGTTGGCCTACATGGTAAAACTCTTTCAAATCAGGTACTTTAAAGCCTTTTGCAGTTTCTTTACCTTTACCTACATACCCCCTTTGTCCAGCAATACCAGGAACTTCGTATTGCTGTTTTAGTTGATCATCCGATTGGAAAAATTGTTCAACAGATTGATACAAATCTCTTGTAAATTCATTGGTCAAGCCATGACCTTTGATGGCAACAAAGCCAATCGTATGAAAGGCTTTGCCAAGATCTTCTACAAACTTATTTTTACGGATGATATCACCCGAATTAAATTCATCCAGATTTAATGAAGGGATTTCATTAAGTAACTCCATTTTTTTATTATTTATTGACTTTAGCAAATTGAGTTGACACAAAATCCCAATTTAATACATTCCAAAAGGCATTAATATAGTCTGCCCTTTTATTTTGATATTTTAAATAATAGGCGTGTTCCCAAACATCCAATGCCATAAGTGGGCTCCCTTTAACCTCTGAAAGATCCATTAATGGATTATCTTGATTGGGTGTAGATGATATCTGTAATTTACCATCTTTCATTAAAAGCCAAGCCCAACCAGAACCAAAACGAGAGGTGGCAGCTTTAGCGAATTCAGTTTTTAAATTTTCTAAGGAACCAAAGTCTTTTTGAATTTGATTGGCTAGTTCAGAACTAGGATTGGTTTTGGATGGTGTCAAAAGTTGCCAAAAGAAACTGTGATTCCAATGTCCTCCCCCATTATTTCTTATAGCAGCAGGATACTTACTGATGTTCAATAAAAGCTCTTCCAAACTCAAATTTGCCATTGGAGTATTCGCTACAGCTTTGTTCAAATTATCAACATAGGCTTTATGATGTCTATCATGGTGAATTTCCATGGTTAAACGGTCTATGGAAGGCTCTAATGCATCAAACGCATAAGATAGTGCTGGCAAACTGAACGGCGAAGTTTCTGCATTTATAGTAGAAAAGTCAAAGGAGTTTTTTCGAGCAGTATAACTTGAAAATAAAAAACTTGCGCCTTCAAGGCCTAAAGTTCTTTGTAAAAAACGGGAACGTTTCATTTTCATAAAATTTAAATTATTCATAAACTACTCGGCCGACAATACTTCGTCCAAGGGTAATTTCATCCGTATATTCTAAATCTCCGCCAATGGGAATTCCTCTGGCAATGGTAGAAATTTTCACAGAATATTCTTTTAATTTTTTAGTTAAATAAAATGCAGTAGTGTCTCCTTCCATCGTTGGACTTAGACCTAGAATTACTTCTGCCACTTTGCCTGAAGAAACCCGTTCAACCAAAGAATTAATTTGAAGATCATTGGGGGAAATTCCAGATAATGGAGAAATAATACCTCCTAAAACATGATACAATCCCGTGTATTGACCTGTATTTTCAATTGCTAAAACATCTCTCATATCTTCCACCACACAGACAATACTCTCATCTCTTTTTATGCTTGAACAAATTCCACACAAACCTCCATCTGAAATAGAGTGACATTGAGGGCAGAATTGGGTTTCTGTTCTTAATTGAACTAATGCATGAGCCAATTGTAAGGATTGACTTTCAGGTCTTTTTAACAAATGTAAGGCTAACCTTAAGGCTGATTTTTTACCAATCCCTGGCAGTTTAGAGATTTCCTCAACCGCTTGTTCAATGATTTTAGAAGGGTAAATGTGTAAGGCCATAGGTGTTAAATTGACTCAATTTCAGCTGATATACCTCTGCGACAAATTTCATTTCGCATTTTCACTAGATCTTCATAGTCGCCATCTTTAACGGAACATTTTCCTTTAAAATGTATTTGAAGGGTACATTGCTCAGCTTGTTCTTGGCTATGTTGGCAAACTTCAATAAGCGTGACAATGACGTACTCAAATGAATTCACTTCATCATTGTAAACCACTAAATGAAAACCAGGAACAATTTCTTCATCCACCAAGACCTCAGTCTCTTCTTGCCATTTTTCTTTGTTTTCTGAAGAAAAGCTTGAAAGAAAAAATTTATTAAGAAAGATTTGCATATTTTTGGAAAAAGTTGGTCAAAACCACATAATACAAATTTAAAAAAATAATTCTATTTAAAGGTCTATGTCTGTACAATTAGCGGGAGGAATTCTAGTTCTATATTTTGGCTTATTAATCGCCATCTCTTATTTTACTTCTAAAGGAGCTGATACCAATTCATTTTTTACTGCAAATCGGCAATCTCCGTGGTGGTTGGTCGCTTTTGGGATGATTGGTACATCTATTTCGGGACTTACTTTTATCTCCGTACCTGGAGCAGTAGGAAAAACGGATTTCACTTATTTTCAAATCATTCTTGGTCATTCAATTGGTTATCTAACTATTGCGTTAGTTTTAATGCCTTTGTATTATCGATTAAATTTAATTTCAATTTACACCTATTTAGTGACAAGATTTGGTTTTTGGTCTTATAAAACGGGTTCTGCTTTCTTTCTTTTATCTAGAACGATTGGATCAGCAGCTAGATTGTACTTAGCTGTCAATGTATTGCAATTGGCCATTTTTGAGCCGATAGGGGTACCGTTTATTATCACTGTATTTATTTCAATTCTTTTGATTTGGATTTACACACACAAAGGAGGCGTTCAAACCATCATTTACACGGATACCTTACAAACTTTATTTTTATTGATTGCCTTGTTCATTACTATTTATCTGGTAAGCCAACAAATGCATTTAAATGTGAGTGAATTATTCCAAACCATACGTGATAGTAAATACTCACGAATGTTTGAATGGGATTGGAAAAATAAGCACTTTTTTGGCAAAGACTTTTTAGCAGGTATTTTTATTGCCATTGTCATGACCGGTCTGGACCAAGATCTGATGCAAAAAAATCTTACCTGTAAATCAATTAAAGAGGCTCAAAAAAACATGTTTTGGTTTTATTGGATATTATTGTTGGTAAATATCCTTTTCCTTTCATTGGGAGCTATTTTGTATATTTATTCTATCAATCAAGGGATTGCAATTCCGGCTCAAACGGATAATCTGTATCCATCTTTAGCTTTGGGTGGACAATTCGGAACCATGGCTGCTGTCACTTTTTTACTAGGAATAATTGCCGCGACATATGCTAGTTCCGATTCTGCCTTAACTGCTCTTACCACTTCTTTTTGCATTGATTTCTTAAGTATTGAAAAATTTCAAGAAGCCAAAAGAATTAAATTGAAAAATATAGTTCACTTAGGCTTTTCAGCATTATTCTTTGTAGTTATATTGTTATTTCACGCTTTCAATAATCAAGAATTAATTGCGGCTGTTTTCAATTTAGCTGGATATACCTACGGACCCTTGCTTGGCCTATTTGCTTTTGGTTTATTCACAAAATTATCTTTAAGAGACAAATTAGTTCCCCTAGTGTGTATTCTTTCGCCTATCCTTACCTATATCTTGGAAACTCAAACGCAAGAACTATTTGGTGGATTTGGCTTTGCAAAATTAATTCTAAATGGATTTATTTGTTTCGTTCTACTTTGGGCGATAAGAAAGAGGTAAGAGGTAAGAGGTAAGAGGTAAGAGGTATGATGTATGATGTATTAGGTAGATAGAATGTAGAATTTAGAATGTAGAATTTAGAATTAAGAATTAGTATACCTAATAACTGATAATTAATAACTAATCTCCACAACTGCCTTGATTATTCGATTATCAGGATTTGAAATTGATGCAAATTCTTCAGGCAAATGAGTAAAAGCTATTTCGCGAGAAATATAATTACTCAAATCTATTTGCTGATTTTTTAAACATTCAATAACAAATTCAAAATCTTGTCTTGTAGCATTGCGACTACTCATTAATGTTGCTTCTTTTTTATGAAAATCTGGGTGACTTATTTGAACTGTTCCCAACTGTAGACCAATTAAGGTATAATTTCCACCATGTGAGAGGTAGTTAAAGCCCGTATTAATAGCGTTTAAATTACCTGTTGCATCAATGACTATTTCTGGCATATTGCTTGAAGTAATTTCCTTTAATCGACTATGAACGTCCTCACTTCCATGAATGACAAAATCAACTTGCCAATTATTTTGACAAAAATCAAGTCGGTTTTGATTAAAATCTAAAGCGATTACCTTTGCACCTTTAATACGAGCAAATGCCATAGCGGCTAAACCGATAGGTCCAGCTCCAATGATTAATACAAATTCATTCTCCTTCACTCCTGCCCTTCTAATTCCATGAGCGCCAATTGCTAGCGGCTCAACCATTGCCAAATGTTTCAGGGGCAAATCGTTAGCTCTAATAATAAATTGAGTAGGAATTGAAATATATTCAACCATAGCTCCATCTTTATGAACCCCGAAAACAGATAAGTTTTCACAACAATTTGTTTTACCAGCTAAGCAGGCAGCACAATTTTCACAATGGGTATATGAAATTACAGCTACCTGATCACCCAATTTTAAAATCAATTCGTCTGGATCTGTTTCAACTATCTCTCCTCCAATCTCATGACCTAATACCCGAGGATAAGAAAAAAAGGGTTGAGTCCCTTCAAAGGCATGTAAATCCGTTCCGCAAATACCAATCCATTTGATTTTAAGAATTACCTCACCTCTTTGACGCAAAGGTTTTTCAACTTTTTGCCATTGAAATTCTCCTGGCTGTAAACAAGTAAGTTGATTGATCATCGTATTAAAATTTATATGCACTTCTCAGCGCAAAATAAAAAATATCTTTTCCGTTTCCTGTATCTTTTAAATAATCTCCAACCTCACAATAACCTAACTCGAATAATCCTTGTAAACTTTTCGAAAAATTAAAATTTGCTTCTAGGGTATATATATTACCAACATTTTTGGCAGTTGATTCAAATTTATGATTCATAATTGGGCGCATCGGCGACATATTGGGGGTAAATAATCCATCTACAAGGCTTTCTCTCGTGACAAATGATCCACGTAAAGTCAATTGAAGCAAATTATTCGTTTGGTATCTTAAATAAGGACTTAGATTTAATGTATTCGTAATATTTAATGAAACAGTTTGACCAAAAGGCGGCCTAGCGAATAAAGTATTGACGGTATTTAATTCTTGATCATTATAATTTTTATCACCGGGAACCCAATTTCCACTAAAGCCCAAGGTGTATTTTTTATCAATTTGTCTAGAAATATCAAAAATCGACATAAATGCATTGATGGTAGAGGTTCCAAAACTCCCAAATTGATACACATTTTCTATCGAATATTGCCACTTATCAGGTTTTGAGAAAAAACGAAAACCTAAACTATTTCGATATTCTTCGGCTGTTTTAAAAAGATATTCTCTTTTAGGACTTTGAAAAAAAAGGGAGTAAAAATCAAAAAAGAAAGGCTGGTGAAAATCTACATTACTAAAATATATTCCAATTAAGCTCTCAGTAGACATTTGGTTATCTAAAAATCCAGGAGTCATCGTCATAGGACGTACCCAAAAAATATCGGATAAATAATTACTCTTTTTAAATCGAAAATGAATTCCTACGTGAGTCATTCGATTATTAGGCCCTTCTCTAGAAGCCAACAAACGCTCAGTACCAAATATTTCCTCTTGTTTACCTAATCTAATTAATGTTTTAGAAGCGATAGGAATCTCCAAAAAAAATTGATGAAAAGCCAGTAAATCTTCATCCGATTGACCAGTAATAGGATTATCATTTAAAAACCTTTTGGTATGGTTTAATTGAAGAAAAACTCTGAATTTATCTTTAAATGACAAATCAGACTGTATCAATATTCGTTGTAATAACTGATGTGGGGAATCTGTAATAAAGTTAGAAGGCACTTCACCAAAATTGAAATGCTTATAATTCTGGTAATAGTACCTTAATTCACCTCCGATATTTGAATGCCAATTCCCATCCGCATCTATCGGAATTTGTTTCAAATTTCGTACCCATTTCGTCATTGAAGAATCTTGCAACATTGCTCTTACATTGTCATCAGATCTAGATTTTCCAAAATACTGAGCATTAACCTCAAAATAAAAAGCGGATATAAATGTTAAAAGTACAAGGGAAGAAAACTTCAAGGTAAAATGGTTTATGTTTTGTAAAGATTAAAAATTAGGAATTTTACTAAATAGAAAAATCAAAGCCTGTTTGTATTATAATTTCAAAATTAAAATAATAATTTCAAAAAATGCATTGATTCGATTAAAAAGGCTCATTCAGGGATAAAATGGCAGATTTATCACTTTGTCGCTAGATATTTAGGTTGACAAGATTTTTAAAAAAGTTAAAAAAAAACAAGTATTTTTCAAAAAGTTGCAAAATCACAATTACCGGTCAAAATAATGGAGGTAGTTTTGTTTAATCCTAACCAAGAATTAACTTTTCAAAAGGTTATTTGGGAAAAAGATTGATGATATAATTTAGAACACAGAACAATAAAGGTTAGACTTACTAAGTCTAACCTTTTTAGTTTTTATTACATTCAAAAGCAGTCTTAAAGATGTAAAAGAAAAAATAAAAGAGAGAAAAAAGTTTAAAAAAATATTACTAATACAGACAAACACAGAGTCATTTATATGAAAGCAAAAAAGTTTATAAACGATCTCTCACTATAAAAGTTCAGGGAAATTTTTTCTACTTGGAGATCAATTATCCATTCAGGAAATGTAGAATTAAAAATGTAGAATTAAGAATGTAGAATGTAGAATGTAGAATGTAGAATTAAGAATGTAGAATTAAGAATGTAGAATTAAGAATGTAGAATTAAGAATGTAGAATTAAGAATGTAGAATTAAGAATAAAAAATGTAGTATAAAAA
>Ga0114962_10005068_pt1 | contig 10357 bp, 10 predicted proteins | sample C_130820_MF_Meta_FD_87017 | JGI IMG/M metagenome (GOLD analysis project Ga0114962, IMG submission 87017) | Freshwater microbial communities from Lake Croche, Canada to study carbon cycling - C_130820_MF_MetaG | ecosystem: Environmental > Aquatic > Freshwater > Lake | place: Lake Croche, Canada...
CCAAATGTGAGAAGCAAGCCATAAAGGGGATCAATTTTGTAGAGATGCTTTAAAAAGATCCGCTCCAGACCTATCCCTAAAACGCCAACAACCATCGGGGCAAGCAAGAGGGCCACCCAGTAATTGACCCCAAATCTGCCCCATAAAAACCAAGTTGCATAAGCACCCAGCATATAAAAAGCGCCGTGGGCGAAATTGACCACGCCTAAAAGCCCAAAAATGACAGCCAGGCCCAAGCTCAGCATGGCGTAAAAAGAGCCATTCAAAAGGCCAAGCAACAATTGCCCCAAGATCACTTGGATTGGGATGCCAAAAATGTCACTCATTGCATTTCGTCTCCGTTAGAGAAGGGGACACATGCACGCAGAAAATTGCGATGCATGTGCCCCTTTTCGGTGACCTTTAGAAAACTTGAGTTCAAATTTATTTCTTTTTAACAAACGGGCACGTGGAGTCCGACAAAGGACCAAAGGCTTCCTCGCCCCCCATTTTTTTGACCAATTTGTAATAGTCCCATGGGTACTTGGATTCGGCAGGTGTTTTGACTTGCATGACATACATGTCATGCACCATCACGCCGTCTTCTCGGATATAGCCGCCCTTGGCAAACATATCATTGATTTTGATTTTTTTCAGCTGTTCCATCACCTTGTCTGGGTCTGTGGTGTTGGCCGCTTTGACCGCGTTCAAATACGTGGTGGTCGCAGAGTAATAGGCGGCTTGATTCATGGTGGGCTCTTTCTTCATCTTTTCAAAGTAGCGCTTACCAAAGGCCCTGGTTTCTGGGTTCAAATCCCAATACCAACCTGTTGTGAGGTACAAGCCTTGGGCTGTTTGAAGTCCCAGGCTATGAATGTCACTGATAAAAGCCAACAGCGCTGCTGGCTTCATGGTTTTGGTGATGCCAAACTCGTTGGCTGCTTTCAATGAGTTGGTAAAGTCAGCGCCAGCGTTGGACAAGCCCAGCACCTGAGCGCCAGAGCCTTTGGCTTGTAAGAGAAATGATGAAAAGTCAGAGGCTGACAAGGGTACCCGAACAGAACCAATCGACTTGCCTCCATTGGCGGTCAGCACTTTGGTCGCGGCATCTTGAAGTTGAGTGCCAAAGGCGTAGTCGGCCGTTAAGAAATACCATGACTTGCCACCATTTTGTGTAATCACACTGGCCGTTCCATTGGCAAGAGAAGTGGTGTCATAAGCATAGTGAACGGTATAGGGCGTACAGTCTTGGTTGGTCAATGAAGCGCCTGCTGCACCGATGGCCATGAAAGGCACCTTCTTTTCACCAGCCACTTTTGCCATGGCAATGCTCACACCGGTATTGGAGCCTCCAAGCAGCATATTGAGTTCATTTTTATCTGCCCACTCTCTAAATTTAGAAGAGCCAATATCGGGTTTGTTTTGGTGATCGGCACTTATAAAAACAATTTTTTTACCAATGACGCTACCCCCAAAGTCAGCAATGGCCATTTTCACAGCTTCAATGCCACCGGGGCCAATCACATCGGCATACAGGCCCGACATGTCGTCAATGTCACCAATGACGACATCATTGCCTGCTTGAGAGGCCATGGGGCTGAGCAAGGCGGCAACAGCGCTGGCGCTGGCCAATAATCTAAACGATTTTTTGAGATTGAACGATTTCATGCTTATTTCCTTTGAAAGTAAAAACACCTGAGCCCTTTAGAGGGTCTTTTTTTAAACACCTAAAAATTCCTGCAGCATATTCATCTTCTCGCCGAGTTGCGATTGAGAGAAAGTCTCTATGATTTGGCCATGCTCCATGGTGTAAAAGCGATCGGCCAATGGCGCTACAAATCTGAAATTTTGTTCGACCATGACGATGGTAAAACCCTTAGAGCGCAGGGCCGTTATCATTCGGGCCAGGGCTTGGACGATGACAGGTGCAAGACCCTCGGAGATCTCATCGAGCAACAAGAGCTTGGCACCCGTGCGAACTATTCGGGCCACAGCAAGCATTTGTTGTTCGCCACCAGATAAACGTGTACCCGGACTGCTGCGGCGCTCAGATAAATTGGGGAACATGGCGTAGATGTCCTCTAGGCTTAGCCCACCTTCTTTTAAGATGGGTGGGAGCAAAAGATTTTCTTCACACGAGAGGCTTGAAAAAATACCGCGCTCTTCAGGACAAAAGCCAAGCCCCAGTTGAGCAATGTGGTGGGGAGACATTTGAATGCATTCATGTCCTTGCACCATCACACTGCCAGAGCGACGCTCTACCAAACCCATGATGGATTTGAGGGTGGTGCTGCGACCGGCCCCATTTCTTCCAAGCAAGGTCACAACTTCACCTTCATGAACCAACATGTTCACACCATGCAAGACATGGGATTCGCCGTAATGCGCATGCAGATTTTTCAGCTCTAGCACGACCCTCTTTGTCTCATACATGGTGCGCGCCTTCAAGTTGCGCATCCGTTCTGCCCATGTAGGCATCAAGCACCATGGGGTCTTCAGAGACCTCCTTGTAGTTGCCTTCAGCGATAATTTGCCCACGTTGCAACACACTGATGCGATCAGCAATGCTTGCAACAACTTTCATGTTGTGCTCAACCATCAAAATAGTTCGGTTGACAGATACTTTTTTGATGAGCTCGGTCACTCTGGCCACATCTTCTATTCCCATGCCTTGCGTGGGTTCGTCTAAAAGCATCAACTGAGGGTCCATGGCCAGGGTGGTTGCGATTTCAAGTGCTCTTTTTCTGCCGTAGGGCAATTCTCCGCCTGTGGTGTTGGCAAAGGCTTTCAGATCGACTTGGGCCAAAAGTTCAAGGGCTTTGTCGTGTAAATGGTGAAGACTTTTCTCGGGTTTCCAAAAATGGTAGGACATGCCTGCGCTTCTTTGCAGCGCAATCCGAACATTTTCAAGCACACTGAGGTTTGGAAAGATGGCTGAGATTTGGAATGAGCGAATGACGCCCTTTAGAGCAATCTCAGGTGAACTTTCTTTGGTAATGTCTTGGCCGTTAAAGATGATTCGTCCAGAGTTGGGCGTCAAAAACTTGGTGAGCAAGTTAAAACACGTTGTTTTTCCTGCACCATTGGGCCCAATCAAGGCGTGGATATGCCCCTTTTGTACTTTCAAAGAAACGTCATTGACCGCTACAAAGCCTTTGAATTCTTTGATCAAATGTTGGGTTTCTAAAATTGTCTCTGTTGCCATTCTTTTTTCTTCTATTTCCCTGCTTCTCAGCATACCATGACACTCTTGAGGCACCCCAATTTATAATTGGGGAAAACACACTGATCAGGGTTTATCCTAGTTGGTAATTCATGGCCCTGTGTTTTTCATGTCCTTTGCCTTCTAAGCGAAATAGCACTCAATTGAATCAGCCGTGGCTTAAAGTTGGATAATGTGCTGTGCTTGAGTGCCTTGCTTGAAGGCTAGGAAGAATTGTTTTTTTCTAAAAAATGATTCTTGGCGTGCTCGAGAAAATAATGCAATGGCTTTTCAATTTGAGATTAAAAAAATGGCTTACTCCTTTCAAACAGTTTTTTCAAAAAAAAATATGCAATGCATCTACCATGTTTTGAGTTCCACTTTGGGCTTGATGGTGGTAAGTGCTTGTCTCTTATCGGCTTCAAATGCACAAAACGCACAGGCGATCAAAATGATCGTCCCCTTCACCCCAGGCACAGGCATGGATACGATTGCTAGAGCAATTTCTCCAAAATTGAGTGAGAGGCTAGGTGTGCCAGTGGTTGTGCAAAATTCACCTGGTGCAAGTGGAAACATTGGTGCAGAAATGGTGGCCAAGTCTTCTGCAGATGGTGCGACTATTTTGATGGGTGCCAATACCATGTTGATTGCTGCGCAGTTGTACAAAAATGTGCCCTTCAATCCGGTCAAAGACTTTCTTCCCGTTTCCATGACCGCTTGGGGTACGTTGATGTTGGTGGCGAATCCAAAAACCGGCTTTAAAACGGTGCAAGATGTGATCAAGGCCGCGAAGGCAAAACCAGATGCCATTAACTTTGGCTCACCTGGTGTGGGCACTCCTCACCATATGGCAATGGAGTTGTTCAAGGTGGACTCTCAAATTGCGTTGCTTCATATCCCTTATAAAGGCACGGCCGGATACACGCAAGATTTGTTATCTGGGGAGATCAATGTCGGATTTTTACCCGTCCATGTCGCGCAAGGGTTTGTGAGCGCTGGAAAGCTCAATGCCATTGCAGTGGGATCGGCCAAACGCCACCCTGTTGCATCTGGCGTGCCCACATTCATTGAGCTTGGTTTTAAAGGCGTCGATGTGGACATGTGGTATGCATTGTTTTATCCCGCAAAAACTCCTCAAGCCACGGTTGAGCGGTTGAACAAAGAGACGGTTGCAGTTTTGAATTTGCCGGAGATCAAGGAGTTGCTAGGTAAAGCTGGGCTGGATGCTTCTGGATCCACGCCTGAGGAGTTGGCTCAAATTGTGGCCAATGACTACTCTCGATGGGGAAAGGTGATACGACTCAAAGGCATCGAGGCCGAATGAGACCGGGTTCACACAAAGATTTAGATGTTTGAGGGTGAGTGATGTCGACTACTCAGCAAATTTTGACTGATTCGCAGATCAAAGACTTGAACACTGTATTGCCATTGTGGGGTGTTGAACCATCGGGCGCTTGGATGCAAAGAGATTTTTTGTTCAAAGATTTTCTTGCCGCCTATGCCTTTATGTCCCAAGTCGCTCTTTTGGCGCACGCGCATGACCATCACCCCAATTGGAGCAACGTCTACAATAAAGTGTTCATTAAACTCTTTACCCATGATGCGGGTGCACTTACACAGAAGGACAAACACCTGGCTTTGGCCATTGATGGCTTGCTTGCTCAATTCGATTGATTGGATTTAACCCTAGGAAAGGTCATCTTCCGTTTGAAAAAACTCATTCAAGTGCACAACAGTTACGAGGAAACCTACGCTCAGATTTTTCAAGTGGCTAAGCAGCACGCTGCCCAGCATGTGTTTACAAAGCTTTTTGAGACGCAGTCCATGGCGCAAGCACGTTTTCTCGATACCATGGTGCCTGAGCAGCGACAACAGGGCGAATTGCTAGGTTGGTCGGTAAGCGTCAAGGATTTGTATGACATTGCGGGCGAAGTCACGCTGGCGGGCACGCGTGTCTTGGCTCAAAATGCACCTGCGCTCAAGGATGCATCCGCCGTGCAAAGACTCAAGCGAGCAGGGGCTTTGATCGTGGGTCAAACCAATATGACCGAGTTGGCTTTTTCGGGTGTGGGCATCAATCCGCATTTCAGCACGCCAGTCAACCCCTGTGACGCAACGCTGGATCGCATTCCGGGAGGCTCTTCTTCGGGTGCTGCAGTGTCCGTGGCGCTGGGTTTATGCCAAGCGGGGCTTGGCTCTGACACTGGGGGCTCCATCCGCATTCCTGCTGCACTTTGCGGCTTGGTGGGCTTTAAAGGCACTCAGTCTAGGGTGCCGCTTAAGGGCACGGTTGCCTTGGCTCCTTCCCTTGACACGGTTTGTGCCATGACCCGATCGGTTGAGTCTTGTTTGAAGGTGGATCAAGTGCTCTCCAACGAGAGGCTAGATGTTCATGAGAGAGATGTGGTGGGCCTGCGGTTTTTGGTGCCTCAAACCGTGGTGTTGGAACAGTTGACTTCTTCGGTGGCCAAAGCGTTTGATCGTGCGCTTGGCTACCTCTCTGCAAAGGGCGCGATCATCCAAGAGCGCAAATGTGATTACCTTGATGACGTTGCAAAGATCAATCAACCTGGTGGACTGTCTCCCATCGAGGCTTGGGCCTCTCACGCAAGTGCAGTGGCCCACCAACTCGAAAAAATTGATCCCCGTGTGGTTCATCGCATGCTCTTGGGTCGAGATGTGTCTGTTGCTGATTATTGGGACTTGTTGCGCCGCAGGTCTTTGTGGTGTGATCGGGTCTCTTTGGAGCTTGCAAAGTATGACGGTGTCTTGTGTCCAACAGTCCCCATGCAAGCCCCTCCAATTGCACCCTTGCTCACGGATGACGCCTTGTTTGGAGAGACCAATCGATTGCTGTTGAGGAACACCTTTCTTTTTAATTTCCTTGATGGCTGCTCCATCAGTATCCCCATGCATGCACCCGATGAGTTGCCCATTGGGTTGATGATTTCTGGGGCAAGAGAAAGCGATGCGCGTGTGCTGACGAGTGCATGGGCCGTCGAGCGAAGTCTGTCACAAATGCACAACTGATTCAAACCCTGCTCTGGCGACTCGTCACCCCAAGATCGTCAACAGAGCTCTCAAATCTTTGGCGACATGTGCAACGCTTGGACCTAGTCGATCCATGGGGTTGTTGTTTCTGTTGAGCCAAACGGCGTCCCAACCAAACCAGCTCGCGCCCAGCGCGTCCCAGTCGTTGCTGGAGACAAAAAGAATTTCACTGCGTTTGATCTTGTAAATATGCTCAATCAACGCGTAGGTGCTGGGGTGAGTTTTGAACTGTCGCACTTGGTCCGCAGAGACAATCTGATCAAATAGGTGGTGAATGCCCGCATTTTTGCTCACCCGTTCAAGCATATCTGAATTGGCGTTTGAAAGAATGGCAGTCCGAAGTCCGCGGTTTTTTAATTCTTCAAGAACTTCCCGGATTTCAACAAATGCATCCAGTTTGTCATACGATTGCATCAACAGCTCTTCTTGTGACAGGTTCAGTTCAAGACCTAACTTTTCTGCACTAAAGCGCAATGCCTTTTTTGTGATCTCCCAAAAGGATTCATAGTATCGACTGCCATGGGTGGCGCTGGGGTCGCTGAGAGACACGAGGCGGGTGTAGTCGATTTGCTTGTCCCGCCAAAGATTGGCCAAAGGGAGACCAAAATTTGGAAACAAGCTCTCGGCGGCCCTAGAGATGCTGTAAACATCAAAGAGAGTTCCGTAGGCATCAAATACGAGGAGTGTTTTTGTTGTTGTCATCGGTTTGTCTTCAAGGGGAAAAGCTCCAACAGATCTTAACCGATGGTCTGCGAGCAGTGGCAGAGCTCACCTTGTGCTAAAGTGAGAGACTTGGATTTTCAAAAAAGAGGTTGAGATGAATATCATTTATGCTTGTGTGCTGTTGGCCGGATTGACACCTTTGATCGCGGTGACCATTGCGAAGTGGAAACTGCCGGACTATGACAATCACAATCCACGTGAATGGATGTCCAAGCAGACGGGATTTAGGGCGCGCGCCTACGCGGCACATCAAAACTGCTTTGAGTCATTTCCATTTTTTGCGGTGGCTGTGATCATGGCCATGATGGTTGGAGTCGATGCCATGACCTTGGACCTTTGTGCCGTGATTTATGTCTTGGCTCGACTGCTGTACATCTGGTGTTATGTGAAAGACTGGGCCACCGCCAGATCCCTGTGCTGGACTGTGGCTTATGGCAGTGTCATCGCACTTTTTGTCTATGGTTTTCAGGTCTAAAAATAGTTGTAAATGACCCCAAAGATGTCAACCGCGTCATTGCTTGAGCCGTTATAGGTACAGGCAAGTTGGTGTAATAGGCGCCATTCGATCACTGAATCAGTTGAATGCTTGATGGATGGTCTGGGCAAGAAAACCTTACGGGAGGCTTTATGAAAAAAATAGCAAAATCAGTTGTTGTCATCGCCTTGGCCCTCACGGGCGTTTTGTCTCAAGCATATCCTGGCGGTTATGGCCATGGCCATGGCTATGGACACGGAGGCGGGTGGTCGCGCGGGGGATGGGTTGCACCTGCTTTGGCCGCTGGTTTGATTGGGGGTGCCATTTATGCGGGATCACACCCCATTTATGGGCCCACCTATGTCAATCCACCGATCATTATCAATCCTGCGCCGACTTACATGAATGGCGTACCTGGAACGGTTGCACCCGTGGCCTACTATTGTTCAGCCTATCAACAATACTATCCACAGGTGGGAACTTGCCCAGTGCCTTGGCAAATTGTGAATTAAGCTGGGTTGGCTTCTTTAAGGCCAAGCTTTTTTCTGATTGCATTTCCAAAAGGCGGACTAATCCGCCTCGGAAATGGCACTGAGGTCTTGTAAATACTTTGTGCCGATGCGTTCAGAGTGCCGCTCCTTGGAGCTTAGAGTTTCAATTTCTACTTTGGCCCCTTTCCTTTGGCCATACACATGGTGCTTAAGCCAAAGCAGCTCGTCCTTTAGTTTTTCTGACGAACTCATCACTTTACTCCAACATTTGATATCTGCCGACCAACGGTACCCCCTGGCCTTTAAGACGTCCTTGGTCTCGAAGGGCGAAGCGGTTGCGTAGACTTTGCTTTGTAGAAGGGTTGATGACTCAAAAAGGGTTTGAATTGCGCTTTGTTTTGTTTTGGGCAGCACCATGTTCAAAACTTCCAAGAGCGCCCAACAATCCGTTTCTGCGCGATGTGCTTCGTAGAAAATGCCTTGTGTCATGGCCAAATACTCCAGTTTGGCAGAACCAAATGAGTTGAAACGCCAGTCAATGTCTTTGATGCTACATGCCCAGGGCAGTTGCGCAAAAATAGGCCATCTGTTTTCCACAAACGGGCGATCAAACGCGGCGTTGTGAGCAATCACCAAAGACACCCCTTGGAGTGCATCGATGACCTCTTGGTCATGAATGCGATGGCCCTTGACCATTTCATCTGTGATGTGATGAATGGCGATGCTCTCAGGTGGAATGGGGAAACCCGGATCTTCGAGTTGATCAAAGACTTGGTCAACATGAATGATTTGGCCAAGTTGGGGGTCGTATTCAAAAGCAATCATTCCCAACTCAATGACCTTGTCGCTCAAGGAGTTCATGCCAGTGGTCTCCGTATCCAAGATCACACCTTTGAGTCGGTTCACCCGGTTTTCATTGGCAGGAGTACGATGGAGCCATTTCTCAGGCGCAAGCCTTTTTAAAACCTTGAAGTGTGGGTGCCGATCCAGTGCCTGGGCAATGTGATCCCATTCCTTTGAATCGTGGCTCAGTTGATCGATATTGTCCATTGCGGCTTTCAGTGAAAATCAAGCGAATGATTGAAGTTAAGGTGTGTTTAAAGTAGGTCATTGAGTCAGCGTAAGCTCAAGTTTAAGCCCATTTGCCATGAGGGTGCCCTCTAAAAAAAGACGGCAAATGTGTTTTTTTGATCGCTCAACCAAGCATTTCTCTCATGCACTTGTTGGGCGCATTTTTTTGGGATCGATCAAAACGGGTAAAGCCCATCCCAAGATGGCTAAAGAAAGACCCATCAACAGCAAAACCCAAGACGATGAGATATACGCCGTGAGTGCAGCACAAACCAACACACCCACTGACTGACCTGCAAAGAGGATGGCTGCAAAAAGGGCCATACAAGTACCCCTGACTTCAGGAGCCATTTGGGTGGCATGGACTTGCATCGTATTGTGAAACATAAAGAAACCAAACCCAGCGCCCATAAATGCCATTACATCATAGAACCAATGGGGTGAAAAACCAATGATCCCATAAGACAATCCAAAGCTCAAAGCGCCAACACGCACCAGTCCCGACTCACCAAGCCTTGGAATCAACCAACTTGCTAGAGCCATGTAAACCACCCCTCCAATGCCAAACAATGAGACGATTGCTCCAGCCCATGAGACTGCCAGGGCATGGTGATCGTGAAGATGCGTGGCTGATATTGCAATCGCACCAAAAACAAAGGTGCCCTCAAGACAAATACAAAACAATATTCTCCTTGGTCTTTGCTTTGCAAAGACATGTGCAGCATTTTTAAAAAAAGACAAACTTCGCTCACCATGAGGCCCATGTGAAAGCTCATGCTGCAACTTGGCAATGGGGTTTCTAAGCAGTACGCAACCGACTACAAAAAATAAAACACCGACCAAACCAAATGCCCAACGCCATCCCAAGGTGTCGGTGATGAGTCCACCAAAGAGCTGCCCCGCCACAATGCCCATGGTCGAACCGAGTCCCACTTGTGCCAAGGTGGCTTGGCGCATGGTGTAGTCCACCGAGTCACCCACCCATGCCAGGCCCAATGGAATGATGGCCGCTGTGCACGTGGCCGTTAAAACTCTGCAAAAAACCAAAAATGGCAAGTCATACGCGAAAGCGCTGCCAAAGCAGCCCACACTGCATCCCACCGTCGCCCAAGCCAGTACCTTGTACTTTCCATATTTGTCCCCAAGCGGACCAAAGAAAATTTGCATCAACCCATAGGTCACTGCAAAGTAGGAGATCACCTGTGCGGCTTGACTGCGACTGACTTGAAAGGTTTGTGACAACTCCGGCAACATGGGGTCACACAGACGCTGTATGGTCATGCTGGCAAAGGTGGCAAACGACAAATGCAAAAGAGCCTGCCGGGTGGCAGGGTCTATCGCAGAACTGGACACTTTGGACATGTA
>Ga0114962_10005069_pt1 | contig 10356 bp, 8 predicted proteins | sample C_130820_MF_Meta_FD_87017 | JGI IMG/M metagenome (GOLD analysis project Ga0114962, IMG submission 87017) | Freshwater microbial communities from Lake Croche, Canada to study carbon cycling - C_130820_MF_MetaG | ecosystem: Environmental > Aquatic > Freshwater > Lake | place: Lake Croche, Canada...
CCGTCTCCGGTCGGCCTACGGCCTTCCTGCGTCGGAGATGGACAACCCAACAACAACCCACTAGAAACCAAAACAACCCCCAAAGACTAACTCTCTACTGGCTCGAAAAGCCGAGTCCCGTCACAATCACTCTCTGCCCCATCCCCTTTATCCCTGTGAGTTTTCCGAAATTTATCCGCTATTTCAAAGGGGTGGATTGATCTTCGCAAGCTCTGCAAAGACTGAGCCGACGAAGACGTCAACTTCGGCCTTGAGGGGAAGGCGGCGGGAGTCATCCGACATCCAGACTCGTCCGGAACGGAATTTCTTATGCGGGGCCAGACGCCCGATGTTCGCGCCCATCGTCTCGATGGTTTGGATCCCGATTGTGAAGCGAATGGCCCGAATCTTCTGGTCCATGATTTCAAGGGTGTCACGTCCGGCCACGGTGAGATCGACCAGGTAGGGATTACGATCGGGGAAGGTGGTGAGTCGCAGATGGTCCCCATCTCGTAACGGCTGACTCCGGACGAAAAGCATGGCAGCGAAGAGATCCCGTACCCCCGGAAGGGGCGTGTACCACCAGGGCGTCGACTCTGTCGTGAAATGGTGACAGGCAAAGACCGCACCCGGAGTGAACACGGCATCACTGAACATCATCCCACGGGAAACCGACTCATCCATGTGAAACCACGAGGGAACCTCGCCGTGAACCCCCGCCTCCCCTTGATAATCAGCATGGTAATTCCAGAGCTTCCTCACCCACTCATTCGGACCACCATCGACCGAGAACCACCGCCTTGAACTGACGTTCTTTGCAGTGGAATCGCTGCCGATTTTTAACGAGACGATTGCTCGCCCAGCGGAGACTCCCTCCCATCCAAAACGGTAGGCAGCCTCAAAGGGTTCGATCGGCGGGAAGGGAGCAACTGCTACCGGCGTGAGGGTTTTATCCCAAGCTGCGTAAGGGGAGTTAGGGGAGTTAGGATCAATGCCTGCCGCAGAGAGGGAAGCTTCAGCTCCCCCGAAAAAAAGAAGAAGTCCTAGGAAGATCCCTTGGAGGAGGGAAGAAGGGAAGTGGCGGTGTTGGAGTGAATCCATCCTTGGAGGGCACCGGATCTAGTGCCCGTAGAAACATACCACCAAGCTCCGTTCTGGGATAGGATGTTCACGAGGGTTCCCGGGTCGAGTTTCCCAGATTCCGTAGCACTATCGGCGGGGGTGGCCCGCAGCGTGACCGCCTCCTTTGCAGTAAGGACTGCTTGATGACGCGCCGTTCGGCGGGGATCCGCCATGGTGCCGAGAAGAGAAGTGCCGTGACCGACAACGATCAAGGTCAGTGCCAGCACGATCAATGCTTTCTTCCGGCTAGCTTGGAAAAGAAGAACGATCAGAGCAAGCGCCCCGATCCAGCCGATGACAGCACCTCCCACGATCATCGTCTCGGGGTGAATGGACTGCATGCTTCTCTCCTTCCATCCGTTCGGCACAGGAATGCCAAGCGCCCCCAGGGTCTTGGAAAGTTCGACCCGTGCTGGCAAGAGCGCGGGGTCAAGCAGTAGGGCACGACGGAACGAAAGCGAAGCCGCAACCGCGTCGCCCGTCTGCATTTCGGCCAGTCCCCGATTGTACCAGATCTCGGCTGATCCCAAGGTCTTGAACTCCGGATAGGTCAACAATGTCTTGTAGGTGGAGAGCACCTCATCGGCATGACCAGAGGATAGCTTCCCATTGGCTGAGGCGAAATCCTCCGGCAACCCAGCACGAATCGAGTCCAAGGAAAGAGTCAGGAGAAAAAGCCGAAAGAAAAGCTGGAGAAGAGGGCGTTTCATCATGGGGCTTTGGGTGAGGAGGGAGTGAGATTCAGCGATTCAAGAAGGTCCCTGTGCTCGAGCGCTGGAAGAGGGAGTGATGCGCCGGAACCATACTTCAGTAGATCCCGGCGAGCGGTCAGTCCCGAGAGGAGGTCATCACGTTTTTCCGAAGGGGGGAGTACCAACTCAGTATACTCGAGTGCCGCCTCATAGGAGGCACCCGCATCGACGCTTCCTCCGATAAGAAGGGAACGGAGTTCAGCGATCTGTTTCCTGCGACGGGAGGCTGCTGTACCGCCCTGGGATTGAATCTTCCAATAGGCGAGCATCCCAGCCAAGGCCGCCGTGGCGACAAACATGGCAAGCGTCGCGATCAGGAATTCACTCCGTTGCATCGGAGTGGTCCAGGAGCGCAGGGTGATTCCCGGCAGCGGCTCGCCCTCCTTCGCCGGCACATTCTTGGTGGAATTCTGCCCAGTGGAGTTGGAGGGAGGAGGCGATGATGGTGTGGCCCCGGTGCCGCTGTCTACGGTAGGAGCCCCCCCGGGGGAGGCCACTAAGGGAAGCGGCTTGGAAGTCAGGGTGACATACTTGGCAGTGGTGGGATCGAAGTAAGAAAACTCGCAGCCCGGCGATTCTTTCTGCGCTTGTTGGGCGATAAGAGTAAAGTCGAACGATTTCACCCCCGTGTAGGAGAGTTCGTCGGAGCTGTCGAATTTGTCATTTGGCGGATAGCTCCTCCATCCCTCGGTCTGTGTCAGGACAGGGGCACCCATTCCCTTAAAATTCCCTCGCCCGCCGATTTTCACGACAAGATTGGCAGGATCACCCGCCGCCGGATGCGGATTGCTGACGATGGAGTCGATATCGAATTCACCCACTGCCCCGGCAAAGGATTCGGGGCGTCCTTCCTTGGGTAAAGGAAGCACTTCGAGATGAAGACCCGATGTCTTGACCGTCACCTGCTTGGACTGACTGATGCCCGGTTGACCTCCCATCAGCTGCCGAAAGACAGGGTCATCAAATCCGGGGGGAAGCCCTCCGGGAATCTCGATCTCACAGTCGAGTTTGGCTGGAGCAACATCCAGGGAACCCGGCTTCACCGCGGAGAGAAGGGAGTGGAAAGTAAGGACGTTATACGTGATACCATCACGATCCTCGCGGGTTTGCTTGGGGTCGGGGAATCTCTCGACAAGAATTCCCTCACATCCGAAGTCGACCCGTCCACGGACCTGGACGGGATACCGGGCGTCGAAATAGTAACGGATCTCGACGGGCGTCATCTCACCGGCATAAAGCGTCTTCTTGGGGCAGTGAATCTCACCGAAGACAAGCTTTCCCTCATCAGGTTGCTGCTGAACCGGACGGGCCCTCTGCTGCTGGAATCCAGGCATCGGAATCCCCGGGGGCAGAGCCATCTGGGAGGATGATGGAGGTGGCGGATTCGATGCCATCCTGCTGTCATCGACACTAAAGGAGAGTTCGGCGGTGCGGAATTGGCGACCGTCGGCCATCACCGTCACTCCGGGAATCGTGAAGTTGCCTGTGCGCAAGGGCATCACGATGTAGCTATAGACGACCGATGAAGTGACCTTAAAGTTCACCATCTGCACCTGGGTTGATTGACCCGTAAGACGGATCTGCAGACCATTCACTTGGATCTGCTGAGGCACATCGGCCTGCTGGGCTCCAGAAACCTTGATCTGCAACTCCGCCATTTCTCCCTGACTGATTTGTGGGTGCGAAAGCTCAGCACTCACTGAGACATCAGCCGCATGAAGTCGGGAGGGCAAGAGGAGACCCGTGAGTAGGATCAGCGCAAATGCACTGAGTTTGATAATGCGGAAAGGTTTCATGAACGATCTCATAGCGATGCTTTTGCCCGTGCTCATGCTACCAATCGCGCAGCGGTTGTTCCACCGCGCGATTTTGCTGATTACTCAACTGGTGCGCCTCCTCGTCCAGCACAGAACGAAGAAGGGCTTTCGCTTGATTAGGGCTCATCTTGCCATCTTTCCCTTCCTCGGCAGCCTCGGCTGCTTGTTTCTCGTGCTCGGCTTTTTTCTGCTCCTGAGGGGAAGCTCCCTTTGTCTCATTGGTTCCACTTGATCCCTGCTCTTTCCCTGGAGAGGAAGCAGGAGTGGGGGTGGGAGTCGCTTGAGCCCCGTGCCCAGCCTGCTTCTCATCACCGGGTTGTTGCGATTGACCCTGCTGCTGGGGGGAAGGGGTTGGAGTCGGAGTGGGCTTTCCCTGACCGCCCTCTTTTGTCTGATCATTCTTCTGCTGCTGATCTTTCTGATCCTGACCTTTGCCTTGGTCGTTTTTATTGTCTTTTGAATCCGGGGATTTGTTCTGGTCGTTATTCTTTTGATCCTGATTCTGCTGATTCTGTTTTTCGTCTTTGCCTTCCCCATTCGCCTGATCGTTCTTCTGATCTTTCTGATCTTTTTTGTCTTTTTGGTCCTTTTTATCGTCCTGACCTCCTTCCCCACCCTGCGACTTATCACTCTTGTTCTTATCCTGATCCTTCTGGTCTTTTTTATCTTTGTCGTTTTTCTTGTCCTGCTGCTTCGAAGGAGGTTGCTGCCGGTTCAAATCGGCGATCAGGTTGCGGACAATATCACGGTTTTCCTTGGCCTTGGCATCTGAGGAATGATCCTTAAGCACGGTCTCGTAATGTTGCAGGGCGTTGTTCCAGTCAGAGAGCTTAGCCTCTTTCCCATCGGCACCCTCACCAGACCGGACAAGAGAGTTGGCGAGATTATAGGTGGCGGCATCCCGGATTTTAGGATCCGTGGAAGTCATCGCGGCCGAGAAGTACTCGGCGGCCTTCTTGAAATCACCCGCCTTGTAGGCGGCAGCTCCGGCGTCAAAACGGATTTCCGGGGTGGTTGCTCCGGATTGAAGACGTTGTTCGAAATCCTTGAGTGCCCCCTGGTAGTTGCCCTGCTGATAGTCAGTGATGCCCGATGAGGCGGCTTCGAGCTTTGCGCTTCCTGGCAAGCAAAGGCCCAGCATGATGAGGGCTCCGACCACCGGAAGTGTTTTCTTGCTGCGACCTTCACCAAGGAGGGACCTAAGGGTAAGCAGGAGTAGCGCGACTCCAACGGGCCATGCGTAACGCTCGATCGGCTTGTGAGCGCTCAACACACCCGTCTCCTGCTGGTCCATCGGAACGATCCCCTTGTCGTAGATGATCGCAGCAGCATCCTGTCCATAAGGGAGATAAAATCCACCCGTTTCCTTGGCGATCTCAGTGAGACGACCCGCATCCAGCTTCGAATTGACAGGTCGCCCACTCTCATCCCGCACAAAGTCATTCCTCCCCTCCTCCGTCTTGATCGGGATCAGCGATCCCGAAGCCGAACCAAAACCGATCGTGAAGATTCGGATTCCCGCAGCCTCCGCCTCCTTGGCCGCTTCGAGGCTACTCTCGTCCAATTCCTCGCCATCCGTCATCAGCACAAGCGCACGACTCATGGTTTCCCCCTTGCCGAAGGCAGCGATCGCGAGCCTGATTGCCGAAGCGATGTCCGTCCCGCCCTTCGGGATCGTGTTCGTATCGAGATCATCGATCGAGGTGAGGACGGCTCCCTTGTCCAGGGTCAAGGGGGCTTGAAGAAAGGCGGTCCCCGCAAAGGCAATCAGACCCACCCGATCACCCCTTAGCAAGTTGAGGAGATCCTGCGAGATCAGCTTGGCACGGCCGAGCCTTGTTGGAGCAGTATCCGTGGAGAGCATGCTGCGGGAGGTGTCGATCGCAATGATGACGTCACGGCCACGGGATTTGATCTCCTGATCGATGGATCCGTAGCGCGGTTTTGCGAGTCCAGTGATCACGCAGGCGATCGAAAGGATCAACGCGGCAATCCGCAGATTGCGCTTGAAAGGACTCACCTGACCGGCAAGCGACTGCTGCAAGCGCGGAGCAAGGATCCTGGCCAGCAGGGTCTCCCGTCGACGGCTCGCATCCCAGAAAACCCAGAGCACGGGAGCAAGTAGCAGGAAAGCCCAAAACCATTCGGGGGACCCGAACGTCAATCGGTCATCGATGGCTGTCAGAAGAAAAAGGTGCATGGGGCAAAAAAATCTCGTGAACTCAGGGGAGGCGTCGCCAGAGGGTCTGAGAGAGAACGCCCTCGGCGATCAGAAGGCCAGAGGCAATCAGAAGGAAAAACGCGAAGTAATCGTGGTAGTCGGAGCTCTTCTCGACCTCGACCTTAGTCTTTTCCATGCGATCGATCTCGCGGAAAGTACGTCCCATCGAATCCGTATCTGCCGTTCGGAAATATTTTCCCTCCCCGATCTTCGCAATCTGGTCGAGCAGCTTCTCGTCAAAGTCGAAGATCACCTTCCTGTAAACCGGCTTTCCCATCATATCTTTGCCGACAGGGACAGGAACGGGGCCGGTGCTTCCCGCACCGATCGAATAGATCTTGATGCCCAGCGCTTTGGCGGCTTCCGCGGCCGTAAGAGGCTGAACCTTCCCTGCGTTGCTCGCGCCGTCGGTCAGCAGTACGATAATTCTCGTCTTCGCATCGCGGTCTTTGAGCCTGTTCGCTGCCGAGGCGAGAGCCGAACCGATCGCGGTACCATCCTCTACAAGACCAAGTTGGATGCGATCGAGATTGGTGATCAGCCAATCGTGATCAAGGGTCAGCGGACTCACGAGATAGGGTCTTCCAGCAAAGGCGATGATACCGATGCGGTCGTTGGGTCTTGCCTCGATGAACTCTCGAGTAACTTTTTTGACAACGTCGAGACGGTTGACTCTTGAAGATCCGATCATGTAATCCTCCGCCGTCATCGATCCAGAGACATCCAGCACCAGCATGATATCGACCCCGCTGGCAGTGACATGCTCCAGCGTGTGCCCGATCTGTGGACGGGCAAGTGCGACGATGAGACAGGCCATCGCGCCGTAGACCAGTGAAGCGAGAACAGCTCCAGCCCTGGAACGTCGTTTTTTTCCCACGGCCACCACGAGCTGAGTCGAGGAAAAGAGAATTCCGGGAGTTCCACCGATCTTTCCTCGCAGTAATGCCAGCAACGGAAGTGCCAGCAGTCCTAGCAACAACCAGGGATGCGCGAAGGAAAAAAACGATCCCGCAGCGATGATCATGGGAGTCATCATACGGTTGTGGGAGTTCCAGCTTTCGAATCGTTCCTGCCAGCGGGTTGCTCACCGCCATGGACAAACAATTCAGCAGCCTCGATCAGGCTCAGGCGTTGCTCGGAAGTCGCCTCACCTTGGGCAAATTTCATATAATCGGAGCGGTGCAGAAACTCCGCAAGAGCCTCCTGCTGGTCGGGGACAAAGCGGAGTGATCCCTGCAACGAGACGAGAAACTCCTCGGTAGTCTGTCGCGGCGCAGCGAGTCCCAGAGCCTCACTCAGAAATCGACGCAGCACATCGGAGACCCCGACGCCGAAGTCATGATCACTCCCCTCCGAGACTTTTCCTCGCAGGCGAGTCAGAGCATCAAGAGCAGCCTCCCGGGGTGTGATCAATTTGGCCTTTCTACGGCTTATAAACCACCAGAGAGCGCCACCGAACAGCACGACAGCCAAAAACACGCAAAGGATCAACCAGACCGGTCCTGAAAAGAACGGGAGTGGACCTACAATATCATGGATGGGGGCCGGTGTCGGGCCCGCAGCTCCGGGCGCAAAGCTCAGACCGGGAGCGTTAACTGGCACTTGGGCCGCATTCGTCATGCCGACATCCTCCTTCCACGCCTGTCGAAGAAATTACGCAACACGGGCAGGTAATCCTTGTCGGTGCGCAGGGAAACCATGTCGATACCGCGCGAGCCGAACATGCTCGTGAGCTCCTTGTTCCGGAGCGCGGAGAGATCGGCGTAGTTGCGTGTGATCGCGCGCCTGGAAGTATCGACCTCGATCTGTTCTCCAGTTTCCGGATCCTCCAGAAGGATGACCCCAACATCGGGAAGCTCCTCTTCAGCCGGATCCACAATCGGAAGAGCCACCATATCATGGCGCCTGGCCGAGACGGTCAAGGGACGGGTGAAGTCGCCGGTGAAGAAATCGGAAATCACAAACACCACCGCGCGACGAGTGATCAGCTTGTTCATGTACTCCAGCGTACCGGCGAGATCGGTGTCGTGTCCTTTGGGTTCGAAATAGAGCATCTCGCGGATGAGCCTCAGAATATGATGACGTCCTTTCTTGGGCGGGATGAATAGCTCCACCCGGTCGCTGAAAAGCAGCAGTCCCACCTTGTCGTTATTATGGATCGCGCTGAAGGCCAGGATCGCGGCCACCTCGGCCGCAAGTTCCCTCTTGCTTTCCTGGACGCTGCCGAAATTGCCAGACGCGCTGACATCGAGGACAATCATCACCGTCATCTCGCGTTCTTCGGTGAACTTCTTGATGTAGGGCTCTCCGGTGCGAGCTGTCACATTCCAGTCAATGGCGCGGATCTCGTCACCGGGCGAGTAGGGTCGAACCTCCTCGAAGTTCATCCCTCGTCCCTTGAAGACACTCTGGTACTGACCAGCGAAGGAGGACTCCACAAGTCGGCGCGTTCGCAGCTCGAGTCGCCGGATCTTGCGTAGGATTTCCCGTGTATCGTTCATCGGTGGAGTTTCGAAGAGGACTGACACTCGTCAGTGCTTCCCTGCTCAGGGAACGGGCATTCCCTCGAAGACGCGCTTTACAATCTCCTCGGAGGAAATGGACTCTGCCTCTGCCTCGTAACTGACGGCGACGCGGTGGCGCAGCACCTCGGTACCGACAGACTTGACGTCATGCGGGGTCACATAGCCACGGCCGTTCAGGAAGGCATGAGCCTTGGCTGCCAAAGTCAGATAGATCGTAGCGCGTGGGGAGGCGCCGTAGCGGATCAGGCCGTCGAGTTTCAGGTTGTAATTGGCCGGTTCGCGCGTCGCCCAGACAAGGTCGACGATGTAATCCTTGACCCGGTCATCGACAAAGATCGTGTTGACCACATTGCGCGCCTCGAGAATCTGCTCACGGGTGACAAGCGCATCAACGTGGGTCTTGGGAGAGGAGGTCGCCATCGCATCGAGAATGGAGCGTTCCTCACTGCGGGTCGGATAACCCACCACGACTTTCAGCATGAAGCGGTCCAACTGAGCCTCGGGCAAGGGATAGGTTCCTTCCTGCTCCAGCGGATTCTGCGTGGCAAGGACAAGGAAAGGATCAGGGAGCTTGAAGGTCTCGTCCCCGATCGTGACTTGTCGTTCCTGCATCGCCTCGAGCAGCGCGCTCTGGACCTTGGCCGGGGCGCGGTTGATCTCGTCGGCCAAGATGAAATTGGCGAAGACAGGCCCCTTGCGTGTCGTGAAGGCTCCCTCGCGGGGGTTATAGATCAAGGTGCCCACCAGATCCGCAGGCAGCAGATCCGGAGTGAACTGGATGCGGGAGAAATCTCCGTGGATGCAGGAGGAGAGCGTGCGGACAGTGAGGGTCTTGGCAAGGCCAGGAACTCCCTCGAGGAGAACGTGGCCATTGCCCAGCAGTCCGATGATCAGGCTGCGGACCAGCCCCTGCTGGCCGATGATCACGCGGCTCATCTCCTGGGTGAGGGGTTTAACCCAGGCACTGGCCTCCTGGACGCGGCGATCAAGTTCTTGGACGGATGGATTCATAAATCTGGGTTGATAAGACTAGTTCTTTGACTGGTTTATTCTTTGTGTAGGAGGTTTCTTTTAGTGTTAACAATTTTCAGACAAGCAGGAATCGGATGCGTTCAAAGATTTTTTTCGGAGTCTGCGCCGGGCTTCATCAGTTCGCGAAGTTTGATCGCCTTAGCTCGTGCTTCGGAAAGACTTGCCAGAGCGGAGAGTAGTGTCACGTGACCCATCTTGCGGCCTGTCTTTGGCTCCCGTTTCCCATAGAGATGGAGGTAGAGTCCGGATTCGCGCAGAAGGATTTCCCAATCGGGTTCGCCTGACTGCCAAAGATCGCCGAGCAGGTTAACCATCACGCCCGGGGAGCAGAGTTCGACCGACCCGAGCGGAAGACCGCAGACAGCCCGAAGATGCTGGGAAAACTGACTGGTCATCGTCGTCTCAAGTGTATGGTGGCCTGAGTTGTGGGGGCGTGGAGCAAGTTCGTTCACGATCAGGTCGCCGTTCTCCATGACGAAGAACTCGGCGGTGATCAAACCGATGACACCGAGTTTCGCGGCGATTGCCGAAGTCATCTCCTGCGCTTTCTGAAGAACGATGGGATCGAGTTGCGCGGGCACGGTGGTGACATCGAGGATGCCATTCCGGTGTACATTCGCCTGGACAGGGAAACAGAGCGTTTCCCCTTCATGAGTGCGCGCACAGATCACAGAGGCCTCCGAAGTGAAGGAAATCCTTTTTTCCAGAACGGCACGCGGTGAGGCAAGTTGCTTCCAGGCGCTTGCGGTATCGTCTCCCGTCTTGAGAGAAATCTGCCCTTTGCCATCGTAACCAAGGGCGGCGATTTTGAGAATGAAAGAGGCATTCAGTTCGGAGAGAGCCGCGGCCAATTCCTCAGCGGAGGTGATGACCTGGAAGGGAGCCACGGGAAATCCATTGTCCTGAAG
>Ga0114962_10005070_pt1 | contig 10356 bp, 8 predicted proteins | sample C_130820_MF_Meta_FD_87017 | JGI IMG/M metagenome (GOLD analysis project Ga0114962, IMG submission 87017) | Freshwater microbial communities from Lake Croche, Canada to study carbon cycling - C_130820_MF_MetaG | ecosystem: Environmental > Aquatic > Freshwater > Lake | place: Lake Croche, Canada...
AGCACGTGTTTACTCAAAACTTCGCGAATATATTCGTGTTTTATCAGTTGAAAGTATTTTAGAGGAATGTAACCCGAATTATTGAAAAAGTCATAAGGATAGTCTTTATAATAATGGTATGTTTTATTGAATGCATATATTGACATGAAAATGATTCCGATAGACCAAATGTCATGTGATTTGTTATGAGTGGTCCAATTGTATTTATATTCTTTCGAGTTGAAAACTGCATTATTTTCATTACGCCTGTTATGCGCGTTCAGTGCACATGTATTTTCGGTTTCCGGTGCGCAGTAAGGTAACGTTCCACCGCTTGCGTGCTTTGTTTTCAAGTGTATTCCAGATAACCCAAAGTCGATTAAAAAAACACAATTTTGTGAATGCTTCGTCATTACCATTATATTCGTCGGTTTCAAATCGCCGTGAACGCAATCCAACTCGTGCAACTCTTTTATTATTGCGCACAACTGTATAAACAAATCATAAACCATTTCAACAATGTTGCCTTTGCGTTTGTTTAATTCCATCCAGCAGTCTAGTGTAACTCCATTAATGTACGGCTGTACGCTGTAATAAAGAGGAAAATGTTGTGAATGTGACTGTGATTGTGGTTGTATTTTTGATGGATTTTGAATGTGAACATACATGGGCAACAAGATTCCCATTTGCACAACATCCTTATAATTATTATTGTATTTATTCAAAAGTATTCGCGCTATTTTGTCTTCATACTCCACCTGACCATCCACACTATCAATTCTAAAAATCAAATCCATGTGCCTGTGTTTGAATACACCATAATCATATTTAGATTCGTGATTTGATTTTCTTTCTTCATTTTCATTATTTTCATCATTATAATCTTCGTATTTTTTCAAAATGATAAATTCATTCGACGAAAATGCGTATTGCTCATGATTGTGAAGTTTTGAAATAATCTTTATTAATTCGTCTCTATTTATATAACGCAACGATATATCATGTGATGCTTTTATTATTGTGTCAACAATCTCAATCTCAGATAAAACATGTTCAGCGGTGTCTATCTTATCATCTTCTGGTGGTAATAATGGCTCTTTTTCTGAATCTATATTTACCAAGTAGTTGCGATTATTTGCATTCATATTTTGAGTTTTTATCGTTTATTTGTTTGTTTGTTACATTAATATAATAATTACTTTATAAATACATTTATAGAATAATATAAGTTTGAAGTTAAAAAATACAATTAATATCAAATTATAAATACTATATAAAAATAAACATTTATAATGTAAAAAGGTGTAAAATTATTGTGAAATAATTATTAATATGAGTGAAAATGTAGATAAAATTATTTATATCAACTTGGATAAAAGAAGGGATAGGTTAGAAGAAATAAATAATGAATTGAAAAGTTATAACTTGTATGAAAAGGCAGAGAGATTTTCGGCAATATATCATTCAAGTGGAATTGTAGGATGTGGGAAATCTCATTTAAGTGTGTTGAAAATGGCCAAAGAAAGAAGATACAAAAATATTTTAATATTAGAAGATGATTTTTATTTTGTTGTATCAAAAGACGAATTTGAATCTAATTTAACATTATTTTTTGAAAATGTAAAAAAATTTGATGTATGTATGTTTTCATATAATCTTCAAAAAACTGAACCATGTGAATATTCATTTCTACTACGAGTATTGGAAGGACAAACAGCGTCTGGATATTTAGTGAATGAAAATTATTATGATACTCTAATAAAATTATATGAAGAAGCCATACCTTTATTAGAGTCAACTGGAATCCATTGGATTTATGCAAATGACCAAATATGGAAAAAACTACAGACTCAAGATACTTGGTATTGTTTTAGAAATAGATTAGGAAAACAGAGAGACGGATTCAGTGATAATTCTGAAGTATATGTAAAATGTGATTGGTGAATTAAAAATTTAAATTAAATTATTTTCGTATAACATGTGTTGGAATATTAATAATGGTGTCATTATGGTCTGCAAGGTACCACGTGACTGATATATATCCCATTAATTCAAGCCACGCCCAATAATTTACTTCCCAAACAAGTTTTTTGGTTAAATTTAAAAATTCTTCGAAGCGAGCTATACTAATATCATAAAATGATAACAAACTATTCTTGTCTCCAATAAAAAACCCTCCACAAAATCTCCAACAAATAGAATCTTTTAAAACTTCCACATTGGAACATTTGTTACAACATCCCGGCATTGAAATAAATGGCTCAGAAATGAATCTAGATTCGGAATACCATTTCAATTTAGTCAAACAACTTTCTACATTTTTAAATACATATGGTAAACTAAAATCAAACCAACAAAAATAATCATTGTTAAATGGATTAACGTTGATTGTTTTTTTAATAAATTCAATTTTTGAGTTCATAAGAAACATATAGTTGGGCAAATCTTTTATATGACTTCTTCTTGCCGGCGGATTCAGTCTATCAGGATTTTTTTTTCCAATTTTTGTAAATTCCAAGTCTTCGATAGAGAGAACTTCAATAATAATTACATTTTTATGTTTATTGGAAATTAAATCAAATATTTCTTTGTATTCGTTACTAATAAACAAACATATATTTACATTTAGTTCAACAATTTTCATAAACAATTCTAATCTTTTTTCAAATGACTTGGTTTCATCATAATCAGATTCATAAGTTTTCAAATATGCTGTTACAAACGTGACAGTATTATTATTATTTGCCGCCATTTAAATATAATAAAATATAATTAACAGTACATAAATGCATTTAAGTTAATTATATTTATAATTAATTTTTTATTTTAAACATGTTCTTGTATTGTGGTGGTAGGGTAGTTCAATGTTTGTAGAATTCCAACAGCCTTGCAGACGGGTCCAAGTTTGAACAAAATGGATGACGCCAATAATATGGAATTGCATTGTCACTCTTATCCGGGAAAAAGTTCTCAAATACTTTTCGATAATAATAGCTCTCTTTATCATATGGCAGGTTGAGTTCATTTTGTGCAACATTTTTTAAATTGGTAATGGTTTTTATATATGCGTCATATTCCACATCCGACACTTTTGTGTCAACGTATTCTTTTATCATCTGAACCCACGTTCTTCCAGTGCTCCCCGAGACACCGTCACTAAATGCTTCTTTTCGTCTCCAAAGCAGGTCATCCGGCAAATATCCACATCCGTCAAACGCTTTTCTCAACAAGTATTTCTCAATTCTTTCATCGTTGAATCGCTTGTAACGCGGCGGAATTTCCATCACATATTTCAGGAGCGCCTTATCTGCAAAGGGAACGCGAGCTTCCAAACCAGCTCCTGAAATCGTCTTATCTGAACGCAACAAATCAAAATAACGCACGTCTCGAATCATTCGCTCATTTTCCAGTTTGAACTCTTCATCTGTGGGAGCTTTTGTAAACCCGCGGTAAGACCCAAACATTTCATCCGACATGTCACCACAAAATATAACCACATCGTTTGATGTTCGTGATATATATTTGCTAATCAAAAAATTCGGCAGAGATGCGCGAATCGATGTTGTGTCATAGCTTTCAATTTGATATATTGTGTCTTCAATTGCATCCAGAAATTCGCGTTCGGTCAAACAAACTTCATGATGGCGCGTTCCCAAGAATTTTGCCGCGCGCTTTGCCCACATTAAATCCACTGACCCGCTCAGTCCTATGCTGTATGTGTTCAGTTTTGACGGGTCCATATTTTTACACAGAATTGCGGTTACGAGCGTGCTATCCAAACCGCCAGAAAGCAGTGACCCGACGGCGCGCTCCGACATTAATCGTTTTTTCACCGCCGATTCCAACAATGTTTTAATATTTGCGCAAATATTTGCCTCGGTGTCTTGCACCGTTTTAAACACGTAGTCATATGGAGCATAGTACTCCAAATTAACATCACACACGGTGCGAACTGTTAGCGCGCTATAGTAAGGTCGAATAGATAAATGTCCCAGTTCGTATTCGCCCCAACATCCTGACGGAAATTGTTTAACGTATGTGCCCAAACAATTCTCCATTGATTTTATTTCACTCGACACCGTAATATCTGCCGCGTATCCCTGTGTTGACCCATAAAATAAAGACCGAATTCCAAACGGGTCTCTTCCAATGTACAGCTTTTCACTGTCATGGTCCACTAAAACCAGCGCAAACACTCCATCAAGTCGTTTCAATGTTTCTTCCATTCCAAATTTCCGAAACAAATGAATAACAATCTCGCAATCTGACCCACCAACACTATATTCATGTTTCAACCCGAATTCTTCAATAAGTTGTTTGTAATTGTAAATTTCACCATTGCACACCAGTGTACAATTTTTCAACTTTAGTGGCTGGTTCCCAGCACTGCTTAAACCATTGATTGCCAAACGATGAAACCCAAAACACCTGTGTGAATTGTTCTTCGTTTTTTCATTCAAAAAAATAGAGTTATCAGGTCCACGATGACTTGTTTTATAAAATGAATTTTGCATCGCTTTAAGTTTTGTCATTTCCATATACCTTGTCAACCGGTTCTCATAGTAGAAAATTCCACACATTTTTATATTATGTTATGGGTTCTTGTTAAATCGTCGAATCATAACTATATATTACATTTTCTATCTATGTTGGTTTAACAAATTAATATTAACCATTAACCATATTCAAGAGACATTTTCATTTTGTTTTACTTTTTTGCTTGTTCGTGAATCAGCATTGTTTCTGAAACCTTTGCCATGCACACTAGTTCGCAGTTGCAGTCTACTTCGCCACCTCGCTTGGATTTTCTTGTAATTTCGCATTCAAAATTTCCGGCACAATATTTTTTTTTGTCTTCTTCTTTTTTATTAAGGTCACTTTCAATTTCAATTCGTCTCATGTAGTCATCCATATTTCGCCTGGCATTTGCAATGTTTGCCATGTCATTTGGGTTGTGTATGCTATAGCTGCTGCAGAATTTTTTTCCTGCAGCGATAACAGCCCTTGCCGATTTAGTAATAATGGTGCCGCCGCGAGTGTTGAACATTTATTCGATGTATGCGTGATGTTGCGCGATAATGTGTAAATGTATGTATACATATTTATTTTTTCAATTTATTTTTTAAGTTTTCAAAATGATTAAAAAATATATTTATTAATAATAAATAATAAATATTTTCTTATACATATATAAATACAAATACACACGTATATCACAGTTATATAATGTTTGGCGTTGTAAACAAATTATATTTATGCAATCAAGAAAGGTCTAGAGAACTGAATGACCGAATCACCGTTCGCAATATACCATCTGCACCTCTTCAGCCTCAATACAGTATGCGACCGGTTCTAAGCAAATATTCAATCATGCCCATTTTAGACCAGCGCGCAACTCCCACTGTCACCATGGGTGAGTATCCGCGGTTCAATCCTGAAACCACATTTAATCCAGGAAATGCACAAGCACCGTGGTCCGGTTTTTCTTCAAATATCAACACGGAATCCACTTTGCGCAATCAATTCTTTGCACTTCAAAATTGCGAGCAAGCCGAATATGTGCCATCTTCAAAAAGCGACTTGTACAATGTGCGTGTTCCAGAAAATTATGTGAAACAACCGTTTCCGGACCTTTTCAATCGTCAGCAGTTTTGTCCTCATAATCCAAACGAACACAACATCGCAAATAAGTTTTTCAATAATTCAACTCGAACTGACGTTAAAAATTTATAGGGAGGGGAACTCAGGTTCCCCTTTTAGAAAACAATATTTTCATCAATCCATTTTTTGATTCGTATATTTACCGGTTGTAATATCATATTCAATCCGTCTGCATAGTGCATGTAATTATTTTCATCATTTTTCATTGCAAGAAGTGTGTGATGGATTATTTTGAATATTTCATCCGTGTATAATTCAGAAATTTTAACAAATATGTCATCCATGTCAATTTCAGATGATGCAGTAGATGAAGACAAAGATGAAGAAGGTGAAGAAGTTGCTGTTAAATGAATTGGCGCATTTGGCGGAACAATATGATGGTTGTTATTTCCATCCAACATATTTTTATACATTTGAAGCGTGTGTAAAACATGCGTTTTTTCAGTCTGATTATAAGTTCGGATTAAATTATTAATTCCATTTTTTGCTAGCTCAATCAATAATAAAAATAATTCGCTATACTCCGTTTTTTCATCTGTGTAAAACTTTTTAAATCTGCAAAATATATTGAACAAGTAAAATAAATCTTCTTGAGTATCATTATTATACCATCGCGTTACAGATTGACTGTATGTAGGCGCCTGTATATATAAAATATTATTCTGAATTGTCAGTTTCGTTCCAATTGGATAATACGATAGAAATCCAATTTGAATAAGTGCTTGTAAAGGTTCAAGAATTGTTTCAAACCTTTCTTTTTTTTTACTTCCACTTATTGTTTTATATAATAATTGTATTGTTGTTTGCATGCTAATTATATTCATCATATATATTTAAATTATAATTATATAGATTTTATAATAATCTATATAATGTGAGTGAAAATTATTCTCTCTAAAAAAATCAACCAAAATCAACCAAACGGTAAGAAAATATTAACCGTTTGAATCACTTTATAATGTGAAATACTGTGCTTGTCACACCATTGTATACACTTTTGTACATTTGACTTTTTCAAATTTTCATTTTTCTCTGTACTTTTATTCATAATCAAATTTAATGTATTTATAATATTTTCTATTTGATTCTCTCCAAATATTGCATTAATTTCTTCAATTCTTGTTAAATACATACGGTCATGTTTAAATTTAAAAAATGATTCAATATTAAATTCTGAAATCAAATTGTGAAAATTTTCATGAAATTTATGAATCAAACTTTTAATGTTGGTTTCATTTTTGTTGACATTGAAGTCTTTGCATACAATATATTTTTCCGAATTAGCATATCGGCTTGTTTTGGGTTTCATAATGTATACTTCCTTGTACAATGATGAAAGCAAATACAATACATCGACTGTTGCATTAGAAAAAATATCAAAAACTTTCAGTACAAAATTTCCACCACTTGACTGCATTGAAATTGCATAAATAACTTGGGCAATAATTAATTTTGTTGCAGTGTGTTCTTGGTTATTGAAATTTTCAGAAAAGTCGACTCCTCCATCTGCCGTAATCAAATCCATTGTTCCGCCATATGTTTTATAACAATATTCAAAATTTTCCACCGATAATAAATTTCCAGTCTCATCTATTCCTTTTTCAATGATTACATTTCGATTTTCTTCTAAAAAATTCTTGCTTTTTTTCCATCCAGGACACTTTGAATCATTATTGACAAGCGTCATTCCATAATACACGTCGTTGGGATTTTTTCTCATGTGACAAACCGCTTCAATAAATCCTCCCGGACCTTCGGCAAGATGAAATGATGACATCATCGTCGATTCGGAATGTGTAGGAAATGATGCTTCGGGAGTTATAGCAAACTGCATAAATGCATTATGATTGTGACTGTTTCCAAAATTTCCAATGCTAAAAATATCATTATCATTATTGCCATTGTTTCCATTGCCATTACTTTTTTCATGATTGCACAAGTTGAACTGAGTACAAATTTCAACCATTTTATAAAATGAACGTGAAAGTGGTTTCATTCGACTCACTTGGGTTTTACAACCTGGAACAATTGTGTGAATAAACTCATATGGATTTGTTAGTTTTTTGTAATTGTCCCAACTATTCTCTATCGGCTCAATTTGAAGTTTTGTTTTACTCAACATTTCACACAGTGAATTTGAAATGAATGTATCTGGAGTCGAGTCAACCATTTTAAACCCAATGTCTTCACTTTTAATTACATATGCAATTTTTGGTAACAAAAAAATACTCATATAGTTAACTATATCTAATCTATTTATTCAGACTAATTTGTATCCAATTAAATATCTAAATTGTTTTCATAAGTTTTATATTTTGGATATAAACTATTTTATAATTTATTTTATTCCTATGGTTTTTTTTTAACTGTTTTATTTTTTTCAAATACTATTTTCTTTTTTGGAATTGGAATTTTACTTTTTTCTGGAACTTTTGTTTCATCAACGACATTTTCGACTTCCACTTTTTCCGCTTTTTCCGCCTTTTCCGCTTTTTCCGCCTTTTCTACACTTTTGGTTTCCAATAATGCCGATGCACCATTTGTTTTTTGCCAAACCCAATTCGGTTTATATCTTCCGCCTGTAGTCACACGCGACAAGATACCTTTAAATTCGGCATCCTTTTGTTTTTCCACATGTTCTTTTATCATGTGTTCACCAATGTAATCGTATCTTACACTCTGAAACACAATGAATCCTCCAACACGAAGACGGCTCCACAGAACTTCAATGGATGCTTGTAAAAATTCTTTCAGCCACACCTTTTCATTATTAAACATATTGATGGACTGACCCTTGACCGTTTCATCATTGTACACTTCTTTCCCCCACATAGGAGGACTAAACATTACAATGTCTGCCCAGCCAAAAGGTAAATTTTCTACACCGACTGCACTCGGAAGTCCGTCTTCCAACATTTTCTGTTTTTCTGATGAACCAAACATTTCAATCATTTTAGAAAACCCCGGAGTAGAAAGCGGATTCGGTTCCACGCCAACATAACTGGCATTCAGCATGATTGCTGCCATCAAACGACTGCCGTATCCTCCAGCTCCATCAAGAATCTTCACACTGGAAAAATCATCGGACGACATTTCAGGGAATAACAATTTCCACATAATAACATACACATACGCATTCTCTGCGCTTGACAAGTACACTTTTTTATCTTTGCCGTCCACCAGTGACATCTTCATATTTATTCTTGATTCTTGGCTTTCAGCTCGCTCGTCCGATTGGTGCACAATAATATCGTGCAGTGACTCATCTGTTGCTTCTATTGATTTTCGTTTCAATAAACGCAGCGCCTTTTCAACAAGCGTGCCATTCTTGAAATGGTCTTCCAACGACGGCTCGCCTTTTGCCAATCGAACAGTTATTTTTGAAGGTTCTGTAAAATAATCAACCAGCAAATAATCCTTATCTAACAATGTTTCATCAGGACTCTTGATTGATACAAATTCACCATTTTTAAATTTAAGATTATCATTTGCACCCACGTATTCTCTAATAAATTTATTAACTTCTTCCGTTTCTTTATTTCCTGTCAAAATGTTATAAGAAGTTTCGTCAATATAATTTTCTTTCTTAAGAGCTGACAAAGGAACATCGGCCACTTTTGTTTTAATGAGCGCGTATGCGGCTTCAACATCATCTTTTGTCCAAAACCGCTCTACAAAAGGAAATCCCTTTTCGATTACTGCAACCACGCGTTCATGTTCAGACTCATATTTTTCAGCTTGTTCGACATTACTCAAAAACATGGGTTCAACAGCATTTTTATAAATCCATTCACTAAAATCCCCGCAAAATCGCTCATAAATTTCCGGATTTTCCTTTTCAATGTCATTTACTCCGTAATCATGTCTTGCATTAATTTCCAAGAGTTTGACGCCGCCATCACTTGTAACCATAAAATCGCACCCAAACACTTCAAATCCATATTTCGACTCAGCAGTAGTTGCAATGTGGGGTTTATAAACATCATAAGCACACCGCAATACTTCGCGCATCTGTTGCATTATTTTTTTTGATTCCTTGTCATCTAATCCCAATTCTCTTGATTCCGGAAACAGTCGATTCTTTTTCGTTGACTTGAAATGTGTGTCGTGAATTTTTTTATTTTTATAATCTGCATCTTTATAGGGCAAATCGGCTGTAATTATTTTGCCCTCATCAAACAAAAACCAGTCCGATTTTTTATTTGGTCTCATGCAAACCATAAAATACATGCGCAAATGGAATTTTTTACCTTCGATTAGCATGGGATTTCTAATATATTTTGAAACCAAGTATTGTTTCTTTTTATGCGTTGCTATAAATTCCTTAAGGTCTTCTTTGCTCGAAATGTATTCTATTCCTTCTCCACCCCCAGCACCAACACCCAGAGGTTTAATTATCAAAACGCCTTCTTTTTCACTATATTCAGACGTTCGCTTTTCATCGCTCAACAACCAAGATTCTGCCATGTATTTTTTACAAATTTCGGGGCATTTTTTATTTAATTCAATGTAAAGTTGCGCCTTGTCTGTAATGACATTTTTGCTATAAGGATAGTCTGGGTCAGATGTGCTGTATCCCTTTACGCCATTTCCCTTGAGTAAACTCTTAACTGTTGTTTTGATATTGTATATGCTTTCTTCGTATCTTAGAAACCCCGTTTTTTTTTCATCGCTTGTTGCGCCAACCCATGCAAAATCGGCACTCGGACTATTGAT
>Ga0114962_10005072_pt1 | contig 10354 bp, 9 predicted proteins | sample C_130820_MF_Meta_FD_87017 | JGI IMG/M metagenome (GOLD analysis project Ga0114962, IMG submission 87017) | Freshwater microbial communities from Lake Croche, Canada to study carbon cycling - C_130820_MF_MetaG | ecosystem: Environmental > Aquatic > Freshwater > Lake | place: Lake Croche, Canada...
TCACTGAGGTCTTTAACGTGGGCGCTAAGGGACTCGAACCCCTGACCCTCTCGGTGTAAACGAGATGCTCTAGCCAACTGAGCTAAGCGCCCGACGTGCACGCCTACTTTACCGACTTATTTGGAAAAAATAAAAATCAGGCAAAATGGCGTGCAGTTGTCGTTAGGAAAGTTCGGCCAATGCTGCCTTGTATTCATCAGTGTTGCGGGCGTCGCCAGGACCGTTGACAACAGCCCAGCGGAGGATTCCCTGCTTATCAATCACAAAGGTTCCTCGCAAGGAGAATCCGCGCTCGGCAAAGAATGCACCATAGGCCTGTGAGACTTCACCGTGTGGCCAGAAGTCAGACAGCAACGGGTACTCAAGACCTTCTTGGTCCGCAAAGGTCTTCTGTGACGGTGAAGCGTCGCATGAGATGCCCAAGATCTGCACATCGTCATTAACAAAATCTGCACTGCGGTCACGAATCTCACACATCTCGCTGGTACAAATACCCGTGAACACCATCGGGAAGAATACCAGGACGACGTTCTTCTGGCCGCGGAAATCTGACAGGGTCACTTCCTGACCAAACTGATCCTTCAATGTGAAGTTTGGTACTTCTTGGCCGATCTCTAAAGTCATGATCTTTCTCCCATGCGTTGAACTGATGTACAAGAAATCCGCGCAGCGCGGACAGAATTAGTTTGCCGTATCGCTCTTATCGGCGCGACTTGGGTGCCACAATCCGGGTGCCCTGCCAGTTCGCTGCCGCATTGATCGTGCTCGTTGCCTGTAGCCCCGCGGTAGGAGCTGCATCAGAAATGTCACTCGGTTCGACATGGCCAACACGCCCAGGCTTTGGAGTCATGAGCCAAATCACGCCGTTGTCTGCAAGGGAAACTAACGAATCAACAAGGGCATCCACAAGATCACCATCATCAGCGCGCCACCAGAGGAGCACTACATCCACGACGTCGTCGTAGTCATCAGCAACCAATTGCGCCACTGAAGCAACAGCATCAGAGACCGATGTGTCGCAGTCTTCATCGAAACCAAGTTCGAGTACAACCCAACCTTCGACCAAACCGAACTTGCCAGCCAACCCCGCAGGGGTGCCTTCAGATGAACTCACCTCCCTAGTCCACCTGAGAATCAAGCAAATGGCAAGCGTTGGATGAAAAATTCATCAGACGGAAACATCAGAAACGGGACGCCGTGGCAAAGCAGCACCCAACATGCGACAGAATAGAACCTGCGGTTGCCACAAGCGACCCACCACTAGTCCACAACGATGTGGGCAACAGATAGATGTATTGCAGCGCGGATCGCGACTGCACACTTCGACAGCAAAGTAGGTAAGGCGCGTGACTACAACTCCGGATCGGGAATCCCTACTCGCCGGCGGTTTGCCGACACAGTATGTAGATGTCAATCCTGAAGAAACTCAGGAATGGCTTGAGTCCCTCGATGCATTGATTCGCGTTCATGGCGAACAACGTGCAAGACACATCATGCTGTCGCTACTGCGTCACTCCACCGAGCACAATGTGGGCCTGCCATCACTGCTCCACACTGACTACATCAACAGCATCGCGCCTGGTGACGAGCCCGAGTTTCCCGGCAATGAGCAAATTGAATCCCGTATCCGCGCCTACAACCGCTGGAATGCAGCAATTATGGTTCACCGTGCACAGCGCCCTGGCGTTGGCGTTGGTGGCCACATCTCAACATACGCATCAAGCGCTTCACTTTACGAAGTGGGCTTTAACCACTTCTTCCGCGGCCCAGACCATGAAGGTGGCGGCGATCAAATCTTCTTCCAAGGACATGCCTCGCCGGGTATGTACGCTCGCGCATTCCTTGAAGGTCGCTTCAGTGAAGAGCGCATGGATGGTTTCCGCCAGGAGCTTTCGCAAGCGCCCCATAGTCTTTCAAGTTACCCACATCCACGTCTCATGCCGGACTTCTGGCAGTTCCCGACTGTATCGATGGGCCTTGGACCCATCAACGCTATCTACCAGGCACGCTTCAACCGCTACTTGCACCACCGCGGCATCAAGGACACCTCACAGCAAAATGTGTGGGCATTCCTTGGCGATGGCGAAATGGACGAAGTTGAATCACTCGGCGCGCTCGGCATTGCTGCTCGTGAAGAGCTAGACAATCTAACCTTCGTCATCAACTGCAACCTGCAACGTCTTGATGGTCCGGTTCGTGGCAACGGCAAGATCATTCAAGAGCTTGAAGCGCACTTCCGTGGTGCTGGCTGGAATGTCATCAAGGTCATTTGGGGTCGTGAGTGGGACGACCTACTTGCCAAAGACGATGAAGGCGCACTCGTCAACTTGATGAACCGCACACCTGACGGCGACTTCCAAACCTACAAGGCTGAAAGTGGCGCCTTTGTTCGTGACAACTTCTTCGGTCGCGATCCGCGCACTAAGGCCATGGTGGCCGATTGGTCAGACGATCAGATTTGGGGACTTCGCCGTGGTGGCCATGACTACCGCAAGTTATACGCGGCTTACGCCGCAGCAACTGCGCACACCGGTCAGCCAACTGTCATCCTCGCTCACACCATCAAGGGCTGGACACTTGGTTCACACTTCGAAGGTCGCAACGCTACGCACCAGATGAAGAAGTTGACGATTGAAGACCTCAAAGGCTTCCGAAATACATTGCAGATTCCAGTTGAAGACGATCAGCTTGATCCATACTTGCCGCCTTACTACCGACCATCCGAAGATCATGAGCATATGCAGTACCTGCATGAGCGTCGTCGTCAACTCGGCGGATCAGTACCGACTCGACGCACGGAAAGCAAGGTTCTCGAGCTTCCGGGTGATGCGATGTACAAGGACAGCAAAGGCGGCTCAGGTAACCAGGCTGTAGCAACAACTATGGCTTTCGTTCGCCTACTTCGCGACTTGCTTCGCGATCCAAACATTGGCAAGCGCATTGTGCCGATCATTCCCGATGAAGCTCGCACTTTCGGCATGGACAGCTTCTTCCCGACCTTGAAGATTTACTCTCCACATGGTCAGCAATACATGTCGGTTGACCGCGAATTGATGCTCTCTTACAAAGAATCGGAAATCGGTCAGATACTTCACGAAGGAATCAACGAAGCAGGTTCGGTCGCATCCTGGACCGCAGTTGCGACGTCGTACTCAACACACGACGAACCGATGATTCCTATCTACATCTTCTACTCGATGTTCGGCTTCCAGCGCACTGGCGATGCCTTCTGGCTTGCTGGCGATCAAATGGCTCGTGGTTTTGTTTTAGGAGCAACAGCCGGTCGCACAACACTCAATGGTGAAGGCCTACAGCACGAAGATGGTCACTCACCACTTCTCGCTTCAACCAACCCTGCCGTTGTGGCGTACGACCCGGCGTTTGGTTACGAAGTAGGACACATCATGCGCGACGGTCTTCGCCGCATGTATGGCGAAGATCCGGAAAACATCTACTACTACCTCACTGTCTACAACGAGCCCATCGTTCAACCAGCTGAGCCGGAGAATGTCGACGTTGATGGCATCTTGCGTGGTCTTTACTGCTACAAGCCTTCGCCAGATCAATCTGGTCCTCGCGCTCAAATTCTTGCATCTGGTGTTGCGGTTCCGTGGGCTGTCGAAGCTCAGGAAATCTTGAGCAGTGAATGGGGTGTGAGTGCTGATGTATGGTCCGTTACTTCATGGAATGAACTGCGTCGTGATGGTCTAGAAGCCGATCGTCACAACCTTCTCAATCCAACCTCTGCTCCACGCGTTGCTTACGTAGCTGACAAGCTCCAGGCTGTTGAAGGTCCGGTAATTGCAGTGTCTGACTACATGCGTGCAGTTCAAGATCAGATTCGCGAATGGGTTCCGACCGACTTTGTATCGCTTGGTACCGACGGTTGGGGCATGTCTGATACTCGCGGGGCACTGCGTCGCCACTTCCTAGTGGATGCCCAGAGCATCGTCGTACAGACATTGACGTCACTGGCTAAGCGTGGCGAAGTTTCAACAGAGGTGGTTCAGGAAGCGATTGACCGTTACAAACTTTGGGATCCGAAGGCTGCCGGCGCTGGCAACACTGAGGGTGGCGGCTGATCTATCAACTCTTGGCTGCGGGCATACGACTATTCGTGTGCCCGCAGCGCTTTGTAGCCCACTTCCCAATTGCGGGATGAATACATCTAACCTGTTCTTATGAGTGATCTTGCGGCCGAGCATTTGACTTCGCCTGAACGACTAGCTGCCGAGCGAGTCGTGCTTGCGCGCCGAGTGCAGCGCCTCACCGGTGAACTCATGACCGCAGCAACAACGCGAATGGAGCAGAGCCTTCCTTGGTTCGGGGCACTTCCAGCGGATGAACGTGCCTCCGTCGGGACTGTCGCTAAAGCTGGCATCACGACCTTCGTGGATTGGTTCACCGACGAACGCGCCGATACCGAGAAGGTTGCTGGCATATTCTCGGCGGCTCCACGTGAACTCGCACGGGTCCTCACATTGCAACATACGGTAGAACTAGTTCGCACCACTATGGATGTTGTCGAGGAATCCATCTCAAAAATTGCAGGAGACAACAAGTCACGACAAGCACAACTACGCGAGTCACTTCTGCGCTACTCACGCGAGATTGCTTTTGTGGCAGCCGAAGTTTACGCACAAGCAGCTGAAACGCGAGGTGCATGGGATGCTCGCCTGCAAGACCTAGTTCTGGATGGCATCTTGTCGAACGAATCTGCCGAGCTCTTATCCTCACGCGCCTCTGCATTTGGTTGGGATTTGAGCCGCGAAGTGTTCGTTCTTGCAGGACCGGTGCCATCTCGACGCACATCCGTGGAAATGCACATTGAGCAGATGAGGCGATCAGCTCGAGGACACCAGCTCGAAGTCATCGTCGGTGTTCATGATGACCTCATGGTCGTAGTTGTCGGCATCACAGACGTGGGCTTAGCGCAACATGAAATCTGCAAGCCACTGCTGCCCCACTTCGGCGCGGGGACTGTCGTCGCTGGTCCGCTAGTGGCTACTTTGACGGATGCATGGCAATCAAGCCGAGCTGCCCTATCTGGATATCGCGCTCTGGGGTTCACCGGCGCGCAAGCCAGACTTGCCACTTCCGACTCTCTTGTGGCGGCACGAGTTTTGTCTGGAGACACCGCAGCCATCGATGCTGTTGCCACCAGTATTCGCACCAAATTACGGCAGGACGTGCGTGTTACCTTGGCTACTTACCTAGAGAACGCGCCAACCATTGAAGCTTGTGCTCGAGAGCTCTTTGTTCATGTCAACACCATTCGGTACCGTCTGCGCGGAGTTTTAGAGGTCACAGGTCTGGATCCATTTGACCCCAAAGATGCCCTCATCCTGCGTTTAGGGGTCATGTACGAACGACAAATGCCGTAATTGTAGAATACCTACAAGAAATAACCCTGAAATTTGGTATGTTCACGTTCTGTTTAGGGGTTGTCTATACGGAAGAGTAGGACCATGCTTGCAGTTGTCGCACCAGGTCAAGGTTCTCAGACCCCCGGATTTTTGACCCCGTGGCTCGAATTGCCCCACTTTGAAGAACGTCTTCGCTGGCTCGGCACTGTTGCGGACATCGATCTTGTTTTGCACGGCACGCAAAGCGACGAAGAGACAATCAAGGACACAGCCATTGCCCAGCCGCTTATTGTCGCTTCGAGTTTGGTATCCCTGCTCAGCCTGTTTCCAAAACCAGGTGAGGTATTCCACAAAGTAGGCATCGGTGCAGGGCATAGTGTTGGCGAAATTACAGCAGCTGCCGCTTCGCATGTCATCTCCGCTGAGCAGGCTATGGTCTTTGTCCGCGAACGAGGGAAGGCCATGGCTAAGGCTGCAGCCGCGTCATCGACTGGCATGACTGCTGTTTTGGGTGGCACTCGGGAAGATGTAATCGCCTCAATTGGTAAGCATGGCCTGACTGCAGCCAATGAGAATGGTGCAGGACAGATTGTGGCTGCAGGAACCCTTGATCAGCTTGCGGCATTCCAAGCTGATCCGCCTGCAGGTGCGCGTTTGCGTCCACTCACCGTTGCTGGAGCATTCCACAGCACACACATGGATTCTGCAGCCAAACTTCTTGGTCACTACGCGACCGCTATCTCGACAAAGGATCCTCGCATCGGGCTACTGTCGAATGTCGATGGACAAGTCGTGACTGAAGGTCGCGAATTTCTGCGTCGCCTAGTGAGCCAAACAAATAGTCCGGTTCGCTGGGACCTGTGCATGGAATCTATGGTCAACCTTGGTGTCACTGGCGTTCTTGAGTTATTGCCTGCTGGCACATTGACTGGCTTAGCCAACCGTGCCATGCAAGGTGTTGAAACTTTCGCACTTAAGTCGCCAGACGACATTCCAGCAGCGTTGGACTTTGTTGAGCGCCATTCCACTGGTGGCACCGTGGATGCAAAGGCATTATTCAATGATTAAACTACCAACGCCAGCCACCTCGCATCACAGCGCAATTCTCAGCCTCGGAACATATCGACCAGCTCGAGTAGTAAAAAATGAGGAACTTGCCGCTCGTATCGATTCAAGTGACGAGTGGATTCGTGAGCGTACTGGCATCACAGAGCGTCGGTTCGGTGGACCAGACGAAACTATTGTCACCATGGGTTTCGAGGCTGCAAAGCAGGCTCTTGAGCAGGCGGAAATCAACGCCAGCGACATCGACGTGGTCATTGTTGCCACCTTTACTCACCGCTATCAAACTCCTTCAGCCGCTGCAGAAATTGCAGCTCTAATTGGCGCAAACGAGGCAAGCGCTTTTGATATTGGTGCGGCATGTGCTGGCTTCACTTACGGCATTGGCATTGCCGATGCGCTCATTCGAGCAGGCTCTGCTTCTCATGTTCTTCTTGTTGGCTCAGAAAAAATCAGCGACTTCACTAACTTCGATGACCGCGGAACCGCATTCCTGTTTGCTGATGGCGCAGGTGCAGCGATCATCGGTCAGTCGGATGCCCAAGGCATTGGTCCGACAGTCTGGGGTGCTGACGGCACTGCTCGTGAGGCAATCATCATGGAGCCCGACACGGTAACGGCCGGTCAACAAGGAATACCGTCACTGTTGACCATGGAAGGTCAGCGAGTTTTCCGCTGGGCTGTTGGCTCAATGGGGGAAGTGTGTGATCGCGCACTAGCAGCCGCGGGTGTCACGCCAGATGACATCAAAGCCTTTGTTCCTCATCAGGCAAACCTGCGCATCACTGATGCTCTCGTTAAGCGCCTGAAGTTTCCAGAGAGCGTGGTTATCGCTCGCGATGTAATCGTCTCTGGTAACACCTCATCAGCTTCAATTCCGCTTGCACTCGATGCTCTTCGTCAGTCAGGAGCCGTCACGTCTGGCGATCCTGTCTTGATGGTGGGTTTCGGTGCAGGACTAGCCTTTGCCGCTCAGGTGGCTTTGGTTCCATAGATTTCTAGTAGCCGCCCGGTTACTAGAGAAACAACCCGCACACCGCGGGAAGTCTCACCGATTAAAGGAGAAGAAAGTATGTCACAGGAAGACGTCCTCGCGGGTCTAGCCGAGATTGTAAACGAAGTAGCTGGCATCCCTGCTGAAAGCGTGCAGATGGAAAAGTCATTCGTTGATGATCTAGATGTTGATTCATTGTCAATGGTTGAAGTTGTTATGGCTTGTGAAGACAAGTTTGGCGTAACCATTCCAGACACCGAAGTGAAGAACCTCAACACAGTTGCTGACGCTGTTAACTACATCACAGCAAACAAGTAACATCACTGATTTTCAAACCAGCGGATAGCGCATTCGTTATCCGCTGGTGGAAATCATTGCTAGACCCAAGAAAATCATTAACCCACTAAGAACTTTCAAGAAAGAAGGTCGACATCATGAGTCGTACCGTTGTTGTCACTGGCCTTGGCGCTACTACCCCACTTGGCGGAGATGTGGCGTCTACCTGGGAAGCACTGCTTGCTGCCCGCTCTGGCGTTCGCTTGCTCCATGAAGAGCTTTACGCAAACCTTCCAGTTCGAATCGCTGCAACTGCTGCAGTTGACCCCAATGATGTTCTTGAAAAGCACGAAATTCGCCGAATGGACCGCTCACAGCAACTTGCTCTGATTGCAGCTCGTGAGGCCTGGGCCGATGCCGGCATCGAAAGTATTGACCCTGAGCGCCTTGGTGTTGCGGTGGCAACTGGCGTTGGCGGCGCAATTTCGCTCATGGAACAGTACGACATCCTGAAGGAGCGTGGACCATCTCGCGTTTCTCCAATGACTGTGCCGATGCTTATGCCTAACGGTCCGGCCGCTGTAGTCGGTCTTGAAATTGGCGCAATGGCAGGTGTTCACACCCCAGTGTCCGCGTGTGCCTCAGGTGCTGAGGCCATCGGCTATGGCGCCGAAATGATCCGCACTGGTCGTGCAGATGTAGTTCTCTGTGGCGGAACCGAAGGCTGTATTCACCCTCTGACGCTCGCATCATTTGCTGCTATGCGTGCGCTCTCTTCACGGCATGACGACCCTGCTGCCGCTTCACGGCCTTTTGATGCGCACCGCGACGGTTTTGTCATGGCTGAAGGTGCAGCCCTTATCGTTCTTGAGTCCGAAGAATTTGCAAAGGCCCGCGGAGCTAAGATTTACGCAACTTACGGCGGCCAAGGCCTTGCCGCAGATGCTCACCACATTGCACAACCTGAACCTGAGGGCCGTGGAGTCAAGCTTGCCATCAATCGCGCCCTCATTGACGCCGATCTAAGCCCCTCAGACATTTTTCACATTAACGCTCACGCGACAAGTACACCTGCTGGTGATGTGGCTGAGGCCAAGGCGATTCGCAGTGTGCTCGGTGCAGATGCTGACCACGCGCCAGTTACTGCTGTGAAGTCAGTCGCTGGTCACCTACTTGGTGGTGCAGGATCCCTCGCAGCCATTGCGTCAATCCTGGCGCTGCAGAATCGCATTGTTCCACCGGTGGCTAACCTTGAAGAACTGGCTGAAGGTGTCGACATCGACATTGTTACCGGAACTCCGCGGGAACTTCCTGCCGGGGACATCGCTGCTATCAGCAACTCATTTGGTTTTGGTGGTCACGACGTCGTCCTAGCCTTCCGCAGCAACTAGTAGCGCTACCCGACTTGGTGTAGCCAGCGCACAGGAACTCCTGCGCCGGCATACCTAAACGGTTCAAGTTCGCGGTCCCAAGGGCCACCCAATACTTGATCAAGAGCGTCAGTCAGTGAATCGCCATTGGCCACAGCGTTGTTCACTACGGTGCGCAGTTTCTCTTCACTCACGTAACCTTCTCCGAATGCGCCCATTGGCGCACGCCACAGGCCGAGTGACGGAGTAGATACAACGCGCTGACCGTCCAAACCTGCTGCAGGTTCTTCAGTGACTTCAAACCGTAGATTTGGGAATCCGCGCAGAACCGAAACTAAAGAAGTTGAGAGCCCTTGCGCACCAACCCAGGAAAGCTCCGTTCGAACGGTACTGGGTGCGACTGGTTGGTCCACCCAATCTAGGGAGACAGAAACTCCGAGAATATTGCCAAGCGCCCATTCCAAATGCGCGCATAAAGCTCGCGGACAACTGTGAATGAACACAACTCCGCGCGTGGGACTAGAGATCCCCATGTTTATTTCCTTCCTGTCACCATCAGTTGCCTTCCCCAGCATCTGTGTAACAGGAGTTATGTCCTGAGAATAGCCCTATTTGAGGGCAAAAATCTAGTCAATTTCTCGATTTGGTGGCCATTTGGCACGTACATAGCGCCTACAAAGCCAGATTTTTCTTTAATTTGGCAAATATGCAGTTGTGGACCCAAAGTTACCTTGAAGTCCACAACGACTGATTTTTAGACGATTAGCTAATCTTTGCCGAGGTAGCGCTGTAGGAATAGGACGATCCCATCCGGTTAGTGCCCTTAACCTGGGCACGTATGTATTTGCCCTTCACATTGGCTGGCACCTTCATCTGGGAAGTCGTTGCTCGAGGGATTACGAGGCACCCAGCGGGGACAGATGACTTTGCCGAACCTGGGGTCCTGCAGGCGTACCACTTGTAAGAGTACGAAGTTGGACCTGTCCAGCGCCCGCGGTTGAGCATCAATGTACGACCAACTTTTGCCGAACCCGATAATTTCGCGGGCGAACTGACGTAGGGAGCAACTGGTCCCGGCGGTGGGGTCGGCGTTGCAGTCGCTGTTGGGGTAACGCTGCCAGGTGTTCCATTGAATGACACCGTCGCGAAGGCAGAGATAGAGCCCGTAGATCCATTGATTTGTACTCTGAAGGTTGACGCTGACGAAACACCGGTCAAGGAAAATCTGAATGTTGCATTGCCGCTGCTATCAAACTTGCCCATGCATCCCCCGCCGCCGTTGGCGA
>Ga0114962_10005073_pt1 | contig 10353 bp, 9 predicted proteins | sample C_130820_MF_Meta_FD_87017 | JGI IMG/M metagenome (GOLD analysis project Ga0114962, IMG submission 87017) | Freshwater microbial communities from Lake Croche, Canada to study carbon cycling - C_130820_MF_MetaG | ecosystem: Environmental > Aquatic > Freshwater > Lake | place: Lake Croche, Canada...
CAATAGGATCTACAAAATAATGCCCTTGTGGACTTCCTGCAATACCGTAACTCTCATACAAACCGGTATTGAACCATTGTGGAGAATTGGGAACACAAGCTTGATTAAGAATACTATAAACCAATTCTTCATAAAAAATATTGGCATCTTCTGAGGATGCAAAGTAACCATAACGCTCACCCCAAACCTTCCAACAGTTTGCCATACGATGGGCAACTTGCTTAGAAGATGTTTCTCTACCCAAACTGCCATCAGGTTGAGGAACGCCGGCTTTTCTGAAATATTTTTGTGCAATTATATCTGTTGCAATTTGGCTCCATTGTTTTGGCACTTCTACATTCGTCATTTCAAAAACAACTTCTCCTGAAGGATTTCTGATAACGGATGTGCGGTAGTCGTATTCGAATAAATCAAATACGCTAGTGTTTTCCTTACTATTTAAGCGCGGAAACTTGAGGCCTTTTTGGGGTTGTTTTTGAACTTGCGTCATGAGGTGTAGTTTAATCTATTTGGGTTTGATATTTTTCTGGTTAGCGCTCTATTTTTTTGTAGGTAAATGCGAATTTAATTTAGACAATCGTAAAAAAAAGAGTTAAATATTAACAGCATGTGGATAAGAATTGCAAATCCAATAGGGTAACAACTTTCCTACTTTAATCAATTTTTAAGCCTAAAAATGTATTTGCTAATATCAAAAACATAAAAATTGGGTAATTCAAGTTATTTTGTAATAAATTTTACTTTCCAGCTAAGTTTCACAGCTTTACTGAAAAGTTTTTCGCATTTTTGCGAAGTTGTAATTAACCATCTCGATGCAATCTATTTATAAACAAATAACAGAAGCCAAGCAAAAAGGGAAAAAATCTTTTGCGGTTCTAGTAGATCCAGATAAAATTATGCCTGGACAAATTGGAGAGCTTTGTAAGCTTGCCAACGCTGCTGGAGTTGATTATTTTTTTATTGGTGGGAGTCTTGTGGTTACCAACCACTTAGATAATGTAGTTCAAGCAGTCAAAGCTGAATCTGATATTCCTATTGTTTTATTTCCAGGAAATCCGAATCAAATTTCTAAATATGCCGATGGATTACTTTATTTGTCGTTGATTTCAGGAAGAAACCCCGAACTCTTGATTGGTCAACACGTTATTTCTGCTCCAATGGTAAAGCAGAGTGGATTAGAAATCATTTCAACAGGTTATATGGTTATTGATGGTGGTGCTCCAACAACAGTTTCATATATTAGTAATGCCACACCAATTCCATACAACAAAAGTGAAATTGCAGTTTGTACAGCTATGGCGGGTGAAATGTTGGGAATGAAACTAATTTACATGGATGCTGGTAGCGGGGCTAGTAGGCCAATTTCTGAAAATATGATTAAGGCAGTATCAAACCATATAGATATTCCTTTGATAGTTGGCGGCGGTATTACTGATCCTGAAAAAGCCTTTCACAATTGCCAAGCTGGTGCAGATCTAATTGTGGTTGGTAATGCAATTGAAAAAGACAGCTCTCTATTAAAAGAAATGAGCGATGCTGTGCACCGCTCATCTAAATAATTCAAATGAATATAATCTAAATCTATTCTCCTGTAACCCTTGTAGGGGTAGATTTTCCGCTGATTATCAATTTACTACTTAATGCAATTGATTTGATAATTTCAGTCATATTTTCCAAATTGATGGTACTAAACTCATCTTTAACTGTATGGTAATATTTTTCACTATCCATTTTTGATGTAGAAATGGTATGTGCCGGAACGCCCAATTTTGCTAGTGTAGCATTGTCTGAACGGTAAAACAAGTTTTGTGTGGGATATGGATCTGGATAAAAACTAAACGGGGTGTTGGTTAAAGACGATTGCAAGATTTTACCAAAATCAGACTTTTCATAACCGGTAATGTAGGCACTATTTTTACCCCATTTGCTTTCGGTACCAATCATTTCAATGTTAAACATTGCTACTACTTTTTGGGGATCTAATGCTTTTGAAAAATAAGAAGAGCCATATCCACCAGATTCTTCAGCGGTAAATGCAACAAACAATAAAGTGCGCTTTGGTTTTTTCTGAGTGCTAAAATATTTTGCCAAAGAGATTACAGCTGTTGTACCTGAAGCATCATCATTAGCACCATTGTAAATGGAATCTCCATCTACAGGCTTTCCAATTCCTAGGTGATCGTAGTGGCCAGAAAAAACAACAAACTCATCTTTAAGCTTTCCTGGCACCATCGCAACAACATTTTGATAACTGATTTTATTGATGTTGCTAATTGCATTGATTTCAAGCTTTTCCACTGGGGCAGCAGTTAATATCACCACAATATTGCTACTTCCTTCTATTCTTTTCATGCCAAAACTGATAAATCTTTTCAACATTTTTCTGTTGGAGGTATCTGCAATTATGATTTTATCTCCTTTTTCTTGTGCTAGAGCATATAATTTTTGTCCAAAATTTTCACCTTTATTGATTGTGACTCTTGGAATTGAAACTCCAACCCAAGCCAAAGTATCTTGCATAGCTAAAACCAAAAAATCTTTTGAAGGAAGATTTACGCCATCAGCCAAAACTGAAGCTTCACGAATGGTAGAGCTTACAATATTAAATTGTTGTAAATAATTTGAAGTTCCTGGTAGCGTTTTTAATCCAGCTTTTTCAAATTCGCTGGCAATAAATGCAGCTGCATTGGCTGATGCTTGAGTTCCTGGTTTTCTTCCTTGCATATCATCCGCACACAATGTTTGTAAAATTCTAGCTACTTCAGGCTGTTCAATTTGTGCAAAAACAGAAAATGACAACAGCAAAAAAACGAACACTAACTTCATTTGCATAAAAATTATTTAAAATTTGTAGAGTACAAGTTAGGTTGAAATTGATTGTTTCCCAATAAATTGGTAAAATAGTTAGGGATAAAATGTCAATAATCGGTGATGCTACTATTTTAAAAAAATAATTACCTCATAAATAAAAAAATAATGCAATTTTGTATCAAAATAATTCATCAAAACTTTCACTTTCTAAGAAATGAAAAAAAACCTGACCTTTACTATCGCTGAAGCGTCCAAAATGGATGCCATATTGCGTTGGGTTTTTGCTGCTCCGCTCAGGACAGTTTTTGTAACCAGACCTTTCCCCTATTGGGTACGACGTTGATACGCATTAAAAACCTTTTAGCTATTGCCCAGGTGGCAGTACTAATATGCTATTTGCCTAATTTGTAGGGTTTATTCAATTTTAATTTTTTGAATTTTAGTGGTATGGAACAACAGCAACAATTCCAAATTTTAGCTGCAAATGAAACGCATTTTCATTTTGCTCAAACAATATGCGATGAAATGGCAGAATCTGCCAAAGCAAGGGGAACAGGTATAGCCAAAAGAACGCCTGAATACATTATTAAAAAAATGCAAGAAGGCAAGGCCGTTATCGCACTAAGCTCTACAAACGAATGGGCTGGATTTTGTTATATTGAAACTTGGGAAGGCGAGTATGTTGCAAATTCTGGACTCATTGTGTCTCCAAAATTCAGAAAAAACGGGTTGGCTCGCTTGATAAAACATAAAGTGTTCGAATTAAGTAGAAAAAAATATCCAAATGCTAAAATATTTGGATTAACCACTGGTTTAGCTGTGATGAAAATAAACAGCGAGCTTGCTTATGAGCCTGTAACTTATTCAGAACTTACGCAAGACGAAGCTTTTTGGGAAGGTTGTAAAAGTTGTGTGAATTATGAAATCTTGATGAGCAAAGGTAGAAGCAATTGTTTATGTACAGCAATGCTTTATGATCCTAAAGACCATTACGAACCCAAAGAAACAAAGCAGTTTTTTGAGCAAAAGAAATCTGTATTTGCTAGATTGCTTCGATTTAAACAATCAAAATTTAAAAAAGAACGAAAAGGAAACATCAATTTGTTTGCAACATCTTTAAAATTCGTTTTTAGTCATTTCTTTAATTTCTGAAAAAAGACAATTATAAAATATGTCAGACAAGGTATTACCTGGTTTAGGGAAAAAATTGGTTTTAGGTTTCAGTGGTGGATTAGATACTTCTTTTTGTGTAAAATACTTGAAAGAAGATTTAGGTTATGAAGTGCACAGCATCATTGTAAACACTGGAGGTTTTACGGAAGATGAATTGAAACAAATTGAATTACACGCATATAACCTTGGCGTAAAAACGCATACTGCAGTAGATGCTGTAAAATCTTATTACGACAACATTATTCGTTTTCTTATTTATGGAAACGTACTTAAAAACAATACTTATCCACTAAGTGTAAGTGCTGAAAGATTAAGTCAGGCACTTAGCATTGCAGAACATACAAAAAAGCTCAATGCAGATGCAGTTGCACACGGAAGTACAGGTGCTGGCAACGACCAAGTTCGATTTGATATGGTTTTTCATATTATGATTCCAGGTGTTGAAATTATTACACCCGTAAGAGACCTCAAACTTTCTAGAGAAGCAGAAATTGAATACTTGAAAGCAAAAGGGGTTGATATGAACGTTGAAAAAGCCAAATATTCAATCAACAAAGGACTTTGGGGAACAAGTATTGGCGGTAAAGAAACTTTGAATTCTAAAGGAATGTTGCCAGAAGCTTCTTGGCCTACACAAATGTCGAAAGAAGGGCAGGAGGAAGAAATAGTTTTGCATTTTGAAAAAGGAGAATTAACTGCTGTAAACAATCAAAATTTTGATCATCCTACAGATGCTATTTTATACTTACAATCAATTGCAGGTGCTTATGGTATTGGAAGAGATATACATGTTGGAGATACTATAATCGGTATTAAAGGTCGCGTTGGATTTGAAGCTGCTGCACCAATGGTAATTTTAAAAGCACACCACGCACTAGAAAAGCATGTACTTACCAAATGGCAGCTCAATTGGAAAGATCAATTGGCTCTTTTTTATGGCAACTGGCTGCATGAAGGTCAAATTTTAGACCCTGTAATGAGAGATATTGAAGCTTTTCTTACCAATACCCAGCAAAATGTAACTGGTGATGTATTTATTCAACTGATGCCTTATCGTTTTCAAATTATAGGAATAGAATCATCTTATGATTTGATGAGTGATAAGTTTGGCAAATATGGTGAAATGAATACTGGATTTACCGGACAAGATGTAAGAGGATTTAGTAAAATATTTGGCAACCAAACCGGAATCTGGCATTTGGTTAAAGAAGAAAATCAAGGTTAAATCAATATGATCAAAGCAGGTATCATTGGCGGGGCGGGTTATACAGGTGGCGAATTGTTGCGTTTGCTCATTCATCACCCTCTGGTTGAAATTGGTTTTGTGCACAGCAACAGCAACGCAGGAAACCCCATTTATAAAGTTCATGCCGATTTGTTTGGAGATACTAACCTTCAATTTACGGATACTTTATCAAACGATATAGATATATTGTTTTTATGTGTAGGTCATGGCGAAGCTTTAAAATTCTTAACAGCAAATCCTATTGCACCAAATATAAAAATCATAGATCTTTCACAAGATTTCAGGCTAAAGGAAAATGCTACTTTTCAAGATAGAAACTTTGTGTATGGTTTACCAGAATTGAATAAACCATCAATACAAAAAGCGCAAAATATTGCCAATCCCGGTTGTTTTGCAACGGCTATTCAACTGTCATTGCTGCCCTTGGCAAATGCAGGTTGTTTAAATGAAGTAAACATTACCGGAATTACAGGTTCAACAGGAGCTGGACAAAGTTTAAGTGCCAGTTCACATTTCAGTTGGCGGGCAAACAATATTCAGGCATATAAAACATTAACACACCAACATCTTTTAGAAATAGGGGAAAGTTTGCTTCAATTGCAACCCGAATCTGTTTCAGAAATAAATTTTGTTCCATGGCGGGGCGATTTTACCAGAGGAATATTTGCCAGTACCGTTTTACATTGCACTTTAGAGGAAGAAGAATTAAAGACAATGTTTACCCATTTTTATGCCAATCATCCTTTTACACATTTATCCAACGAACCGATTTCTCTAAAACAAGTTGTAAATACCAATAAATGTTTGCTACAAATTGAAAAAGTTGCGAATAAGTTAGTGGTTCATGTTGCCATTGATAACCTACTTAAAGGAGCTTCGGGGCAAGCATTGCAAAATATGAATTTGATGTTTGGCTTAGATGAAACCATAGGATTACAACTTAAAGCCAATTTTTTTTAAAATTATAGCTATGAAAATATTTGACGTTTATCCAATAAACAATATCAATATCACCCAAGGCAAGGGCTCAAATGTTTGGGACGATCAAGGTATAAAATACTTGGATATGTATGGCGGACATGCAGTTATCAGCATTGGACATACACACCCGCATTATGTAAGTAGATTAACGGAACAATTGCATAAAATTGGATTCTACTCCAACTCAATAAAAATTCCTTTGCAGCAAGAACTAGCTGAAAAGCTTGGAGAGATTTCAGGCAAAGCAGAATACCAGCTTTTTTTGTGTAATTCTGGCGCAGAAGCCAATGAAAATGCCTTGAAATTGGCATCGTTTTTTACAGGAAGAAAGAAAATAATAGCGTTTAGTAAAGCTTTTCATGGCAGAACTTCACTTGCTGTGGCTTGTACAGACAATCCGTCTATTGTTGCACCGGTAAATCAAACCGATAATGTTGTCTTTTTACCTTTTAATGATGCAGATGCGTTAGAAAATTGTTTTAAAGATCAGGGAAATGAAATCGCTGCAGTAATAATTGAAGGCATTCAAGGTGTAGGTGGAATACATTTGGCAACAGATGATTTTTTAAGACAAATTAGATCACTTTGTACGCAATTTGGTGCTTTATATATTGCAGATAGTATTCAATGTGGCTATGGCAGAAGCGGAAAGTTTTTTAGTCATGATTTTGCCGGTGTTGATGCTGATATTTATACAATGGCAAAAGGTATGGGCAATGGATTTCCGATTGGGGGAATAATTATTGCTCCACATATTGCTCCAAAATATTCGATGTTAGGCACCACATTTGGTGGAAATCATTTGGCATGTGCGGCAGCATTAGCGGTTTTAGAAGTGATGAAAGAAGAGAATCTTATCCAAAATGCAGCATCATTAGGAGATTATTTGATGCAAGAATTAAAAAAGATTCCATTGCTACAAAATGTTAGAGGTAGGGGATTGATGATAGGATTTGATGTGCCAGATTCCCATAAAGATTTGAAAAAACTATTGTTGTCTGATAAAAAGATATTCACCGGCGAGGCAAAACCAAATGTTATTAGGTTATTGCCTTCATTGGCATTAACAAAAGCCGAAGCGGATGAGTTTTTGGAAGCAACAAGTTTTTTAATTAGGAATTAAGAATTAAGATTCAGGAATCTGAAGTCTTTAAATTCATAACTTACCACTTACTACTAATATGCAACACTTCGTTTCAGTAGCCGACGTTTCCGACATAGATAAATTGGTTGATATTGCTTTAGGGTATAAAGCAAATCCTTTCAAGGATGTGGGTTTGGGAAAACACAAACGCATAGGATGTTTATTCCTCAATCCTAGTATGAGAACCCGTTTGAGTACGCAAATTGCTGCACAGCAATTGGGTATGGAAGCCATTATTTTTAATGTTGGTCAAGAAGGTTGGGCATTAGAATTTGAAGAAGAAGCTATCATGAGTGGCAATACTGTTGAACACGTAAAAGATGCGGCTCCAGTGTTGGGTAAGTATTTCGACATATTGGCGATTCGTACATTTCCTTCTTTAAAAAATCAAATTGACGATTACAGCGAATTGTATATTCAACAATTTATTAAATATGCTGGAGTTCCTGTAGTTAGTTTGGAAAGTTCTACGCTGCATCCTTTACAAAGTTTTACAGATATCATCACTATAACTGAAAAACTACAAGAAAATGCAATTGTAAATCCCGCATCATTATTAAAAAAGCCGAAAGTTGTACTAACTTGGGCTCCACACGTAAAGCCTTTACCACAATGTGTTGCCAATAGTTTTTCACAATGGATAAACGCTTGGGGCAAAGCAGATTTTGTAATTACACATCCAGAAGATTATGAACTTGATGAAAAATTTACAAAAGGTGCCAGAATTGAGTACAATCAAAATGAAGCCCTAAAAGATGCTGATTTTATCTATGTAAAAAATTGGAGCACTTACAATGATTATGGTAAGATATATTGCAACGATCCATCGTGGATGCTGAACGCCGAAAAATTAAAACTTACCAACAATGCATCAATTATGCATTGTTTGCCCGTTAGAAGAAATGTTGAGTTGAGTGATGAAATACTTGATGGCAATAATTCGTTGATAACAAGGGAAGCAGCAAACAGAGTTTGGGCTGCACAGGCTGTTATTAGCGAAATCTTGAAAAATCAATTGTTAAAATGACAAGTTCAGAAAAATTATATGTAGTAAAGATTGGTGGGAATATCATTGATGATGAGTTAAAACTTGATGAATTTTTAAATGATTTTGCAAAGTTGGAAGGAAAAAAAATTCTCATCCATGGTGGTGGAAAACTTGCAACAAAATTGGCTAAATTGTTAAATATTCCACAAGTTATGGTGGAAGGAAGACGAATTACAGATGCGGAAACCCTTAAAGTAATTACAATGGTTTATGCCGGTCACATCAACAAACGCATTGTGGCTGCACTTAACGCAAAAGATTGTAAATCAATTGGATTAACGGGCACAGATGGAGATTTTATTCAGGCACATAAAAGACCTGTTAAAAATATTGATTATGGTTTTGTAGGTGATATAGATAGTGTAAACCCAGATTTATTGATTTCTTTATTTCATCAACATTTAACGGCTATAGTAGCTCCTTTAACAGCTGATAAAAAAGGACAATTGTTGAATACAAATGCAGATACCATTGCAAAAGAAATAGCCGTTGCAATGGCTAAATATTTTGAAGTACATTTGGTTTATACCTTCGAAAAAAGAGGCGTATTGTCTGATTTTAATGACGAAAACACAGCAATTCCTTTACTTTCTTTTAATTTATACCAACACTTTAAGCAGGAAGAAAAAATATTTGCTGGTATGATTCCAAAATTAGACAATGCTTATGCCGCTATTTCTGGAGGTGTTGCATCTGTTAGAGTTGGAGATGCAAAAGATTTAAAACTTTTGGTTAATGGAACAACTGGAACAAGATTGATTTATGACTAATAACAACAATATTTTGTTTTCAAAGGCTTTGAATCTTTTAAAGCTGTTGATTGCAATTCCTTCATTTAGCCGACAAGAGCATGCGACAGCATCACTATTGGTTCAATTCCTAAATGAAAATGGGGTTGATGCCCAACAATTGGGTAATAATGTGTATGCATTTAATAAGTATTTTCAGCCGGGGAAACCCACATTATTGCTCAATTCTCACCACGACACAGTAAAACCCGATAAAGCATATACATTAGATCCATTCAAAGCTATTGAAGAAGACGGAAAACTTTTTGGTTTGGGTAGCAATGATGCGGGTGGTTCTTTGGTAGCATTGATTGCCACATTTTTAAACTTTTATGAAGTTCAGGATTTAGGGTATAATATCATTTTTGTTGCAAGTGCTGAAGAAGAAATCTCGGGTTCGGGAGGTATTGAAGCCGTATTACCCGTTTTGCCACCTATAGATTTCGCCATTGTAGGCGAACCTACACTTATGCAAATGGCAGTTGCCGAAAAAGGATTAATGGTTTTAGATTGCACCGCAAGCGGAATTACAGGCCACGCTGCAAGAAATGAAGGTGAAAATGCACTTTATAAGGCGATGGTAGATATCAATTGGATAAATACTTATCAATTTGAAAAAATATCTCCCTTCCTCGGACCGGTAAAAACCACTGTTACAGTTATCGAAACCGATAACAAAGCCCATAATGTAGTGCCGGCAATTTGTAAATTTGTTGTAGATGTTCGCGTAAACGAATTGTACACTTTTGAAGAAATTATATCAATTATCCAAGAACATTTCCAATCTACCATTCAACCACGCAGTTTTAGATTGAAATCTTCTTCAATAGATGAAAATCATCCGGTGGTGATGGCTGGTAAATCTTTGGGCAAAACCACTTACGGTTCACCTACCACCTCAGACAAGGCATTAATGCCTTTTCCTGCATTGAAAATGGGACCAGGAAATTCTGCACGCAGCCATACTGCCAACGAATTTATTTTTGTAAATGAAATAAATGATGGTATTGAAGATTATATCAAAATCATCAACCAGCTTGTGTATAACACTAAACCTTAATCTCATTAGAATAAAAATAGTATGAAACTCTGGCAAAAAGAATCTACAGCTATATCACAACAAATTGAAGATTTTACGGTGGGCAGAGACCGAGAGTTTGAC
>Ga0114962_10005075_pt1 | contig 10350 bp, 19 predicted proteins | sample C_130820_MF_Meta_FD_87017 | JGI IMG/M metagenome (GOLD analysis project Ga0114962, IMG submission 87017) | Freshwater microbial communities from Lake Croche, Canada to study carbon cycling - C_130820_MF_MetaG | ecosystem: Environmental > Aquatic > Freshwater > Lake | place: Lake Croche, Canada...
ATCATTTATTTTTTAAAAACTATCTCTCCTTCTCTTCTGGATTCAGCTTGGTAGCCTGGTATTGTCTTGAGTTGCTGAAGAATGTATGCTTTATATAAATTAGATTTTTGAAGCTTTCCTTGCTGTTTTTCCGTAGCTTCTAAGTAGAGTGCATTAGGATCTTTAGATGATATAAAATCTTTTATGATTACAGTTACGGTCGATAAGATGGTCAGTAAAGTCTTAATATTACTTTGAGAAAATTGGACATCATCGCCACTTACATCATAAGCCACATTATATGTTTTATCTAAATTTTGAAGTTTAGCCGGTAAGTAAAATTGTTTTGATACTTGATCTTGATCAAAATCTTCAAATTGTACAGTAACAGTCTCAGTAAAGTCTCCTATATCTACTAGGAACTTATACTTAGTATGACTTACTTGTTTCCAGTCTAATGGAGGAATGTTTGATTCTCCTATCTCTTTCATTAAAATTTCTTTTAAGATAGGAATCATTAATGTTGACATTTTACTCATATATTTTTATAATAAATATTAAATTCTTTTTTATAAGTTTATTCATATTTCCAGATAAATTTTCCGGCAGTAGCAAGCTTTCCTCTACAGCAAGCTGTAATGCTTCCTCTAGCTATTTTTAAAGAATCTCCGGCTTCTGCTGCTGAGTTCCAATTCTTTATTATCTCTCCTAGTAGGCTGTACTGTATAATTGCTTTCTTTCTTTTTATAGCAGCAGCTTTGTAATCAGTGTTGGCAGATCTTACTGTATAGTCGGTATTTGCTACTGCTTTTTGTGCTTTAGCTACTTGATCTGTATTTGCTAACCTTTTTTCTTGGAAAATCGAATAATCCATATTAGCTACTTGTTTGATTCGTGTCTCCTTTCCTTTTGCAGTTTTATAGAAAGCTTTTAGGTTTGCGGATCTCTGGTGTCTCATTTCCAATCCTTTTTCACTTTTGTAGAAAGCTTTTAAGTTTACTGATTGTTTATCTATTGATTCTTGAGAAACATATCCAGACTTATCTTCTGTGCTTGTTAGTCTACAGTTTAATCCACTCTCTCCTACAACATTGTAAAATTCCTGCCAGTGTCTTTCCTTTATGTTTAGCTCCTCTACACTACATTGTTCTATAATTTCAAAGATGTGTTCAGAGAAACCGTATTTTACTAGTGAGTTATATAGTTTTGGTTGACCTTTACATTTTAACTTTACATAAGATTCTTTTCTTTTTTCTATATTAATGGCTTGTCCTATATATACTTTTTCACTTGGACTTGTTATTTTATAAATCCCTATCATATTAAATAAAAAAAGGAGAAGTTAGAATAGGCCCTCTGCAATAAGGTGTTTTTCTAAAATCTCCGTAATGTTTTTATAGAGTAATTGCAGTACTCTTCTTTAATATAAATAGCACTAAAAAAGATTTTTAACTAACTTTTTATACAAAAGTAATGGTATTATCGTCTTTGTTCCAGTCAAACGTCATTGGCTTTTGAGTGTACTTATAACTCTCATCCAATACTGAAGCATTGAAGAAGTGTGTACCATCTATAAACTCATAACCATATCCTGAATGAATGTGACCACAAATGTGAATTTTAGGTCTTAGTCTCTCAATTCTTTCTGCTAGTAACTCACATCCTAAACCATCCCACTCTCTTCCTTTTACTGTATCTAAAGTACCAAATGCTGGACCATGAGTAATAAGAATGTCTGTGTTGTCAGGAATTGCTTCCCACTTACCTGCTAATTCTATTCCATTTTTTGGTAAATTAAATGCCCATCCGTAGAAGGCTGGTTGCCAAGGTGAACCATAAATACGAATGTTGTCTTCTGGAGAGTCTCCATTGGGACCATCAAAGTAAAGTGTTACTTGCTCATCTTCAAGATAATCAATCATTGGATAGTCTTTCAAGTATCCTTTTACTACTTCAGGCTCAAGTTCAAACAATCGATCATGATTACCTGCAATGAAGAATTTATCATTGTATCCTCTTATGTTTGAGAACCAAGTACAGAAATCATGGATATCATTTTTATTGTACCCTGAGTTCATTAAGTCTCCTGCAAATAGTAGTAAATCCCCTCCAGGTAAATCTGTTAGGGGAATTAATCCATGTTTCGTATGTGTGTCACTCAGAACCGTTACACGTGTTTTCATTTTATTCTTTTGTTTAGAAATTTATCTATTTTTTCTGATTCACATATCCATATTAATCCACCTACATATCCTGAAACTAGATTGAATATAGGTAGTAGGGATAGTACAATTATGCCCATTAAATCCAATACCGTTACTTCCTCTGATCTATTAACTATAACTAATACAGATAATATTAGAGGTATAATATAAAAAACTATTAGTGATAATATCATTCTCCTCCTCCTTTTTTAATTAAGTAATACCACAACCAAATAAACTTTGATCGTATTAGTTCATATCCTACTAGTACTAATAAGTATTTCATCTTACTTTAAATTTAATCTCTTCTTTGCTAGTTCTTCTAATACTAGACTCTTTACTCTATAATTTCCAGACATTGTTGTTATTTCCCAAAACTCTTTAATTGATAGTGCTGGTTTGTTTTCAATGATGTATTTTTTTGCTTCTTCTTCTGTTAGGAAGTATGCTCTTATTTCAGAATTAAATTTAACTTCTGGATATGCTTTAATATAATCGTGATAAAAATTCTCTTTATTTACATACCATACAATATCTTTTGGAAAAATATCTTTTCCATCATGTGTTAGATAGATTGGTTGTTTTTGTTTAATAGCATGAGTCATGTGACAACTACCTGAATCATACCTAAGCCATATTCCTTCCTTAACTAAGGGGTGAGTATTTACACTAATCTCAGTAATAGTGTGTATAGAGCCATGTTGATATACTTTTATTTTATCACCTACCGTAAATACTTCACCATCTGAAAGACGTTCGACTGAATATATTGTACCTTCGATTGGACAAGATTTTAAAATTTGATAATCCTTTTCAACTACTTTCTCAGTTGACTCTAGCCAATTTCCTCCACAATTTTCTTCCCAATCAATCCAGATTCTGTCAATACCATCGTAGGTATAGTTGCCAGAAAAGTTTTTACCAAAACACTTTTGTTTAATTTTAAACTGTCTTATACTGTGTCTACCATTAATATCAACTGTTTTAGCTTTATCACCTACTGTAAATATTTCACCATCTGAGAGACGCTTTACTGAATAGAATGTACCTTCAATTGGACAAGTTTTTAGAATTTCATAATCTTTCTCAACTACTTCTTCCCAGAATTCAGGTTGATTCTCAATCATTCGAGAACCATACACGTTTCCTGTCTCTATATTGTGGTACGTTCCACAATGTCTTTTAAATAATATAAATCCTAGCTTAGGGGATGCTGGGTATTCTTTTATTAATTTATACTTTTTCATTTTGTATGTTTTTATATAAGTAAATATACGAAATTTATTTCGATAAAACAAATAATTCATAGATAGAATTTGTAGTTCTAAACTTAAGATATCCTTCTTTTTGTTCTAGGATTTCTACAGTATCAGTACACTGCCAAGTAAAAAACTGACTGAAAGGAGACATTAGAAGACTTCTTCCTACTGCTACTTCCTTATGTTTTGATTTGAACTTACCATTGTCATCAAACTCTAACCAACAAACATCCTGAGATTGTTTTGTTAGACCATCTCCTTCTCTTACTAGTTTGTATTGCATATACTCTGCTCCGAATATTTCTACAAATCTTTCATCTAAATGTAAAGTACCATCCTCTGCTTGAGATAGTAATACTTTTGGTTGTGCTCCTCCTACCATACTTCTTCTTCTTCTAATCCGTCCATTAATGTGACATCCCATTCTGAGTTGTCATCGAAATCAAATCCTCTAAAATCTCCTTTATAATCAGAGTGTTTTTCATGCATGTTCGTAATAGCATTTACCCAAAAGTAAGATACTAGAACTACTACAATTGCCATTGTTACGTATACTATTAACATACTACTTTATATTTAATTTATAATCATTTACAATTGTATAACCACAAGCATTGTAAATTTCATTTCCAAACTCTACTGTTGATACAAAATGTTTTTCATCTAATATATTTTCAAGTAACATGATATAGATAAACTCTTTTAAGTTAACTGTATTGCTTCTTGTTCCTTCTTTTCTAACAAATGCTGTGAAGTACCACCCTGGTGTTCCAAAATTCTCTTTACTTCTATCCATCCAAGTGTGATACATTTTATAAATACCTGACGATGTACTTACTTCTTTTATAAATTTTCCAGCAGGCATTGCTACGTTTCTATCTTCCCAGATCATTATTTCATGAGAGATGTCACTTGTTTCATTCTTACCATTTTTAGTTACCCATAAATCAAATGATAGGTTGTACTTCTTTGGTTCAAGATACATTGAAACACTGTAGGCTGCTATTAGACTTTGAATATTATCTATCTTTTTTGGAAAGTAATCATTGGTTGTATCTCCTCCAAATGGAGATTTTCCTGTAAATATTTCTGGATATCCTATTACACCTCTGTTTTTATTTGGTGTTATGTATTCCCAACCTATTTTATTTCCATCTTGAAATAAAGTTTGAATATATTTCTCACCTTTTTTTAATTTCCATTCACCCCATTTATTATTTAGTACTTTAGAGGATTGAAAATCAAATTGTGAGTTATATTCCATTCCTTCTATAAACAGTCTCTTGCCATCAATATGTACCTTACTAAACTGCTTATTTAATTTTTTTAAAGAATCTCCTCCTTTAATAAGATGGTACATATAAATTAAGTAATTCTTTGCATTTTCTAAATAATATTTCATGCTAATTGTGTTTGAATTGATTTAATTTTTTTATTGAGACATTTCTTTGCTCCAACCTCTGTACACCAGCAATTTTGTAGTGTGAAGAGGATAACTGCTGATAATATAAGTAATTTTTTCATTAATCCCACCAATTTCTAATGTTTGTTTGTAATACTTTAAATAATAACTTATGTGCTCTTTCAACATTCATATGTCCTATACTCATTGCTATGAAGTGTTTATCATCCTCTCTTCCTTTTATGGAAGCAAATCCTTCACCGTTTAGAACTCTTCTGTACATGTTTGGATACTTCCCAAAAAACTGATCATACTTCTCCCAAATATTTTCACTCTCCCAAGTTGAATATCCTTCCTTACCCTCACATGGTTCAAACCAATGTCTATCTTTTGCATAATCCATATGCTCTAGGTCGTAATAGTTGTCCTGGAGTTTTTGCATTAAGTTTATGCATAGATTCATTCTTTGGGCATCGTACTGGGCTCTTGTGTGTCTGTCGTTGCTTCCAATGTATTTGGATTGAGCTTTTAGTTTGTGTTGTAGGATTCTAAAGATATAATCATGATCCCAGTTTCTATCTTTCCAGATAATTGGAAACCAGTAAATGATATTTTTTACTCCGTGTTTAAGGAACTTGTGGTAATATCTTCCATCAAACTTCCACCATAGAGATATTTTATCCCAAAGGTTTAGTTTTGGCCTGTCTTCAAAAAAATCTTTCATCTTATTTCTTTTTAAATTTGTTAAACCATTCATTAAAACTTCCAAAAAAACCATTATCTGATTTCATACCATTATACCAAGATTCCTTCATATCTTCCTCACTATAACTTCTTTCTTGTGCTAATTTATAAAATAATTGTTCTATATCATAAGCACAACTTGAAGCATCCATAGCATCTGTTTCTACATCTTCTCTTGGGATTTGTCTAACTATTGAATGAATTTTGTTGTATAAATCACTCCTTTCTACTTTCCTAACTTCTTCAAGTGTTTCTGGTCCACAATCACAAGTTGTAGTATGACCACAATAACATTTTGTTTGTTTTTCTTGTGGAATGATGATTTCATAAAAATATTCAATTGGATTAAAATCTCCATATAAATTTGTTACTAAAACACTCTCACAACTTGGATTATTAACAAACCATTCAAGAAACTCATTATCAATTTCTCGTACACCATCTTTGATTAGGTCTTGGTCTGTTGTTAGGATAATTTTTTTACATTCGTGTCCTAAAATATTATCTGTTGAAAATCTTTTAATTCCTTGACTATCAAAAGCTATTAATTTTTTATCTTCTAATTTCCATTTTTGATTAAATTTATCTAAATACCAATCTCTTTCTTTAATTTCTTCATCAGAAGTGATGTAGATGTGTTGGTTTTGACAATCTAATTCAGTATTTTCTAACATTTGATTATCAAATCCTAAACCCTCATCTTTAGTTACAAAGACTCTACTTGGTTTATCTGTTGGTAATATGTGTATGTTTTTCATACTATACTATTTTTACTAATTTAATGTATTGAACATCTTTTCTTGATAATAACTTACCTATTGCTTGACCTAACCAATTACCTTTAACAATTACAACAGCGTACTGTGTTATGATTGTTTCAGCTTGTTCTTCACTAAGGAAGCCTTCTCTGAATAAAGCACTAATGATAGCCTCTTTAGCATTGTTGTAATTTTGTAGATCACCAGATAATTCTAAATCTGTGGTTGAATAACTTGCCATAACTTTTGTTTTTTATTTATACTTAAATATACGAATTTTATTTTACTTCTCCAACTTTTTAATGCGAGAAGTTTTTAAACAATACAACATATCGTCTCCTATGTGTTCGTACTGTAGACCGTTGATTTCAACTGTTTTTCCGTGTTTCTTAGCTGTTGTAATTGATTTTAGGACACTTGATACATCTTCACACCAAACTCTCTTTCTTATCATAACTTTTATTCTGTAAGTTTAAATGGGAAGATTGAAATCATTAATATAAGTATTGCTTCTGAGATGGCTATGAAACCTCGTTGATCCAAGGTCCACTGAGTTGCATCGAAGCTACCTACTACAAAAGCCATTAGTAAATATCCTATTAAAAATGCAACTACTGCTAGTAAACTTCTTGCTATTATTTCTTTCATAACTTATTTTTTATTTGTTTCTAATACTTAAATATACAAAAAAAGACTTGAATAAACAAGCCTTTTCTTAATTATTTTTATTTATTTATTAACTCTATTTCCTTTCCTCTAGGTTTGATTTCAATTTGAGGGTATTTTTCTTTACACAATTCAGCACATTTCATAAAGATCTGATGTCTGTAATCGTTTAAAGGATGAAGTCTTATTAAGGATGGCTTACTGCTCATTAAATATTTAGGAATAATCTCATCTCTTAGAATTTTACATATAGTATCTGAACGATTTTCATCCGATCCCCCTTGAAATGAGTTAGGATCAATTGCATCTCTATTTCTTTCGTAGTCATATACCTTTACAGGATTTCCTGCTAAGTCTTTCATTATGTAATAGGACTCTACATATCTAGAAGAAGGATCAAATGATACTTCTATTAAATTTCCAAACCTATCTTCAAATGTCCAAACATTAGGTGAATCCTCTGAGTATTTGTAGGCAAAGTCAGGATTTGCTAATTCTAAAAACATTAGGACTTCCTTATAGATTATAGATTCAGATTCATTGAGATTAGCTTCTACTGTCTTTTGTATAATTTCACTAATTAGTTTTGATAATTTTATCATGTCTTATTTTTATAATAAATATAAAGTCTAGTGGCTATCTCCTACATCATTCTTCTCTCCGTACACAAGATATTCCGGATTTATACACTTTGCTACTTTTTTTCTATCACCTGACATTATTTTGATTACAATTCCTTCATGTGGTACTTTTGTCCCTTCAATGAAGTTGTTGAATGTGTATTCATCTTGAATCTCTTGATCCCATTTTCCTTCATAAAGAACCTCTACGTGAGGAAGTTGTAATATATCTTCAGTAATAACCTGAGTTACTTCTGTTGCACAATATTCTCCATCTATTTTAATATCGAATGCTGCAAACTGAATATCAGTTAAACCATATTCGAAATTCTTTTGAATACCTGCTCCATAGATTTCTCCATAAAGGATAATTCCTTCACCTAAATCAGAACCTTGACGTTTTGCTTCTTGCCAAAGTTTGTTTTTGATATCATACTTCTCAGCAATTGTTCTCCAAACATCAGTTGAATAAAATCCTTGAGAGTCACTTCCTTTCTCACAGTTATGAGATCCGTAAATGTATTCATAGTCAATCCACTCATTTGCAATTCTTAAGAATTTTTTTACTTTATCCCAGAATGTTAATTTACTTTTCTTCACGATACCGTATCTGGCATTTGTTCCATGGATCTTTCTAGTGATTTGAACTTCATCTTCTGGTGTGAACATCCCATCAACGTTTTTAAGGTTTGGGAATTTGTAGTAGATGTGGAAGTTCTGATTGTCTCTCCATTTGATTTTTCTACCTGATGCTAATTGAATTTGTTTAACTGGTGGTTCGTATTTAGTAATACCAAGTTCAGCCATCTTATCTTCTCCTTCTTTTAAGTATTGTTGTTTAGCATACTCAGTTGGAATGATTAAACATTCAGAATAAACTCCTCTTAACTTTACAGTTCTTACTCTAGTACCTTTTCTTAGGTAAGAAGTAACTCCCATCTTCTCAGATAATTTTTCTGGAATAACTCCATCAGTAGTTGCAATGATTGTCTCATCACCTACTTTAAATTCACCTTTTTTAGTAATTGCATTCCATCCACCTGCGATTACAAGTTCGATGTTATCTGCTCCTTCAATTGCTCTTACTTCGTTTATTTTTGCTATAAAACAGCAGCTGTTTAAATTTTCCATATAACTTACTTTTTTAATTTACAATTATCAAAATGCCATCTTGTCATAGCATTTCCTCCTTCTTTACTACAGTGAGGACATTTTTTCAATTCCTGAGGTCCTTTTGGTACTCTCATTGCTTGCTTATGCTCTTCACTGTAGATTCTTCCTTTTCTAACTTTTGAGAGCTTATCTCTATGTTCTTGGGTGAAGATTTGTTTCTTTCCAAATTTTGGATGTAATGGACCTTTTTTTCCATACATCGGACTATTCTCTCCTCTAGTCTTTAAGCTCAGTTTTAATTTACATTCTTCTGACTTTCTTCTACCTGTAGAAGTCTTGCTTATTTTTTCTCTAGATTCTTCTGATAGGTTCTGAATGCCGTCTCCTCCACTTGTCATATTGACTAGTACTCCTGTACCGAGATCAGATCTTCCTAGCTCCTCGATTAGTTGCTTTTCCAATGCACAAGCATTTTCCCAACTAATTCCTGTTTTTAAAATTTCCACTCTATAAGCAGTCTTTTTTGCTATACCCTTCCAATGTCTATTTCTTGATTCAGTGCTATAGGCTCTCTTTTCAGTTTTTCCTATTCCTATGTAAAAAATCTCTTCTTTATCCTCTCTAATATGTTGATAGACTACTGCCATTTCTTTTATTATAAATAGCAGAAAAAAACCTAAACCCTGTTATTATTTTCCATATACTATTTAGATAGTCTTACAGATTCGTCTGTTACGTATAGGCATTCTGGACAGTACTTGCATGTAACTGTCATTAGTACATCCCCTGAATAGCAGTCAGATACTCCTGTCCATTCTAATTCTATATCACAATTAGGGCATTTTTCTTTCTCCATCTTTTTTAAATTTTAAATATTGTTTATAATGGTCTTCTTCTAACTGATTAGGTGCGAACTCTTCCCAATGTTGTACAATTCTTTGAGCACATACTTTGTGTAATTCTTCCAAAAATGCCACACAGTGATGTTCTTCTAAAGCATCAATGTATTGATTGGCTTGTTCTTCGTAATCATGACCATCCCAAGTCTCACTTGATATAACTGCTTCTTCTAATGATACTTGGATCTTATGAAGAAAAACATGTACATATGTACTATTTCCTAATTTAATTGATTTCATTTTATAATTTTGAATTTATTTAGGTCTAGCCATTTTAGAAAATGAACTGCTGTCCATTCTTCTCCTTATATTTCTCCTTCTTTAGGATCAAATTGTTTTATGAATCCTGGTAGGAAGTCGTGTTGTTCTTTTTCCATTTAGCACCAAATTATTTTTCTTCTTCTTGGAATCTTTTCTCCCAAATCTGTCTTACCTCGTAAGGTTTTGCTACGTACTGATTTAAAGCTTCCATTCCTTCTTTAATTGTTGTAAATGGAATTTCTTTACATCCCACAGAAACAATACATCCTAGGGTTAAGAATCTAATCCTTACTTCATAATCTCTAAGACATTCTTGTCTTGATGGTCTCCATTGTTCCTCTGCACATTTTGGTGCTTGTTCATCATACCTTGCTAGTGCTTGCATTGTTGTTGGTGCTGCTACTGGTTCTACTTCGTTCATAACTATTATTTTAGTTGGTTTAAA
>Ga0114962_10005077_pt1 | contig 10347 bp, 9 predicted proteins | sample C_130820_MF_Meta_FD_87017 | JGI IMG/M metagenome (GOLD analysis project Ga0114962, IMG submission 87017) | Freshwater microbial communities from Lake Croche, Canada to study carbon cycling - C_130820_MF_MetaG | ecosystem: Environmental > Aquatic > Freshwater > Lake | place: Lake Croche, Canada...
CGTCGAGGAAGAGAATGCTGGGTGTCCCAAGCCCTCTCACTCCCGGCTCCGATCCCCCAAACCTCTCGGATTCGCCGGGAATTGCACTGCCGGGCGCGGCGGGGCCCCGTTCGTCTTGCGAGATCGGGCCGAATGGCTATTCTCAAAGGCTTCCCCGGGGCCTGCCGGTCGGTGTCGGGCCTCTGTTTTCCGTTCACGCGATGAAAGAAAAGTACCGTGGCACGTTCCTGTGAGGTCTGCGGCAAGGGTTTCTCGATGGGCAACACCGTCACCCTGCGCGGCAAGGCCAAGTACCTCGGCGGCGTCGGCACCAAGGTGACCGGCATCTCGCGGAGGAAGTTCAAGCCGAATCTTCAGCGTCTCCGGGTGACCGTGGGCCGCGGCACCGCCAAGACGCTCCTTGTCTGCACGCAGTGCATCAAGGGGGGTGCGGTCACGAAACTCGTGCGTCAGCAGCCTTTCCGCCTGCCGAGCGTCGAGAAGGCCAAGCCGACCACGCCGGAAGTGGTGCCGTCCGGCCCGCGCGCTCGCCCCTGATCGCGCCCGGCTCCCTGCGGCAGCCCCAAAGATTGGCGCCGGTCTCGGCGGAGTGCGGCAGCGGTTGACGAGCGCGGTCTGCCGGGGCGGCATGGTAATGTAGTGCCGTTCTTCGGGCGGCTTGCGACCGCCATCCCATCAGCGAGGTCGACGATGTCCCTCTCCCGCAACGACGTCGCCAAGGTCGGGCTCCTCGCCCGCTTGGCCCTTTCCGAGACCGACCTCGACACGATGACCCGCGAGTTGTCGACGATCGTCGGTTTCGTGAGCCAACTCGAGCAGATCGACACCACGAATGTCGCGCCACTGGCCCATCCGCTCGACACGCAAAACGTCTTCCGTGCCGACATTCCCCAGCCGTCGCTGACCACCGCCCAGGCACTCCAGTCGGCCCCCCGGCACGACGGCGAGTGTTTCCTCGTTCCGGCCGTTCTCGGAGATTCCGGCGCCAACTGATGCGCCCGCTCCCGGCCGGCGCCCCGCTCCGCCCGCCTTCGTGACGCCCGCCTTCCGCCGCTCTGTCCGAGCCTAGGGTTCCCCCGCCTCCCCCAGTCGCGCACCCGCCATGCAACCCTCCGACATGTCAGCCGTCGACCTCGTCACCGCCGTCCGCCACGGCGATCTGACGGCCCTACGGGCCACCGAGGCCTTCCTCGAGCGGATCGAACGGCTCGACGGGCAGATCAATGCTTTTCTGTCGGTCGACCGGGAAGGGGCCCTCCGCACCGCCGCCGCGATCGACGAGAAGCGGAAGACGGGCCAGCCGCTCGGCCCGCTGGCCGGGCTACCTGTGGCCGTCAAGGACGCGCTGTGCACGTTCGACCAACCGACAACCTGTGCTTCGAAGATGCTCGCCGGCTTTCGCCCCCCGTACGACGCCGAGGTGGTGGCGCGCCTGCGGGCCGCCGACGCCGTCATCGTCGGCAAGACGAACATGGATGAGTTTGCCATGGGGGGATCGAACGAGAACTCCGCCTTCGGCCCGGTCCATAACCCCTGGGACCTGACCCGCGCCCCGGGGGGCTCCAGTGGCGGTTCGGCGGCGTGCGTGGCAGCCGACATGGCGCCGGTGGCGATCGGCTCCGACACCGGTGGCTCGATCCGCCAGCCGGCAGGGCTGTGCGGGATCACGGGGCTGAAACCGACCTACGGCCGCGTCAGCCGCCGCGGGCTGGTGGCCTTCGCCTCGAGCCTCGATCAGATTGGCCCGATGGCCCGCTCCGCCGCCGACTGCGCTTTGCTGCTCGAGACGATCGCCGGCCACGACCCCGGCGACGCGACGTCGCTTGCGTCGCCGGTGCCGGCGTACAGCACCGATCTCGATCGGCCGCTGGAGGGGGTGCGGATCGGACGGGTACCTGCCCACTTCGGGGCCGGTCTCTGCCCGGAGGTGGCCCATGCCGTCGAGGAAGCGTTTGCCGCCTTCCGCGCCGCCGGGGCCACGATCATCGACATCGACATGCCGCACGCCGATGCCGGGGTCGCCACCTACTACCTCGTCGCCCCCTGCGAGGCGTCGAGCAATCTGGCGCGCTACGACGGAGCTCACTATGGTCACCGGGCCGAGCCGGGGGGGCACCGGGCCGAGGCCGGCAAGGGTCCTGGTGTGTCAGGCGGCGGATTTGAGTCGGCGCTGGTTGAGATGTACTGCCGGAGCCGAGCCGAGGGATTCGGGCCGGAAGTGAAGCGCCGGATCATGCTCGGCACCTACGCCCTCTCCGCCGGCTACTACGACGCCTACTACGCCAAGGCCCTCAAGGTTCGTCGTCTGATCCGCCAGGATTATCTCGACGCCTTCGAGAAGGTCGATCTCATCGGTGGGCCGGTGTCGGCCACGGCGGCGTTTAAGCTCGGCGAGAAGAGCGGCGATCCGCTCGCGATGTACCTCGTCGATCTCTACACCGTCTGCACAAACCTCGCCGGCGTCGGGGGAATCTCCTTCCCCTGCGGCTTCACCAAGGGGGGCCTGCCGATCGGCTTCCAACTCCAGGCCCCGGCCCTCGCCGAGCCCCTCCTCCTTCGGGCCACCGACCGTTACCAGCACCTCACCGACTGGCACCGCCGCCGTCCCGCCATCGCCGCCCGGCCCCGCTGACACGCCGCCACGCCGATTCCCCCCGGCGTTCCCGACGCCGGCCCAGCCCTCCAACCGAAGCCCCTCACGAGCGCCCCCCCGTGACCGACACACCGACCGCCGCCGCGCCCTTCACCACGGTCATCGGCCTCGAAGTCCACGTCCAACTGCAGACGCGGACAAAGCTCTTCTGCGGCTGCGTTACCACGTTCGGTGCCGCGCCAAACACGCAGGTCTGTCCTACGTGCCTCGGCCTCCCCGGGTCGCTCCCGGTGATGAACCGGACGGCTTTCGAACTCGCCGTCCGGGCGGCGCTGGCCCTCGGCTGCAAGATCGCGCCGTTCACGAAGTGGGATCGCAAGAACTACTTCTACCCCGATCTCCCCAAGGGCTATCAGATCTCGCAGTTCGACCTCCCCTTCTCGTCGGAAGGCGCCCTCGAGGTGGTCGATCCGAAGGGGGCTCTGACGAGAAACGTCCGGATCACCCGCGTTCATCTCGAAGAGGATGCCGGGAAGAGCATGCATGACGAGACGGCTGGCACCGGCGACACGCGGATCGATCTGAATCGGGCCGGCACGCCGCTGTGTGAGATTGTCAGCGAGCCCGATCTGCGGTCGCCGCAGGAGGCGCGCGCCTGGCTCAACGAGCTCAAGCTTCTCCTTGTCTACCTCGGTGTGAGTGATTGCAACATGCAGGAGGGGAGCCTGCGGGTCGACGCCAATGTCAACCTCCACATCCCCTGCGACGGCGGCCGGATCGCCAAGACGCCGATCGTCGAAATCAAGAACATGAACAGCTTCCGCTCCGTCGAGCGGGCGCTGATCTATGAATCGGCCCGTCAGTACGAGGAGTGGCAGGCGACCAAGGCCGAGATGGGGAAGACCCCGAAGCAGACCCGCGGCTGGGACGATCCGGCCGGCGTCACTCGGGCCCAGCGGCACAAGGAGGAGTCGAGCGACTACCGCTACTTCCCCGAGCCCGACCTCGTGCCGGTGACGGTGTCGGAGGAGTGGCTTGCGGCCACGCGCGAGTCGATGGGGGATCCGCCGTCGGTGCTCCGTGAGACGCTCGCAGCGACGTGGAAGATCCCTCCCTACGACGCCGACGTCCTCGTCAATCAGGGCCGGGAACTGGTCGCCTACTTCGAAGATCTCGCCGGAAGAGTCGGCGAGGGAAAGGTGGCGAGCAACTGGATGCAGCAGGACGTGCTGCGCACGCTCAACGAGCGCGGTGGCACGATCGGGGAGTTTCCCGTCCGCCCCGCGGCTGTGGCCGACATCATCGGCCGGGTGGCGAAAGGGGATTTCGACACCAGCCGTGGCCGCGAGATCTTCGCCGAGGTGCTCGCCAGTGGGCGATCCGTCGACGACGTCGTCGCCTCGATGGGGATCGCCGCGGTCGACGACGACGACCTGATCAGTCTGTGCCGCGAGCTCCTCGCCGAAAACCCGCGCGTTGTCGCCGACGTGCGGGGGGGGAAGGAGCAGGCCGCTGCTGGGCTCATCGGCCAGGCGAAAAAGAAAAACCCGAACGTCAATCCGGGGAAGGTGCGGGCGATGTGCCTCGAGCTCATCCGCCAGATGTGACCGGAGCCGCCCCCACGCCCCCAACCGAACCGATCCCGCCCCGCCGCCGTACCAGAGCCCATCCCCATGCCCTCATCCCCCCCGGGTGGTGGCAACGTAGACTCCAACGAACGCGGCCGCCGTGCCGCGCGTCCCTGCAATCTTTAGGAACCTTGTCATGGCGAAGCAATTGCTCATCTACGAGTCGGCCGTCCCGCTCAGCTCGGCGGTTCATCGGGAGTTGTCGTTTGAGCCGGTGCCCGATTACGCCTTCGCCTCCGGCATCAACGCCGTACCGCTGACGGCGGTTGAGATCCTCGCCGCGGCCTCGGAATACGCGATCGTCTTCACGGCTTCCGGCGACGACGTCATGCCGGTGGCGGTGCTCGGCGTCCGCTCGCACCAAAATCTCTACGTCTCCGCCGATTCCCAATGGCAGGCGAAGTATGTCCCGGCCTTCGTCCGCCGCTATCCGTTCGTCTTCTCCGCGAGCCCCGATCAAAAAACGCTCACGCTGTGCATTGACGACACCCACCCCGGCTTCAACACCGACGGCCGCGGCGAGCGGCTCTTCGACGCCGACGGCAAGCCGACGGCCTACGCCGGGAGAGTGCTCGAGTTTCTCAAGGAGTACCAGACGCAGTTCGAACGGACGCGTCTCTTCGGGCGCCATCTGAAAGAGCTCGGGCTCCTCGAGCCGATGGAGGCGGTCGTCTCGCTCCCCGGCGGCGAGCAGGTCCCCCTCCGCGGCTTCCTTGGCGTGTCGCGGGAGCGCCTCCGGGCTCTCGACGGAGCCAAGCTCGAGTCGCTTGCAAAGACCGACGAGCTCGAACTCATCTATCTCCACCTCGCGTCGATGCGCAACTTCAACGACGTCAAGGACCGGTTCGTGGGGGCGATGGCAACCGCCGCCGCACCCGAAGCGGCCGACGAACCGGATCTGGCCCCCTCCCCGGCCTGACGCCCTCCCATGCTTCACGAAGGGCGCGACGAGTTGCGCGACGATCCGCGATCCTCTGCATCTCCGGCCCCGACAGACCTCCGTCCGTCGGGGCCGGAGTCATGCGCTACCGACCTGGCCGCGTGGGACCGCGAGCATGTCTGGCATGCGTTCACGCAGATGCAGGAATACCAGCCGCTTCTGATCGAGCGGGGCGAGGGCTGCACGCTCATCGACACTGACGGCCGCCGCTATCTCGACGGCTCGGCGAGCATGTGGTGCAACGTCCACGGCCATGCCCATCCGCGCCTCGATGCGGCGCTGCTTGCCCAGGCCGGCAGGGTGGCCCACACGACGAACCTCGGCCTCTCCAATCCGACCACGATCGAGTTTGCCAGGCGGCTGGTGGAGGTGGCGCCGCCGGGCCTGGAGAAGGTGTTTTTCACTGGCGACGGCTCGAGCGCCATCGAAGCGGCCTTGAAGATGGCCTTCCAGTACTGGCTCCAGGCCGATCCGCCGCGCGAGGGGCGGACGAAGTTCATCGCCATCGGCGAGGCCTATCACGGCGACACCCTCGGCGCCGTAGCCGTCGGCGGGGTCGACCGCTTCACGTCGGTGTTCGCGCCGCTGACGTTTGAGCCGATCCGGCTCCCCAGCCCCGGTGGCGCCTGCCCGTCGACCGGCCGGCCGGCGCCGACCCTCGGCGAGTCGCTCGAGCTTCTCGAGCGCGTGCTCGTCGAGCATGCCGGAAAAATCGCGGCGATGGTGATGGAGCCGGTGATGCAGGCGGCGGCGGGAATCTGGATCCACCCCGCGGGGTATCTGCGCGGCGTCCGCGAGCTGACGCAGAAACACGGCGTGCTGCTGATTCTCGACGAGGTCGCCGTCGGCTTCGGCCGCACCGGCACGATGTTCGCCTCCGAGCAGGAAGGGGTCGTGCCCGATTTCCTCTGCCTCGCCAAGGGGCTGACAGCGGGCTATCTGCCGATGGCGGCGACGCTCACCACCGCGGAGGTGTGGCGGGCATTCCTCGGCACCTACGCCCAGCGGCGGACGTTCTTCCATGGCCACACCTACGGCGGCAATCCGCTGGCGGCCGCGGTCGGGCTGGCCTCGCTCGATGTTTTCCGCGACGAGGCCGTCCTCGAATCACTCCCGCCGAAAATCGCCAGGCTCACAATCCACCTCGAGCGGATCGCGGACCTCGGCGCCGTCGGCGCCGTGCGGCAGTGCGGGCTTGTCGGGGGCATCGACCTGGTGGCCGACAAGGCGTCGCGGCGGGCTTACCCCTGGCAGGAGCAGCGCGCGATGAAGGCGTGTCTTGCGGCCCGGCAGCACGGCGCGATTCTCCGGCCGCTCGGCGACGTCGTCGTCATCTGGCCACCGCTGTCGATCACCCTCGACGAGCTCGACAGTCTCTGCGCCGCCACCGAAGCCGGGATCCGCGACGCCACGGGGTGAGGGGCAAGGCGTTCTGCTCGCCAAGGAGGCGTGCACACACCATTACGGCTTGGTTGGGGGCGACGGCAGTTCCTTCCGGAGCCGCTCCTCGAGCCTTGCTGCCACCTGATCGAGCGGCACTGTCTCGTCGGCCAACCCGGCCTCGATGACCGCCTTCGGCATGCCGTAGACCACGCAGGTGTCGGCGGACTGCGCCATCACCCCGCCCCCGGCCTGCTTCAGCGCCCGGCATCCCTCGAGACCGTCGCAGCCCATGCCGGTGAGAACAGCCGCAAGAACCCGGCCTTCATACGCCTGCGCTGCGGATTCCAGCAAGTGATCCACCGACGGCCGACAGCCGCGGCGACGGGGTGAGTCATCCAGCACACACACCATCCTCCCCTCTCGCCGCTCAACGCCCAGATGCCAGTCCCCCGGTGCCAGATAGACATGCCCCGGCTCGATCCCCATGCCGGCAGCCGCCTCCACCACCCGCATCCACGACATCCCGTTGAGCCGTTCGGCCAGAGAGGCCGTGAACTGCGCGGGAATGTGCTGCACGACCAGCACGGGCACATCGAGAGCGGTTGAAAAAAGCGGAATGACACTGCGAAGCGCCTGCGGTCCGCCGGTCGATGTGCCAATGACGATGGCGTCATACCGCCGGGGCGTCGCAGTGCGGGCCACACCTGCGCGGGCCAAGGCGGGGCGGGCCACGGGCGGGGCCGGCATTGAGCGGGCAGCCGGCGCCAGGCCAACCATGCTCTCGCGCACGGCAACGAGTTTGCCAGAGAGCTCCCGGTGGATGGCCTCACGGCTGACATGCGTATCAACGCCAGCCGGCTTGAGAATGAAGTCGAAGGCCCCCTCCATCAGGGCGTTCACCGTCGTCGGCGCTCCCTCTGCCGTGAGGCTGCTGACCATGATCACCCGCGGAGCGAGCCCGCGCTGCTTCAAGGCCTTCAGCACCTCGATGCCATCCATACGCGGCATCTGCACATCGAGCGTGACCGCATCCGGCTTGGCGTGGGCGATCAATTCAACAGCTTCAAAGCCGTTGGACGCCGTTCCCACCACCTCCACGCCTGGAATCATCCCCAGCACGTTGAGAATCATCCGCCGATAAAGAGCGGAATCATCAACCACGGCAACTCTGAGGACACCGGAAAACATGCAGAACTCAGTCCCCGAAAAACGGGAGGCCCTCGGCGGCAGGCCGTTGCCGAGGCCGGCGGCACGATTCTAACGATTGTGCCGGCATCGAACATGGGTGTTCCGCTTTGAAGCTGTCATTCCAGGCAAAAATTGAATTGCTCAATCGGCGGAGCTATACACGTTTGTGGGTAGTTCGCACTGTTTCACCCGCATCTCGCCGCCCCCCTCACCCCTCCTTCGGGGAGCAACGCCTGCCGCCATGCCTCACCCTTCTTCCCCAGATGCCTCGAGTGCGGGCTCCTCGCAGTTTGTGGGATTCGAACTCGACGGGCAAAAGTGCCTGTTCCATATCGAGCGGATCCAGGAAATCATCACCCCCGGCAAGCTCACCCGGCTCCCCGACGTACCGGCGTACGTCATCGGCGTCAGTAATCTCCGCGGGGCGATCATTCCTGTCATCGACCTGCGACTGCTGTTCGGCCTTCCCGCCCGAGAGCCGGGCGCTGATACGCGAACCATCATCGTGAATGTCGGCAACCGCACGATGGGATGCACGGTCGACGCCGTGTCACAGGTGATTCGTATACCCGCAGAACAGATCCGCCCGACCCCCGATTCGATCGTGGCTGAGGGGCAGCGGTTCGTCGAGGGATTCGCCCGCTCGGGCGACGACCTCTACATCGTCCTCGACGCCGATTGCCTCCTCGATCCGGCAAGCTTGGCCAGTGTCAATCGGGCAGGAGCCCTGCACACCCCCACGTCCACCTTCTTCAATTCGGATTCCTGACATGAAGTTCCTCCACGACCGGTCCCTGCGAAGTTTGGTGCTGTCGGCACTGCTGGTCATGTCGCTTTTGCCCCTGGCACTGCTGGGGATCGCGATGTACCGCTCGGCGGCCGATTCGCTCCGGAAGGAGGCCTTCGCGCGACTCGAGGCGGTTCGCACCACGACCGCCAGTTCCGTCGAACGGTACTTCGAAACCCTCCGGCAGGAACTGCTCGTCACGGCGACCAACCCGCTCAGCCTCGACGCCCTGACGACTTTCCGGAATGCCTGGGGGGAACTCCCGCCGGCCGCGGACCAGGACCGCCAAACCCTCGCCAGCTACTACGCGGCCGACTTCTCTCCCCGCCTGCGTGAAAGGACCGCCGAGGAGATCGACATGCGGCCCTATGCTGCCGCGCTCGATCCCCGCGGAGTGAGGCTGCAGGATCTTTACATCCGCCAGAGCCCGGAGCCCATCGGCTCGAAGCAACTTCTCGACGACGCTCTCGACGATTCCGCCTACACGCGGTACCACAAGCAGGTGCATCCGATCTTCCGCACGATTCTCGAGAAGTATGGTGTTTATGACATCTTCCTGATCGATGCCGACTCCGGCACGATCGTTTACACGGTCTTCAAGGAAATCGATTTCGGCTCTTCACTCAAATCAGGCCCGCTCGCTTCGACCAATCTCGCCAAGGCTTTTGACGATGCTGTGCGCACGGGAAAGTCCGGCGGCATCGCCTACGGCCAGTACAGCCGCTATCTCCCGTCGCTCAACGATCCCGCCGGCTTCATCGCCACGCCGCTGCTCGATGGGGATGACGTTGTCGGCGTGCTGGCATTCCAGATTCCCCTCGACAAGACCAACGCGATCATTGGTGAGACGGCTGGACTGGGCACCACGGGCGAGACGTACGCCATCGGCCCCGATCGAACGTTCCGCTCCAACTCCCGGTTTGCCAAGGAACTCGGCGTCACTTCTACGATCATCAACCCAACACTCAAGGTTGATACCCTGCCGGTACGCAAGGCTCTTGACGACCAACAGGCCGGAACGGCGCTCAACATCGACTACCGCAACAAGCCGGTCCTCTCCTCCTGGACACCGGTCACGATCTTCAAGGGTGATGCCTCGGGAGCAGGTGCCGTGCGCTGGGCGCTGGTGTCCGAAATCGAGGAGGCCGAAGTCATGGCCCCCGTACAGAGCCTGCGGAACTTCGGCCTGCTTCTCTTCGGCCTCACCGCCTTGGGAATCATCCTGTCGTCCATCGGCATCGCCCGTCGGATCACCCGCGATCAGGATGCGCAGATGAGGCTCTCGGAAATCGTCGAGAACACGTCTGTTCGGCTGATTCAGGCCGATCCCGATCTCAAGATCACCTACATGAATCCCGCCTCCGAGCAGAGCCTTCGCCAGCTCCAGCATCTTCTCCCCTGCCCGGTGGCTGAGTTGATCGGCAAACGCATCGACGTCCTCGGCGAACACCCTCGCTGGCAGTCGCTGGCAAATCCCGCCACCCTGCCGGCCCATGAGCGCGTTGCCCTTGGATCGGAAACGCTCGACCTCAACATCTCGGCCCTCCGCGATTCGAAGGGGGGCTATGTCGGTCCTCTCGTGACTTGGGACGTGATCACCGACCGGATCCAAGCCGATCAACGTGAGCGGGAGCTCCAGGCAAGCGTCGTTTCCTCCAAGGAGGCCCTCGAGTCGAAGGTGGGGATGCTGTCCGAGGTGTTTGCCGCGGCTTCAAAGGGAGACCTGTGCCGGAAGATCAATGTCGATGGCGACGATCAGATGGCTCTGCTCGCCGGCGACGCCAGCCGGATGATGGGTGATCTCCGCGACGTCATCAAGCAGATCTAC
>Ga0114962_10005078_pt1 | contig 10346 bp, 12 predicted proteins | sample C_130820_MF_Meta_FD_87017 | JGI IMG/M metagenome (GOLD analysis project Ga0114962, IMG submission 87017) | Freshwater microbial communities from Lake Croche, Canada to study carbon cycling - C_130820_MF_MetaG | ecosystem: Environmental > Aquatic > Freshwater > Lake | place: Lake Croche, Canada...
CAATTATAATTCCTTCTTACGACAGTAATGGTAGTATTAACTATTTTATTTCTAGGTCTTATGAAAAAGATCCAAGTCGTAAATACAATGCCCCATCCTGCAATAAAAACGATCTTATTGGACTAGAATACTTTATTAATTGGAAAGTTCCAGTTATACTTTGCGAAGGTATTTTTGATGCTATTGCACTAAAAAGAAACGCAATTCCTTTGTTTGGTAAGACTATTCCAAAGTCTCTAATGCTCAAGTTAGTAGAAAGCGATGTTAAAACGGTTTATCTAGCGCTTGACAAGGATGCTTTAAAGGAAGCCATCAACTACTCTCAACAACTTTTAAACCTCGGTAAAGACGTTTATTTAATTGAATTACAAGGTAAAGATCCATCTGATATAGGATTTGAGGAAGTCACAAAATATTTACATACAGCTAAACAATTAACTTTTAGCGATTTATTAATGAAAAAAATGCAACTATGCTAGTAGAACAGCGAAGCCAAGAATGGTTTGACATGCGAAGAGGAAAGATAACAAGCTCTGAAATACATAAAATTATGGGTGGAAAAGGTGATTCACTTAGCGAAACAGCTAAAACTTACTTACTTGAGAAGGCTTGTGAATTTTATGGCGGTCATGGAAACTCAGCAACTGGAGCAGCAGTAGAGTGGGGTATGGATTTAGAGGATCAAGCTATAGAAGTTTACGAATCTAAAACAAAAAACAAAGTAGACAAGTGCTCTTTCATACCTATAAACGAATCTTATGGAGGTTCTCCTGACGGAAAAGTTAAAAAAGAGGGTGGAATTGAAGTAAAATGCCCATATAACTCAGTAAATCACTTTAAACACGGCTTAATTAAGACACCAGAAGATTTTAAAAAGGTAGCACCAAATTATTACTACCAGTGTATTTCGCATATGATTGCTTTGGATGCTAAATGGTGTGACTTTATTAGCTACGATCCACGTGTCAACGAGGATTATCAGCTATTTGTGTTTAGATTAATGAGAGATGAAGATGAAATTACTAATATAAAAACAAGAGTTGAGATAGCAACTAAGTACCTAAATGAGTTAAAAGCACTTATAGAAGAAGCTAATATCCCTGCAATTAAAGAAGTTTAGTGAACTATTTATTAGCAATATGATTGACGCCAACGAAATAGGTAGACTAATTGCTGAAGAGATAGCTAACGAACCAGGACCTTGTTTTTATCCTGGTAAATTCAAACCACCACACAAAGGACATTTTGAAGCTGCTAGTAGTTTAGCTAATAGAAACTACATAACCTCAGTTGAAGTTATCATAGGTAGAAAACCAATTAATGGAATAACACCGGAAGACTCTTTAACTATTTGGCAAATGTATCTTTCCGCAGAACCAAATCAAAAAATTAAAGTACAAATATCAACAGAAAAATCTCCAATAGTCGATATTATAAACTTTTTAAAAGCTAATCCAAACGCTAGTCCTGTTTATATAGCGGGAGGAGATGATGAAGAGGATGATCAAGAGTATTTAAGATCACTTCAAAATGAATTTGGCGATAGAGTTAAAGCTATTTCTGTTCACGAGAAAGCCGGTAAAATATCAGCACCTTATATTAGAGCTATTTTACAAAAACACGATTACGAAGCTTTTAAGAAAACAGTGCCAGAAGCTGCCGCTAATAGAGGAGCTGCATTAAAAATTTACAAAATGCTTACAAGTAAAATAACAAATGAACCCCAATTTTAAAAATATCACAGCAAACTTTGTGCAGTATTGTATAAAAGAACTTAATATACAACAACGTCCTTCTATCAAGCTCATTGCTGATAAGAACTGGGTAGCTGAGTATAGATCTTTTGGCGAATACAATCCAGGGGCTAAGACTATTAAAGTATACTACGTAAGTAGAAATACCGCTGATGTATTAAGAAGTTTAGCACACGAGTTAGTACATCATAGACAAGAAGAGTTGGGAATGATAGAAGCTATGTCAGGTGACACGGGAAGTGAAATTGAAAATGAGGCTAATGCAATGGCAGGTATTTTACTAAGAGATTATGGCAAACAAAATATTCAAATATACGATTTAGATTCTACATCTATTAACGAAGCTATTAAAATAAACCTATATCCAGGTAAAAAAGGAGTCGATGTAGATTTTGTTAATAAAGATATTAAAGACGCTCCTAAAGTACAAATACCTCTCGATAAGCTGTTTCGCAACGAACCGGCTAAGAAAATGAAAACACCAGAGTCTATTGAGAGTATTAAGAATTTGATAGTAGGATATAAGAAAGGTAAAAAAATCGATCCAATCCTAGTTCGTAAAAAAGGAGAAAGATTTCAAATTTTAGACGGCCATCATAGATTTACTGCTGCTAAGCTTGCAGGATTAAAAGATATTAACGCTATTATAGTTCCTGAAGAAAATATTACACCTGTTGATGGCGATGGTAATTTATTAAAGGAAGCAAAACAAATTGGCACACTATATCACTTTACAAGTTATAAAAATATGATTAAAATCATTGAAGATAACTTAATGTTAAAATCACCTACTCCAGATGGATATATTTCTTTTACTAGAAATAAAACAATGGTAAGTGATACTATTTCACAAAGCGTTAGAATGACTATAGATGGTAATAAATTATCTGAGAAATATAGTATAGGACCACATGCTGACACTAAAGCAGGATATGGCAGAAAGGCAGCAGCAAAGCCTGGTGCTAGATTTACTGGAGATGAGTCTGAAGAAAGAATCAGTACTCAAAAATATCCTAACGGAATTGATATCTCTAATGCACTTGTCGTAATTGATTTAATGAAAATAACAAAATCTTTTGATCCAGACAACCCAGAGGATTTTGAAGATTTTGTAGAGCCACCAAGTTTGGAATCTTATAATGAGTTAATAATACTCCTAAAGCGTGAAGCAATACCTTATAAAATAGTAGAAGGATATAAATAAAAAGTTATGAAAGAGTCAGTTTTAAAAAAAGAATTTAAACCTCGCGATGTAGCAAGGTTAAGAAACCTAATTTCAGGTAAAACAGGTGACGCAACCCAACTCCAAGCAGGTTGGGAAAGACATTCAGTAGATCACACAGAAGGAGATACTTGGGAAGAAGATGGTAAAAAGTGGACCATAAAGAATGGCATAAAGCAAACAGTTACTAAATTGGATCAAATTAAGAAGTTGGTAGTTATGCCACTCACTTGTCCAAACTGTGGCAAGTTAATGAAAGTTGATCTCTATAATAAAAAAATGTGGTCAATACATCAAAAGTGTTTTGATTGCGTTATAAAAATGGAAGATAAAATTAAAAGAGAGGGTAAATGGGATGAGTACCAATCAGGTGTTATGAATAACAACAAAAACGCTATGTTAACTGATTTAGAAATGGCATTAGAGAATTGGGTAGAAGAAAAGGATACTTTTGTGTCCGAATCCGGAGAAGTTGAAAAATGGGGTGGTGGTGACAAAAATGCGATATATAAACAAGCTAAAGAAGAGATAGCTAAACTACGAAAACAAGATATTTATAAGGGAGAAAATCTATAAAAATGCCGTTCAAATCACAAGCTCAACAAAGAATGATGTTCGCTACCCAACCGAAAACAGCGGAAAAGTGGGCTCACGAGACACCAAATATTAAAAAATTACCTCAACATGTAGAAGAAGAGGGTACAGATCCGATGGTACAAACAGCTCAAATGAGCCAACAACCCGATCCAATGACAAGTCAGCCAATCGAAATAGATCAACCAGTGGATCAATACAACCATCCAGGTTGTGATGACCAAATTGGAGACATTTATGTAGTATTAAAGCCAAGTGCAGATAATTCTGTCGAAGATATTATGCACAAAACACATGCTTTTGGAGTACATCAGTTTGATCCTCAGACTGTTCATGGCGTTTATGGCGATGAAGGAGAAGCTAATTTAGTAGCAGAAGGTGCTATAAAGGATTTACACCAGCACTTAACTAAGGTAGAAAAGAAAAAAGACACTATTTTAGAGAAGATTAGTAAAAAAATACACTCTCTACAAAAAGAAATTAACGACCATATGAAAAGTGCTAACGAAAGACCAGAGGAATCTGATACTCACCACATGTTAGCCGAAAAGAAGATGGGCATTATTAGAAACTTACGTGACAAGCATAAGTTAATTAAGGCATCTAAGAAAGAATTACCTAAAAAAGATAAAGAATAATGGAAGAATTTGTACAGTTGATATCAACCTTGATGGCTTCAAGAACCCAAGCCCACGTTTTCCATTGGCAAGTACAGGGTGTCGGATCAGACGCAGCTCATAGAGCATTGGGAACTTACTATGACGAAATCGTTGAACTTTTTGACGGCTTAGTAGAAAGTTTTCAAGGTAGGTATGGCATCCAAAAAGGATACACTTCACCTGCTACTTTTAAAGAAGACGGTCAATATGTAAACTATTTTGAAGCTTTATCAAAGTATGTAGAGACTATTAGAACTAAAATTCCACAAGACTCTTACTTACAAAACCAAGTTGATGAAATAGTTGACTTAATTGAAACCACTAAGTATAAGCTTATAAACTTGCATTAATAATGGAAGAGAGTAGTAAAGGACTTTGGGCAAATATCAGAGCTAAGCAAGCCCGTGGCGAAAAACCAGCACGTAAAGGTTCAGAAGCTTACAACAAAGCAGTCTCTGCAGCTAAAAAAATAAATGCTATGGATGAAACAGATAACTATTGTCCTAATTGTCTTGCAGAGTACATAATGGAAAACTATAGCAAATTAAACGAAGCTGAATATCGCGGTCGCAAAGTTAGTTTAGGTAAACCTTTTCTAACACCAGGCGGACCTAAAAAAAGATCGGTTTATGTAAAGAACGCTAAAGGAAATGTTATTAAAGTTAACTTTGGCGATCCTAATATGAGAATAAAAAAATCAATTCCTGCTCGTAGAAAGAGTTATAGAGCAAGACATCATTGTGAAAATCCTGGACCACGCACAAAAGCAAATTACTGGTCCTGCAAAGCATGGTAGTATGATAAAATTAACAAATTTACTAAGAGAGTGTAATGAGTGTGAGCGTGATTGGAATCAAGGACCAGATCATGAAGCACCAATGGCACATAACGAAATTAGAGATGCTATTTCAAACGCATCTAAAATTGATAGTATGATTGGTGAAAACGATAACCTACCAGGTTGGGTTTCAGCTTACATTACTTTAGCAGCTGATTATTTACATTCAGTAGCAGAGTTTATGGAAGGTCAATCAGGTCAAATGCAACAACCACAACAAGTAACACCTGGCTATGCAATGTATGAAGGTAAACCTTCTGCAGGTATGACTAAGAAAGAAAAGTCTGCAGTAGCTACAAAAGCAAAAGCAGGTAAAGATATTGGTAAGAAAGGAAAGGGTTTTGAGAAGGTTGCAAAAGCTGCTGAAAAGCAATATGGTTCCAAAGAAGCAGGACAAAAAGTTGCCGCTGCTGCTATGTGGAAGAGCCAAGCTAAAAAACACTAATCAAAATGAATTTAGATAAATTAAAAGGACACATTCCAGATAAAGTAATTGATCAAATTCCAGGCATCCAAGAAAAATTTCAAATCAATACTCCAGTTCGCTTAGCTCATTTTTTAGCTCAGTGTGGACATGAGAGTGGTGGTTTTAGATTAGTTCAAGAGAATTTAAATTATGGAGCTAAAGGATTATTAGGTATATTTCCTAAATATTTTGATGCTGGAACAGCTGCTGCATATGAAAGAAAGCCTGAAAAGATTGCTAATGTCGTATATGCAAATAGAATGGGAAACGGTGATAAAGCATCAGGCGATGGTTGGAAGTTTCATGGAAGAGGATTTATTCAATTAACAGGACACGATAATTATAAAGCATTCAGTGCTGCTATAAATGAAGATTGCGTAGCTAATCCAGATTTAATTGCTACAAAGTATCCATTAGCATCTGCTGCATGGTTTTTTCATAAAAATGGTCTACATAAAATTGCTGATGAAGGAGCTACTGATGCAGTTGTAACTAAAGTAACTAAGAGAGTTAACGGAGGTACAATTGGTTTAGTAGATCGTATTAAGCATTTTAAAGAGTACCATACATTACTAGCATAATATGACACATAAAGACATTGTACGTAAGCTTATTATAAAAGAAGTCGAAATGATGCATCCAGCAGTGCAATCTTTTGAAGACAACCCTATAGAGTTTTTACTACAAAAATACCCAAGTATGAAAAATACATTGCAAATGTTAATGTCATCTGCATACAAGGATTATATAACAGGTATTTACATTGTTGCTCCAAAACCAACTACATTTAAAATTGTTCTTCATAACGACCAAACTTTTCTCTTAACTTATTTGGGTAAAGCTTACGAAGCAACTGTGTCAGGTAAAAAGTTTTACTTACAAACTATAGGTGAAAAAGAAAGATGTATGGAAGCTATTTCAAGATTACTCACTTTAGGAAATCCAATTCACAATAAAGGACCTGAGGAGGGTGAACAAGCAGCAGACGCTTCTGAATCAGAACCTATGGAAGGAGCAGAAAAAGCACCAGAAACTGAAGAGGCTGAAGAAACAGAATCTTAGTGGTTGGAAGTTTCAAAATAAAGTACTATATTGAAACTATAAGGTTATAAAAGAGCAAGTATGGCTAATCAAGCAAGTATAAGTGAAGCAATTAAGCAGGAGCTTTTGAAATGTAAACAGGACCCTGTATACTTCATGAAAAAGTACTACACGATTCAGCATCCTACAAGAGGTAGAATGATGTTTAATCTCTATCCTTTTCAAGAAAAGACACTTAAATTACTACAAAGACACGATTTCTCAATCATAAATAAATCTAGACAGTTAGGTATTTCCACTTTAACTTCTGGTATTGCTTTGTGGATGATGTTGTTTGAACAAGATAAAAACATTCTTGTTATTGCAACCACTCAAGCTACTGCAAAAAACATGGTAACCAAGGTAAGATTTGCTTACGATAATTTACCAAAGTGGATGCAGTTACCAGTAATGGAACACAACCGCTTAAGTTTACGACTCAAAAATGGCTCTCAAATTAAAGCTGTATCAGCTGCAACGGATTCTGCTCGTTCAGAAGCCGTATCTCTGTTAGTAATAGATGAAGCTGCTTTCATTGATAATATTGAAAAGATATACACAGCTGCTCAACAAACGTTAGCAACTGGAGGTAGGTGTATTGCATTATCAACTCCTAATGGTGTTGGTAATTGGTTTCATAAAACTTTTTCAACAGCTCAATTAGGAGAAAATAGCTTCTGTCCTATTAGTTTACCCTGGACTGTTCACCCCGAAAGAAATCAAGAGTGGAGAGATCAGCAAACAAAAGACTTAGGAGTTAGAGGTGCAGCACAGGAGTGCGATTGCGATTTTAGTACATCGGGTAACACAGTAATAGAACCAGACACTTTAAACTATTTTCAAGAGAATTACATTAAAGATCCAGAAGAAAGAAGAGGTGCTGACAAGGGATATTGGATTTGGAATTACCCTGATTCAATGAAAACCTATGTAGTTGTAGCTGACGTTGCTCGTGGTGACGGAGCTGACTTTTCAACCTTTCATGTTATAGATATTGATGAAGTTAAGCAAGTTGCTGAATACAAAGGTCAACCACCAACAAAAGAATTTGCTAAGATGTTAATTTCTGTAGCGATAGAATGGAATAGTGCTTTACTGGTAATAGAAAATGCATCTATAGGATGGGACGTTGTTACTACTGTTGTAGAACAAGGCTATCCAAACTTATATTACTCTCCAAAATCAGAGATGATAGGTACTCAAATGGATCTTTATGTGGCTAGGTTTGACAAAGGAGATGGAATGGTTCCTGGATTTGCAATGAATCAAAGAACGAGACCGCTCGTAATAGAAAAGTTCCGCTCCTTTATGGAAGAAAAGACTGTAATTATACAATCTCAACGATTATTAGATGAGTTAAGAGTATTTATATGGAAAGCTGGTGTAACAAGTACCAAGGCTCAAGCATTACAAGGTTATAATGATGACTTAACAATGGCATGGGCTACTGGTCTATTCTTACGTGACACAGCTTTTAGGTTTAGAAAGACCGCAGTTGATTTGGTATACGCTAGTTTAAATAGCTTTAGCAAAACAACTAACAATGGTTTTCAAGTATATAATGGAGGTTATGATAATAATCGCCAAAGCAATCCTTGGAGTATGGAAATAGTAAATGGCGAACAAACAGATTTAACCTGGCTTTTATAAAAAATAACTATGGCAGACGAAATAAAACAACAACCAAAAACAAATCTATTTACTTCGTTAAAGAGATTATTCTCTACTGATGTTATAATTAGAAACGATGGTGGTGAGTTAAAAACTGTTGATACAGGTAATGTGCAAGTGGATGGTATTTTGCAAACAAACTCTTTAGTGGATCGTTTTAATCGTATTTACACCACATCACCAACTTACGGTTTTAACTATAACTTATCTCAAAATTATCAAACGGCTCGTGTTCAGATCTATGCTGATTACGAAGCAATGGACACTGATCCAATTGTAGCGTCAGCTTTAGATATTATTGCTGATGAGTGTACTTTAAAGAATGACTTAGGAGATGTAGTTCAAATTAGATCTTCAGATGAAAACATTCAAAAACTTTTATATAATTTATTTTATGATATACTTAATATTGAGTTCAATCTTTGGTTTTGGATTAGGAATATGTGCAAGTATGGGGACTTTTACCTTAAGCTCGAAGTTTCTGAAAAATATGGAGTATATAATGTTATACCTTTCTCAGCTTATAACATTGTAAGAATAGAAGGAGCGAATCCTAAAAACCCTTCTGAAGTATTATTTAAGTATGATCCCCAAGCTGCACTAGGTGCATCAGCAGGGTACATTTCAACTTATTCTCCAGAAAGCGAGCGTGGAATTACATTCTTCAATTACGAGATTGCTCACTTTAGACTTATAGGAGATATGAATTATCTACCTTATGGTCGTTCTTATTTAGAGCCAGGACGTAGACTTTATAAACAATATGTATTAATGGAAGATGCGATGTTAATTCACCGTATTACACGTGCTCCACAACGTAGAATTTTCTTTGTAAATGTTGGTGCTATTCCTCCAAACGAAGTAGAAAACTACATGCAAAGAATGATTAACAAGATGAAAAAGACTCCTCTTGTTGATCAAAAGACAGGTCAGTATAATTTGAACTACAACGTTCAGAACATGTTAGAAGACTTTTTCATTCCAGTTCGTGGTAACGATGCTTCTACTAGAATTGAAAATGCACCACCATTAGAATATAATGGTATCGAAGATGTAAACTACTTATTGAATAAATTATTTGCAGCGCTTAAAATTCCTAAAGCCTTCCTAGGATACGAGAAAGACTTAACTGGTAAAGCTACACTTGCTGCTGAAGATATTCGATTTGCACGCACCGTAGAAAGAATTCAACGCATTGTATTGAGCGAGTTGACTAAGATAGGCTTAGTACATTTATATGCAAACGGTTACACAGAGGAATCTTTAACTAACTTTGAGTTGACATTAACGACTCCATCTATCATTTACGAGCAAGAACGTATTGCTTTAATGAAAGAGAAGGTAGACTTAGCAACTCAAATGATGGAAAGCAATTTAATGCCAACAGATTGGATATACGACAAGTTGTTCCACTTCTCTGAAGATGAGTTTGACGAATATAGAGATCAAATTGTTGAAGATAAGAAGAGAGCATTTAGAATTAAGCAAATTGAAGAAGAAGGTAATGATCCTGCTGAATCAGGTCAAGCTTATGGTACACCACACCAAATTGCTTCAATGTATGGTGGATATGGCAACACAAACTTAGCTGGCAATGAGGTTCCTTCAGGCTACGATGAGATAAATCCAGACGAACCTGTTAGATTACCAGGTAGACCTTCAGACAAACCTTCATTTATCAATACCGAAAAAGATCCATTAGGACCAGATAGAATTGGTAGAGATAGCTATAACATGGAAAAAAAGACTGGAGAGGATAAGTTGAAAGTTAAGTATCAAGGTAATTCACCACTTGCTATTAACGAAAATACAATAACAAAAGCACAATATTACAAAAACAAAGCTACTTTAGAGCAATTTGGCAAGCGAAAAGTGGATTTATATAAAGAAAGCTCCCTTCTCAACGAAGAACAAATAAAGCCTGATTTACTCTAACCCACTGATATTTATTAGTAAGCATAAAATGTATGATTAAACATTCAAAGTACAAAAATACGGGCATTTTATTTGAACTGCTTGTAAGGCAAGCTACTTCAGATTTAATGTCTAAAAAAGACCCTCA
>Ga0114962_10005079_pt1 | contig 10346 bp, 10 predicted proteins | sample C_130820_MF_Meta_FD_87017 | JGI IMG/M metagenome (GOLD analysis project Ga0114962, IMG submission 87017) | Freshwater microbial communities from Lake Croche, Canada to study carbon cycling - C_130820_MF_MetaG | ecosystem: Environmental > Aquatic > Freshwater > Lake | place: Lake Croche, Canada...
GCATCGTCATAGGCCACCACCGTATTGGCGTAGTCATTGCCACCAAACAAAAACACGCAGACCAAGGCTTTGTAATCGGTGGCGCTAAACGCTGCCGCCTCACCCATGGCGGTCATGTTCAGAAGCCAGGGTGCAGCCAGGCCTGTGAGCGCGGTTTGACCGCTACGGCGCAAAAAGTCGCGGCGGGTTGGGTCGATGAGTGAACTGTCCATGGCGAGTTCCTTATTTTTGTACGAGGTATTCAGAGCAGCACATGACAAACATAATCGCCTTGGCCACGTAGCTGCGTTTGGCGCTGTCGGAGCTGGCGCTGTTGGTGCTGTCATAGCTCAGCGCATTGACCATCATAGTGACCGTTTCTGCAGACAGTTGGCCTGCGCAAAGCAGTAGGTTGAGCCTGTTGATCAAACCTGATGGATTGCCCACCAAAGCCAGCTCAGCGCTGTAGTCGGGAACGATGTCGGGGCCATCGGTCGGTGTGGCGCTATCGGGTGAGGTGATCAACTCCGGTGCGCGTACCCACATGCCTTGGTACAAAAAATTTTGCAGGTAATTGATGTAGGACGCGGTCGTGCTTTCATTGACCAGCTGAAACTCCGGCGCAGTGGCCTTGCTGAACGCCATGGCCGTGGAGGGCGGCACATAGCCTGGCCTGAAAAAATTGAACACCGAGGGTGCTTGCAGGGGGCTTTGGCCCAGCGCATCGACCGCTGAGTAATTGGGGTTACCAATTTTCCAAGTGCCTTTGAGTGACGTGGCCTTGAAGGTGCGGGCCCACTGTGCAGTGCGCACCATGGGCTCGCGCAGTTTGCCAAAAGTGGTCAAGGTCAAACCAGCCGCACTGGTGGCTTCAGTGTCCAGCAAGATGGTCTTGAACACAGCAGCCAAGTCGCCGCGCACGCCTTTACCGTTGTTGTTGAATACCGAGGCTACCCTCGCCACATAAGCAGGTGAGGGGTCTGAACAAATCAGTCGCTGAATCATTTGTCGGCCAAAAAATGGACCCACGTTAGGATGATTGAACAGCGTGTCGAGTGCAATTTTGAGGGACGTTTTGCCATCTGTGCCGGCATCGACCACGGCCCCTAAAAAGTCAGCCCGCAAGGTGGAATGGCGACTGGCATTGAGCACCATGGGCCGGCGGGTATAACCCACATTGCGCAAGCTGTAGGTGGGCGCCACTGCGCTTTGCGAAAAACCTTCAGAGTTATCAGACTCGTAACCCGTGAACACCCGCGCGAGATTGGACACATCGGATTGGGTGAAGGTTTCAATCGGTTGACTGTTGGCGCCCAGTTTGGGCGTGCCATCTAGATTGAGTTGAAGCAGGCCGATGGAGAAGAGTTGCATGACCTCTCGGGCGTAGTTCTCGTCGGGTAAACGACCGGATGCGGCATCTTCTTTCTGGTTGCCCAGCGTATTGAGGTACTCGCCCATGGCGATGTTCAGCGTGATGTCTTCCAGCAAAGTTCTGAAGTTTCCGAACGCGTTTTTACACAGCACATCCCAATAGGCACCCATGGCAAACATCGGCCAACTGATGGTGCCCACACCCGCACCACTGACGACAAAAAACTCAGACAAAGCCAGGGCCATGCGCCTGCGTACCCCGTCGGGTGCGGCCATGATCTGGTACCAAGCCATGTAGTTGGACTGGTACTCCATTTCATAAAATTTGTTCTTATCAACCACGCCGTAGCCGCGCTGCATCAGCCAGTCATAGCCCCCTGTGCTTGAATTGAGCGCCATTTGTGCATCGAGCCAAGCGCTTGCACCTTGCGACTTGACGGCGGCAATTTCGGCTTCTGTTGATGAAAATTGTGCGTGCTGTAAAAAGCGGGCGGAGTCGTAACTGCCCAACAGGGATGTATCGGGCACGGTGGGAGGCGTTGAGGTGGTTGCACTGCCGCCGCCACAGGCCTCCAGCAAAGCTGAGGCCCCCAGAACGGCCGCAGCGGTGCGGGGCGTCGTTTCGATTTCAGTCTCTGTCTCTGTCTCGATCTCGTTCATGCCAAGTCTCCATTAGGCCAAATCGGGTCACCATCTTTGCATGAGTATGTGTTTTCTGCGTGTCGGCAATTTTTCCCCACACCCGATAGGTGGGATGAAGGTTTGACTGTCCAAGGGATTGCCATCACGCCGGCGATTTTTTTACTTCTAAAGCATTGCTTTAACTCGGGAATTTCGCCGCGCAATTTCCCTTGGCATGGTGATGATCGCTGCTATGAGTCAAGTTGCGTCTATCCAAAATTACCCCAACGGGACGTCGGCTTTCTCGGGCGGATACCACCGATCCAAAATAACCTCAGAACATCATTCGCCACAATAAATTTCCGGGTAGTTTTCAAAGCTTTCCTTGATCAAGTCCCTGAGCCAAATCAACGCGGGCTCATGATGGAACAAGGGATGCCAATGCTGATTGATGGCGAAATGAGGCAATTCAATCGGCGGTACAACAGCACGGATTTTTTCATAGCGCGCAAAGAAATTGGCAAGTTCTTGAGGAACTGTGGCAATCAGATCAGGTTGCTGCTCGATCAATAAAGGGACGATCAAAAAATGGGGCGTTCGCAACAATATGGTTCGCTTGACACCACTGTCCTCAAGGACAGAATCGTAAGCAGTCGAGGACTGGCCAGACAGCGTGACCACAATCTGCGGGGATTGCTCAAACTGCCTGAGACTTAAACGGGTTTTGATCTTTCTGTTGTCGACGTGCGCAATGGTTGAGAACCCGTGCATGAACAGTAACTGCTTATAAAGCCCATCAGGCCCGCTGTAAGAGCCGATTGCAAGGTCGGCCTCGCCTGAAGCTAAAAGCCCTGCAATTTGCTCTGCAGGTACTTGCAAGGTACGTATGGAGCAATAAGGGGCTTCTTTTCGAAGTCGAGTCAGTAAGGTGGGCAAAAAAACAAGCTCACCCATATCCGTGATGCACAGGGTGAACATTCGTTTTGCAGTTTTTGGATTGAAACTGACTGCCGTCACGATTCGTTGGCGAATCAACGCCATGACATCCATCACTGAATCTTGCAGTGAGATCGCTTTAGGTGTGGGTTCCATGACAAACCCTGTTTTGACAAACAGTGGGTCATCAAAATATTGACGCAAACGTTTAACCGCATGGCTCACCGCACTTTGCGAGAGGCCAAGGCCCAACGCGGCCTTGCTGACATTTTTGGATCGGAGCATGGCTTCCAAAACAGAAAGCAAGTTGAGATCTAATTCATTTATATGCATAGAATTCATTCTAGCTATGAACGAAATTTGATTGACGCATGCACGATAACTCCCTAATCTGGGCTCGAGTTGATTTGCATCAAGACAAATTGGAGACTGAAATGTGGGTGAAAAATTGCTGGTACGTCATTGCCTGGGACCACGAAATTCCAGCCGCTAATGAAGATAAACTTTTTACGCGAAAAGTACTCAACGAGCCCATTCTGGTTTTGCGCACCAGCGATGGAAGCATGGTTGCAATTGCAGATAAATGCTGCCACCGGCACGCACCCCTATCGGCTGGCCACAGAGAAGGTGATGACGTACGTTGTGGCTACCATGGCCTACTTTTTGATGCTCATGGACAATGCAAAGAGGTGCCGGGTATGGACACCCCTCCGCCAAAAGCATGCGTTAAAAAATACCCTCTGGCTGTCAAAAATAAATGGGTATTTGTCTGGATGGGGGATGTCGAGAAGGCCGATTTAGCCATGTTGCCTGACAATTTTTCATGTGACCATCCCGATTGGGTCAACGTTCCCGGGTACATGCACTACGACACACCCTATCTGTTGATTGCTGATAATTTACTGGACTTTTCCCACCTCAGTTACGTTCACGCCAACACACTGGGGGGGAGTGTTGCCATTGCCCTTGCCAAACCGCTTGTTGAAGTGATTGACTCGAATGGCCAACGGGGCGTCAAGGTCTCGCGGTTTATTCCCGATGTCCCTGCTCCACCCTATTACAAAAGATTTCAAGATTTCGACTCCAACCTGGACCGATGGTTTATTTACGATTTTTTATTTCCTTCCACGCTGTTGATGCATTCAGGTGGAAGGCCTGTAGGTGATGCAGCTGACGACAACAGCAGAGCGGTCATCAATCACAGTTGCCAAACTTTGACTCCAGAAACTGACTCTTCTACGCATTATTTTTTTCAGCAATCTCACAGGGCTAGCGTTCAGGACCCCACGATCCGACACAACATGTTCAATACACTGATTGAAGCCTTTAACGAGGACCGCGACACGATTACGGCTCAATTTAAGAATCTGACTGAAAACGCCGAACATGAGATGCTTCCGCTGCATTTTGATTCGGCATTGATTCGTTTCCGAAAGATGTTGGCTGATGCGGTTCAGTTAGAAAAAAATGCAGCCCCACATACGATCGTGAAATTCAATAAATAACCAAGGAGAAAGCCATGCAATCGTACGTAGACCAACTCAAAAAATTGAGATCACTTGTCTTCATAGGGGCGCTGACCATGACCTCTGTGGCATGGGCAGAGATTCATGTCGGTGTCATATTGTCATTGACCGGGCCAGGTGCTTCCTTAGGCATTCCAGAGGAAAAAGTCATCAAACTGTGGAACTCAGAACTGGGGGGGCAAAAAGTCAAGTTCACCATCCTGAATGACAATACAGACACCAGTACAGCGGCTAAAAGCACGATGCGCTTGATCACTGAGGACAAAGTGGATCTGATCATTGGCTCCTCTGTAACCCCAACATCTTTGGCTATTGTTGAAGCAGCCGGAGCAGAAAAAGTTCCCGTCATTAGTTTGGCCGGTGGGGGCGCTATTGTTTTGCCCCAAGATGGCCCTCGTCGCTGGGCTTTCAAGCTCTCGCCAACGGAGGTCATCTCGACAAGTCGAGTGATGGAACACATGGGGAAAGCAGGACTCAAAACGATGGCCACAATTGGCGTGGCCAACAGCTATGGTGATGGATTTTTAAAAACTGTTGAAGCATTGGCGCCAACTAAAGGCATTAAATTGCTTGCCAGTGAAAAATATAACGCCAATGATCAAACGGTGACCGCACAGGTTTTGAAAGTTTTAAGCACGAACCCTGATGCCGTGTACATCCTGAGCTCAGGCACACCAGGCGCATTGCCTCACATTGAGCTTTTTCAAAGAGGATATAAGGGCCATATTTACCAAACCCAAGGCGTAGCAAATGCGGATTTTTTACGCGTTGGCGGTAAAGCCGTAGAAGGCAGCTTTATGACGGTTGCGCCTGTTTTGGTTGGAGATCAACTTCCAGATAGCAATCCGATCAAGAAAGTCGCAATGGATTTTTTGAAAAAATCTGATGCCAATTTCGGCGTTCAAAATCGCTCTTTGTTCGGTGCCACAGCATGGGATGCCTTACTGATTGCCGATGCCGCTACGCGGGACGCATTGAAAGTAGCCAAACCAGGAACAGTCGAGTTCAGAAGTGCAATCAGAGATTCCATCGAACGCTTGAAAGCTTATGTGGGTTCTGAAGGTGTTTATACGATGTCACCTCAAGACCACAATGGCGTTGACGATCGCAGCCAAGTGATGGTCAAAATTGAAAATGGAAAATGGGTTTTTCTTCCATGACTTCACATGGACAGGTTCCTATTGGAATCGTCCTTCCTGAATGACCGTGGCGTGTGTGGCAATAGCGTCTGGGGTAGACCGACGCATCCACCTCTTCATTGGTTTGACCTGGGCATTTAAAAGGGTCAATTGCTTCGACATAGTGACTTGTTGTGTCGGCACGGCCCTCAAAATCATGTCCAATAGGGCCATGTCTCCACAATCCCACACCGACGAGCGCTTGATGGCGCTGGAAATCAAATCCAGCTACGCCGAAGACCTGCTCGAACAATTGAACCAACAGGTTTACGAACAACAACGCCAGATCGATGCCTTGCTGGCCGAGGTCGGCCAACTGCGCCGTCAAATGCCTGAAGGTGGTCCCTCGGGCGAACGCAATTTGCGCGACGAGTTGCCGCCGCATTACTGAGGCGACGCGATGCGACTGGACACTTTGCGTGCGCGTTTAAGGGCTTTAGGCGCCAACCCCAAGCACGAGGCGCGGGTGCTGCGCCTGTGGAGCCAAGGGCTGCCGCAAGACAGTGGCCGCCGCGCGCTGGACAGTTTCATGCCGGCCACCTTGCGTCAGGCCTTACCCGCACTCAGCGCCGAGCTGGCCGCCTTGGCGAGTTTGCAGTCGCAGCACCCGGCCGAAGACGGGTCTTCGCGTTTGCTCATCCGGCTGCAAGACGGTCAAACGGTAGAAAGCGTGCTCTTGCCGCGCGACGGCCTGTGCGTGTCCAGTCAGGTGGGTTGTGCGGTGGGTTGTGTGTTTTGCATGACCGGCAAAGAAGGCTTGATTCGCCAGGTCACGGGTGGGGAGATCGTGGCCCAAGTGGCTTTGGCACGCACGCTGCGCCCGGTTAAGAAAGTCGTCTTCATGGGCATGGGCGAGCCCTCGCACAATTTAGACAATGTGATGCAGGCCATTGAACTGCTGGGCACGCAGGGCAATATCGGTCACAAAAATTTGGTGTTCTCGACCGTGGGCGACGAACGGGCTTTTGACTTGTTGCCGCAAGGCCCTGTGCAACCGGCCATGGCGCTGTCGTTGCACACCACCCGCGCCGAGCTGCGCAGCCAGTTGCTGCCCAAGGCGCCGCGCATCAGTCCGCAAGATTTGGTGGAGATGGCAGAGGTCTACGCCCGCACCACCGGCTACCCGATCCAGTACCAATGGACTTTGCTGGAAGGCATCAACGACACCGAAGAAGAGATCGATGGCATTGTGCGTTTGTTGCACGGCAAGTACGCGCTGATGAACATGATCCCCTACAACGCCGTGGACGATCTGCCCTTCAAGCGCCCGAGCTGGGAGCGCGCTGCGCACATCGCGCGCAACTTGCATCAGCGCGGCATTTTGACCAAGCTACGCCAGTCCGCAGGCCAAGATGTGGAGGGCGGTTGCGGGCAATTGCGCGCTCGCGCACAGGCCACTGCCGTGCGCGTGCCTGTGAACATCCCGCTGAAAGTGTCCCATGCTTGATTTCCACAAACCCACCCAGGTATTGCGCGTGGGTTGCGGCGCCGGTTTTTCCGGTGACCGCACCGATGCTGCGGGCCCCGTGGTGCAAGACCTGGTGGCCGGTCTGCAAAGCCAAGGCGGCCATGCGGTCTTGATTTTTGAAACCTTGGCCGAGCGTACCCTGGCACTGGCCCAACTGGCGCGCCGTACTGACCCACAGGCGGGTTACGAGCCCTTGCTGCTCGACTTGCTGCGACCGGTGCTGGCCACCTGTTTGGCCCATGGCATTCGCATCGTCAGCAACTTTGGTGCAGCGAATCCGCGTGCTGCAGCCCAGGCCATTGCACAACTCGCGCACGACTTGAATTTGACTGCGCCTCGCATCGCCGTGGTGTGGGGTGACGATGTGCGCGAACACTCTGAAGTGCAAACGCTTGCCCGCAGTTTGCCCAGCCCCTTGGTCAGCGCCAACGCCTACTTGGGCGCGCAAGCCATTGCCGATGCCTTGAACCACGGCGCACAGATGGTGGTTTGTGGCCGCGTCGCAGATCCAGCGTTGACGCTTGGCCCCGCACTGGCGCATTTTGGCTGGGCCCATGACGATTGGCATGCATTGGCTGGCGCCACCATGGCCGGCCATTTGCTCGAATGCGGCGCGCAAGTGACCGGTGGTTATTACGCCGACCCGGGCTTCAAAGACCTGCCCGATCTGGCGCATGTGGGCTTTCCGATTGCGCAGATCGAAGCCGATGGTTGTTGCACTTTGAGCAAGCCTGCAGGCACTGGTGGGCGTATCGACCTGCACACCGTGAAAGAACAACTGCTCTACGAAATTGACAATCCGGGCGCCTACATCACACCCGACGTGGTGGCCGACATCACGGCCGCGCAAGTCACTCAGCTGGGCCCTGACCGCGTGCAGCTGTCAGGCGTGCAAGGCCACCCCCGACCTGCCCACTTGAAGGTGAACCTGTGCCACGAAAACGGCTGGCTCGCCGAAGCTGAAATTTCTTATGCCGGCGCCCGTGCGCAAGCGCGTGCCCGTTTGGCGGCCTCGGTGGTGCGCGAGCGCTTGCCGCATTTGGCCCTGCGAGTGGACTTGATTGGCGTGGCCAGTTTGTGGGCCGACGACGCCGGTGCGGCACTGGCCGCCTTGCCGGATCAGGGCAGCACCGATGTGCGCTTGCGCATGGCCACTTCGCATGCCGACAAAAAAATGGCTGAACAATTGCTGCGTGAAGTCACCGCCTTGTACACCTGCGGCCCAGCAGGGGGCGGTGGCGTGCGCACCGCGCTGCGCCCACGTCTGGGCTTGGTGTCTTGCTTGTTACCGCGCGAGAGCATTCCGAGTCGCTTTGAAATGGTCCAACCTCTGACTGTGGGGGCTGGTGCATGAACTTGGCAAGCACTGGCGCAATGTCCGACAACATGACTGTGACCATGAGCGTGCCCCTCGACCGTTTGGCCCATGGCCGCACCGGTGACAAAGGCAACCGCTCCAACATCAGCGTGATTGCTTGGCGCGAAGAATTTTGGCCAGTGCTGCTGGCGCAGGTGACCGAAGAGCGTGTTGCCGCGCTGTTTGCCACGCGCCAACCCACGCGTGTGCAGCGCTATGATTTGCCGCTGCTGCACGCCATGAACTTTGTGCTCGACGATGTGCTCGATGGCGGCGTGAACAGCGCTCTGAATTTAGACAGCCACGGCAAGTCACTCAGCTACTGGCTGATGAGCTTGACCGTGGAGGTGCCGCGTGCGTGGGCACCATGGTTGGCTGGCCCTGCTTGAGGCCCGCACTTTTTAAAACTCAAGCCTTGAGTGCGAAACCCGCCACCGTTTTGTAGTGGTCAGAGATCGCACGCAATTCGTCTTGGCTGATCAGATCATCGATGTGGTTGAAAGGCTGGCCGTGACTCAACTCGTCGGCCTTCATGATGATGAAATCCGGCGGCACCGTGCGGTTGGTTTGCACCACCTTGGCGGTGGGTGCCAGTCGCAAGCTTTCGTAGGCTTGAAAAGCCGCTGGCGTATCGGGCTGCTGTGTCAGGCAGTCCACCAAGGTGCGGGCGTCGATCAGCGCTTGCGCTGAGCCGTTGGAGCCACGCGGGTACATGGGGTGGGCGGCGTCGCCCATCAGCGTCATGCGGCCTTGGGTCCAAAACGGCAGGGCGTCTTTGTCGACCATGGGGTACTCAAAGACAGACTCGGCTTGCAAAATCAAATTGTGGACATCCAAAAACGGAAACTTCCAATCTTTGAAAATCTCAGCGCAAACGGCCGGGTCGCCCGCTTTGTTCCAGTCGTTCATCGCCGCATCGGGGCGCTGCAGTTCGGCCACCCAGTTGATGAGTTGGTTGCCTTGGCCGTCCACGTTGTCGACGATGGGATAGATCACCATCTTGCCCGCTTCTACGGTGCCAATGCGCAAATAGCTTTTGCCCGTCAAGATGGGCTTGTGCACCGTCACGCCGCGCCAGGTGTTGATGCCGGCAAAGCAAACCTTGTCATCCGGGTGCATCTGCTTGCGCACCGCCGAGTTCACGCCGTCGCACGCCACCGCACAGTCGCTGTGCACCGTGCGACTGCTGCCATCGCTCAAGGTAAATTGCAAGGTGACGCCATTCGCGTCCTGGCTGAAACCGGTGCAGCGGTGGCCGGTATGCACATGGTCGGCGCCCAGGCGTTGCTGAACGGCTTGAAACAAAATGCGATGCAATTTGCCGCGGTGAATGCCGATTTCGGGCAGCGTATAACCGGCATGGCGTCCACGCGCTTCGCGGTACACATACTGGCCGTGGCGGGTATAGAACACGCTTTCCAGATTCTCAATGCCCACGGCTTCCAACTCGGCTTGCACGCCTAAGGCAGCCAACTCTTTCATGGCGTGCGGCAGCAGGGTGATGCCCACGCCTATTTCTTTGACCTCGGCCACGCTTTCATACACCTCGCAGGCGATGCCTTTTTGGTGCAAGCCCAGCGCCAAACTCAGTCCGGCAATGCCGCCGCCAATGATGGAAATGGTCATGCTCAATCTGCCTTGATATTTTGGGTTTTGATCAATTGGGCCCAGCGGTTCGCGTCGCGCTCGACCACGCGGCCAAACTCTTGCGGGCTGGTGCCTGCAGGGTCCATGCCTTGGGTTTGAAAGGCTTTCTGGGTTTCTTCACTTTTCAAAATCAAATTGATTTCGCGGTTGAACAGGGCCACGGTGTCTGCTGGCGTGCCTTTGGGCGCAAACACGCCGTACCACATGTCCACGTTCACCTGACCCGCTTTGGCCTCGGCCAGCGTCGGCACATCAGGCAACAA
>Ga0114962_10005080_pt1 | contig 10345 bp, 15 predicted proteins | sample C_130820_MF_Meta_FD_87017 | JGI IMG/M metagenome (GOLD analysis project Ga0114962, IMG submission 87017) | Freshwater microbial communities from Lake Croche, Canada to study carbon cycling - C_130820_MF_MetaG | ecosystem: Environmental > Aquatic > Freshwater > Lake | place: Lake Croche, Canada...
CGCCTCCAACGCCGCATTACTCGCCGCATCCCACGCTGCCTCCCACGCCGCATCCCTCGCCGCATCCCTTGCCGCATCCCACGACTCCGGATCGTTTTTGATATGGGACAAAATACTATCTATATATTTTGCATTAGGTAAATGAGACCATTTATGTTTCATCATATTTCCTTGGTTTTTTATGCATGACCATCATTGTAGGTTCGAGCAAAATAGCTGGTTTATCTCCCAAGGAGGCCAACACATGGATTTGATTCAAAGACATTTTTAAATAGTCGCCGGAATAATCCCATACCACAAGAGCTGCTGATGCATTTCGTAAAATACTCCATGTTGTATTACCTGTCAGGCCGGACGACAGCGCCGGAGGCAGTGTGACCGTATCCGGTTGTGAATAATCCCATGCTTTATCCCAGTAATGTTTCCAGGCGGATTTCAGTACAACATTGTCATAAGCTTGGGCACGGGCCTTTCCGTATGCGTGGGCACTTGCGATGTTTGCTGCACGCCGCCAGGCCGTGCGGTCAAGGCCCCATGCTCTTGAGTTGTTCCTTATATGTGCATAAATTATGTTTATTGAAGCATCAACTGCATCCATTTTTTTATGTACGTCAGTAAAGATGTCATGTATAAGCATTTCTACCATGAGCTATTATAGAATACCCGTAGTTTCATAAACAGTTCTGCCCGAGCTTGGGTTATAAATCGTAAATCTTCTTCGTAGTATCTACTGTCGTTGCCTTGGCCAAAGAAGAATCCGGTGGTCTGGGGCAGAGTTTTATTAAGAATATCTTGTTCCAATGCATCAATATCTTCTCGAGTCAGTTCGAGTTCAATGCCATTAAACATCTCGTTGGGCAGTACCTGGTTAGGCTTTCCCTTGCTTGTCCACAGCCTTTCCATCCAACCATGCAAATTTGCATGTTTGCGTCGATAAGCGATCTCACGTGGCTTTGTTGCCTCAGGTGTTGCAGCCACATACAGATATTGATCAAGCCCCATGCTTATTTCTCCTCCTCCAGGTATTCCATCGCAATGTCATATCCGTCCCAATTGTCAACTCCTGCACGTTGCAAAGCACGAAGCATTTTTTGATCCTTGGTTAGATTCTCGATTTCTTGGGCGGCCTCTTCCAGAAGATCGGCAATACCGTCCCAATTGTCAACCCCGAAACGTTTCAAGACTTGAAACATTTTTTGCTCTTGCGTCAGTTCAACCATGATCAGTTCTCCTCAATATCCAGCAAGTCAGCTTCCACAACAGCATCCTGATAGTTATCAGCATTCAATGCTATATTCTGTCCTTCGGCGTAGCGAGCAATAAATTCACCAGAGAATTCGTTTTGTTCGATGCCAATCAAAAAGTTTTCCATTATTTAATCTCCATAGTTATGATATTCAAATGAATCAATTCCAAGACTTTTTGCCGCCATGCGTTTCGTTGTGCTCGAATCCCGCCATGTATTCCGCGATTTCTTCCGGGGTCAAATCAATCACCTTGGCACCATTGCCGGTGCCTTCCGGATACCAATGCGGTTCCGAAGCACGGTCATACCAAGAATCGGCATTACCGCGATCAAACAAGCCACCATGTTGTTCACGATCAAACTGTGGTCGGGCATCTTTAATTCCCAACGGGGTCATTCCAGGCAGGGCATCAACTTGTGGTGTTTTCATATCTATTCCTTGTTAGTTAGTATGCAAGTATTATAGCAGTAGGGATATTATTGGTCAACCAAATCAATCTTGTTTATAATCAATGACTTAGGCAAATTTTCCATGGCCAATACAGCCAGATATATCAATATCGCTGCCGGTTGACCAAGTAATGCCAATACCCGAACTTGCTCAGCAGGTAACTCCAGCAATGCCCCGGCGTGATCCCACGCAATAAGTGCAAGTATCGCGCCCCTCGCCCTCGCCCTCGCTGCCGCCTTCCTCGCCGGCCACGCCACCTCATCCCACGCCGCATCCCACGCCGCCTTGTACGCCGCATCCCACGCCGCCGCATCCCACGCCGCATTCCTTGCCGCATCCCACGCCACCTCATCCCTCTCCGTTGACCACGCCGCATCCCACGACCCCGGATCGTTTTTGAGATGGGCCAAAACACGATCTATGTATTTTGCATTAGGTAAATGAGACCATTCAGACTTCATGCTTACTCCTGAGACTTCAATAGATTAAACAGTTATATCAATCTTTTCGCCCTTGCCCGGGCTATTTGACCGCATGTTTGCATTATCCTTGATTCTTTTTGTGATTATTTTCTGTTCCTCAGTTGCTATTTCGATAGATTGGTTAATCTTCTTCAGCTTCATTTGATCCATCATATGAACCACATTAGAATATCCACCGGGCCCAGAATTGATTTTCATACCAGATTCCAAAGGATCATAACAATCACCATGCCCACGAATATTCCAGCCATAAAGCCCATCCAAAACACCCACGCATCTTCGTCAAACAATACAGTGAAGGTTTCAGATACATCGTGTACAACCACCGGATTGATCTTAGTCATTGTCAAGTTCCTTTTGTAGTATTAGTCCGCTGCTGAAAAATTACCATTTTTAAAACCCACCACTCCACCTTCGGCTGTGATACGCGTTAATACATCCTCGAAGAGTATAGGGGCAAAGTCTGTTTGTTCCACACATACCGCATGATATCTAACATCAATAACCCCATCTTTCATGACACGATTAGAATGTGTATGCCCGTGTATGTTACATCCAAAGCGACCGAGACTGTCCGGATGCAGTGGGATATGGCTAAGGATAAGCCCATTCATAACGTGATAAGCCCGTAACTCACGGAAATATTCCCTATACTCAGTATCGCGGAATATGTCGTGATTGCCACGTATCAGCACCTTATCACCGTTGAGTCGTGCCAGTGTAGGCAGTGCGCGTCGGTTAATAACAGCATCGCCGAGATGATACACTTTATCATTTGGTTTAACGCGGTCATTCCAGGACTTGACCATGGCTTCGTCCATTTCTTCAGCGGTATCCCATGGACGTAGTTTGGTTATGCCGTCATTGCGCATAAACTTACAAACACCGAGATGTCCAAAATGTGTATCCGAAGTTAACCAAACTGTTGCCATTATTTTCTTTCAATGAATTTTGGTGCGGGTACCCGGACTTGAACCGGGAAGCCATAAGCGGCAGATTTTAAGTCTGCTGAGTTTACCAATTTCTCCATACCCGCATTTAATATACAGCAATTATATGCTATATTTGATATCTTGTCAACTGGAAATGTAAGTTATTGATTTTATGCAGGAATATGGCTGCGTTACACTACAGATTAAATTTGGTTTTTATCTCTGCAGCCACGCCATCTGCTGTGCCTTGGGTGTTGGACATTTTCCTACAGATGTCGACACATTGATTAGCAGCACGTGACATGTAATAATGTTTAACACCCTCAACAAACACTTGCAGATTATCGTAGTATTGATAACTATCGTATCCTTCAGGATCTTCAAGAGCAGTGGATTCGCACAGATTTGATTTTACCGCCATATCTTTAATTGTTTTATTCATTATATCTCCTAACAGGAAACATTATTTAGTTCTGATAATATCTAAATTTTATATCAGACTCAGAAATTGCTAAGTAATTGGTGATTCAGCATAACATTATAGATACCACAGCACCATTAAACCATTTTGCTAAAAATGGATATTATACGGTTGGCAATAAGATATTTAATCACAACATTTATGCATATCAAGAAGCTACTAAAACCAATAATGAAATTAAATGGCATTTTAATGATGAAGTATTTTCAAAACAAGATTGGAAAACGCCAATTCAAATTCCTCTTTTAGAATTATATAGGATGAGAGCTGAGCAATTACGTCAAAAATATGATTATCTTATTTTATGTTGGAGCGGTGGTGGTGACAGTACCACCATGTTAGAAAGTTTTCTGGACAATAATATTCATCTTGATGAGGTTGTATTATTATGGCCATTAAAGCAAACAAAAGGCAGATACACAGTAACCTCAAATAATGATTCAACTAATATTTCAAGCGAATGGGATTTAACTATCGCACCTAGAATTAAAGAATACGAAACAAAATATCCAAAATTAAAGATTACTATCATTGATTTCCTGGAAACTCCAAATGAAAATGAATATAATTATGACACGGTACGAGTGGCCTCCAAGCATAATTATGCAACAATACAAAAATGGCGTGCATTAGATGAGTTAATGAAAAAGAAATCGGAAAAGTATTCTAACGTTTGCTCTATATTTGGGGTATCGCCGGCCGATACTGCAATAGTAAATGATAGATATTTCATGACATTTTTTTGTGACGGAGTTACTGGTCCCGGATCAAAATCGGATTATACATTAGATGGTTGGGTGCGACACATTGAATTTTTCTATTGGTCACCAGATCTGCCAGAAATAATTAATGCACAAGCTCACGCTATGTACAATTATTGTCGGTTAAATCCAAATAAAAGATCGCTTTGGAAGAACGTTTATCTATCAAATAGCAAAAAAAAGCCTAAACATATCATAATAGATGATGAATTACATCGTCAGATGAGAAAAATGGTACTATATCCAAAATGGGATAACAGTATCTTCCAAGTAAAGAAATCATTAACAGATCTATTAAGCCATGACTGGTATGATTGGTTATATAAAAATCCTCATTCGGCATCTTTTTTAGCCCCTTGGAAGAGTGCGATTGACAGCGAGATGCGATTAGTTGATAATCGATTTTTTAGATATCATAATAATGAAATTGCTGATTATAGATATTTTTATAGTAAATTTTATTTTATAGGAGAGTTGCATGAAGAATTTATTCTTTAGTATTCTATTATTCATTTCTGTCAATATAAATGCAGCAGAGATTAAAGAAATTGTATCTCCATTTCCACCAGGTGGAGCAACAAGTGTGTTTACCCGTATTGTACAACAACACTTAATGGATGACTTGGGTAGTAGTTACATATTGATTCATAAACCCGGTGCTGATGGGATAATAGGTACTAGATATGTGGCAAATAAACATGCCGATAGCAACACACTAATTACAGCCGGCGCCGGACCATTCATGACCAACTTAGTAATGTATAATGATTTAAAATATAATTATTTAGATTTTGATTTTGTTCTTCCCATGGCCAGTTCACCATATGTATTGGTAGTTAGTAACAAAACAAAGATCCAAAATCTTGAAGAATTTATTAAAGCAGCACAGAATGGAAAATTAAACTGTGGTACCAGTTTTAGTGGCGCAGCATTTCTTACAAAATATTTGATTAAAGAACTCAAACTTAATAACTTAGAAATTATTCCGTTTAAAGGCTCTATGGAAGTAATTACAAATCTCATGGGTGGGAATATTGATTGTTCGTTTGATACAATGCAAGCAATAATAGATTTTCATAAAGAAGGTAAGGTTCGTATCATTGCAGTAGCATCAAAGGAAAAACATCCAAAACTTCCTGGTGTGCAATTGCTCAAAGAAGTATTACCTAACGGTGTGTTTAGCACTTGGTATGGAATGGCCATGCTTAAGAAATCTCCAGATTCTGAAAAGGGAAAACTATTTTCATTCTTTCAAAATCTACAACAGAATTCTCGTTATCGTGAACAGTTGACTGCTTTAAATTTAGAAATACATGTTCCAGAGAAAGATGCACAAAAATTTATAGAAACTGAATATAATCGATATGAAGCTATTAGACGTCAGTTAAAAATCGATAAAATCGATAATTAATCATGTGTAAAATTACAAATTTGAATTGGCACCACCGGCGAGATTTGAACTCACATCGTACGCTTTAGAAGAGCGTTGCCTTATCCAATTAGACCACAGTGGTATTGTTTGGTACCTGGGGAAGGACTCGAACCTTCAACCGCTCCCTTTTGAGGAGAGTGCGTCTGCCAGTTGCGCCACCCAGGTATTGTTTGTTAGTTTAATCCCAATCGCCGCCAATCTGCACGTATCTTGTTCTTGACAGCAAGTGGCAATGCGACATAATCTAAATCATCAGCAGCTTTATCACCATTATTAAATGCCCAATCAAAGAATTTTACAGAGAGTTTAACCTGTTCAATTTTTTCTGATTTCTCTGGCACAAGAATAAATGTTGCTCCAGCAATGGGCCAGGCTGCTCGGTCTCCTTGATTGGTTAGGATTTGATAATACGATTTTGACCAATCAGCAGCCGCACCTGCTGCTTTAAATGCTTCTTCTGAGGGTGTTATCCAAGTACCAGTACTATTCTGTACTTGCACATACGTCATCTTGTTTTGTTTTACGTATGCATATTCAACATAGCCGATGCTATTGGGTAATTTTGATACAAATGCAGCCACACCTTCGTTTCCTTTGCCACCGATGCCCACAATCCAATTTATAGCAGTGCCTTCACCCAGCTTGTTTTTAAACTCTTGATTTACCTTGCTGAGATAGTTGGTCCATATAAATGTTGTGCCGGACCCATCTGCACGACGAACAACTGTTATTACTTCGTCGGGCAAGGCCACTGTGGGATTTGTAACCTTGATAGCAGCATCGTTCCAACGTGTGATCTTACCCAAATAAATATCACCCAATACCGGTCCAGATAATTTTAATTCTCCAGGAGCGATGCCTTTGATATTTACGATAGGAACAACACCACCAATCACTGTGGGAAATTGAAATAATCCAAGAGATTTTAATTTATCATCTGGAAGTGGCATGTCGCTTGCCCCAAATGCCACAGTTCTTACTTCGATCTGTTTGAGGCCGGCACCAGATCCAATGCTTTGATAGTTAACCTTTTGTCCTGTTGTTTTATAATAATCCGCACTCCATCGTGCGTATAATGGTGCCGGAAATGTTGCTCCAGCACCGGTAATGTCCTGGGCCTGTACTGCACTTGCAGCAAGTAATATGATGGCAAACAATTTTTTCACTGTGTTATCCTTAAGTTAGTGTGCATTGCACAATATTATTTAACTCAAAAGGTGTTACAGTTTTGTGACAAAAAATTAAATTTTGGTACTCCCCGAAGGTTTTGAACCTTCCCGTCCCAGCCGATCTGACCGGTCTCCACGCTTTATAAGGGCATGCCGCACGCCGAGTGCTGGGGAGCATTTGAATTAAAGCATATCCAATTTATATTCACGCCTGACTTGATCAACATATGATTCTGTTGATTTTTTCATGCCATAATGGAATGATTTCTCAATGATAACCTTTGACTCAGTTGCTGTATCCCATTGCAACGGAGTATCACTTATATTAAAAAAGAATGGAATAAAACTTGATTTATTAAATAATCCTTGCCACATTGCTGTACCTAAAATACTATAATGATTTGGATTAAATTCGTGTATAAAGATCCGTTCATTATCTGGTGCTGGAACTTCAATATACGCCCGGCCAGTTGGTTTCAACACACGGTGAAATTCATACAATGTGAATAATGGATATGGGCTGTGTTCTAACGCATGTCGACACCAAATGAAATCTATAGAATTATCTTTGATTGGTAAGTCGGTCATACTGGCATGATACATTTCAAATCCTAATTGTTTGCATAGTTGGAAATCATCATCAGATAATGTCACACCAACTGCATCATGCCCTAGTTTTTTTGCTTCCTGTAAAAATATTCCCGGGCCACATCCTATGTCTAATATACGTGAATTTGGCTGTAAATCGAATTCTGGAAAATATCGAGCTATCAACTCCGGAATTAACTTATTATGGAATCCTTCTGCCGGTTCGGCATAAACTGTTTGATATGCTCGTCTTTCGAATTCTTTAAATTTAGCAAGCTTCATGGGTTATTACTTTCAAATTAGATGCTTTTTTTCTGCGGTGGTAACTTAGCACATCAACAAAGATTTGACCGAAACCATCTGAATACTCATAAGACCATCATCAGGACAAAATCAAACTGCATCCAGCGCGCCTTCCATCCACTTCACGACCAGAAAAAATTATCGCATTGCCAGCGCCATTTACACCAAATGGTAAGGTCCTGGTAGAAATTATCTACCTTCTCATCCTTCGGACCAAAGTAGGGAGTAATTAACTCCCACGTCCTTGATTAACTAACTTACAGCAATTATACTATAGATTGACTTATCGGTCAACCTTGTTTTGGCGGAAGGCCGGGGACTCGAACCCCGAAGCCGGGTATAAACCGACGACAGATTAGCAATCTGCTCCAATACCATTATGGGAGCCTTCCTATTTCTTGTTTGTGAGCAGGCAGAGAGAATCGAACTCTTTTCCACTATCTATGCTAAATAAAAGTGATCCTTAAAGGAAGTTAAATGTCTAGTACTTATAAATCTTGTCTACACTGCTCTAATTCTTTTGAAGCAAACTACAGCACTCAAAAATTTTGTAATCTATCATGTTCTACTCTACATAAAAACATCATTGCTAGAAAAAATAAATTACAAAAATATCTATTGAATCCTAAACTTTGTTTACAATGCAACGAAGTAATAGAGATTCACAAACAAGTAAACAAATTCTGTTCTCCGTCATGTAGTGCTGTATATAGTAACCAAAGAAAAGATTGGTCTAAAATTAAAACCGGGCCGCCCAAGACGGAAAGAAGATTGTTTTCCAAAATAAGATTCATATTGTGTACTCATACTAATCAATATTATTCCAATAGAAATTCCAATGGATCATTCCGCAGATGTTCGCCGTACATTAAAACTCTTAAAGAGAAATACTATTTAGCAGCCCGGTTTAGATTCAATGTGTATCAGTATCCCGAAAAATTCGATCTATCGCTAATTACACAACACGGCTGGTACACTTGCCCAGGACTAAAGCGAAAGAACCAACCTAAAAATATTACAGGTGTTAGCAGAGACCATATTATTTCTGTTAGTTATGGATTCGCTAATAATATAGACCCAATAATAATAGCACATCCTGCTAATTGCCGTATTATGCTTCATTCAGAAAACAAGATTAAACACAGCAATTGTGATAAAACACTACTGCAATTGTTGGAAGATATATGTGTATGGGACAACGATATTGAGCAGGGGACAGGATTCGAACCTGCGTACGACTTACGTCTGCCTACTTGGAAGGAAGGTGCCTGACCTCTAGGCTACCCCTGCTCAATATACACTCTACCAACTGAACTAACGCCGCTCGTAGTGTTCTTAATTATAATTGGTTGCGGAGGACAGATTCGAACTGCCGATCTCTAGGTTATGAGCCTAGCGGATTACCACTTTCCTACCCCGCGATTGTTATGCTATATTTATATAATGTACCTATAACAAAAATAATGGTGGAGGATGAGAGAATCGAACTCTCACGAAGACCTTGCAAAGGTCCCAGGCTCCCATTACATCAATCCCCCTAAATAAAATTTTCTCCGCGGCTAGGGCTTGAACCTAGCTGAATCATATTATGATTACTGACGGATTAACAGTCCGTTGCCACACCCGGCGGCTCCCGCGGAGAAAATTTCACTTAATGACTTTCATTTCTTGTAATTCAGATTGCATGAGAACAACTAATTTTCTATGGTTAGGAAATTGAGACCATTTAGCATCATCTTTCTCAGTTTTATAACCTTTTATTTCTACATACTCATCATTATCTATTAAATAGAAATCTGGAGTATATCTTCTTTCTTTACCATCAAATACATAAGAAAATGAATCTTTGTTTCTTACCCACTTAATGCTATTATCATCAAGATACATTGCATAAGCAAGTTCCCATGAACCGTGCAAATCATTTCCCTTATAATTGATGTGCATATTCTTTGCTAAAGATGTGTGCCATTCACCATTAGAAACTTTCTTATTAACTGTTACCGAAATACGTTTACCATTCTCTTTATTCAATTTGTCGGTTCTGTTATTAGCATGAACAGACATCTTCATGCGAGCATCTTCCGAAACAATATATTCTCTGTTTTCTAGTTTTGCTTTATTAGCACCATTGCACTGTGGCAAATTTGTACGATTAGATTCTAAATAACTAACCTGTCTACACGGATTATTCTTACACAACCGTTCATGATTTCTCAATGAATTATCATTCTTACATCCTTTGACACAAAATTTACATATTAGCATTATGCTAGTATTTATATTAATACTGTTTCTAAGTCAAGTCTCTTACCAATTAGAGTACCAGAGAGTAAATCACTTTAAATTAAAACTTTGGTGCCCCTTGATGGAATCAAACCACCGACTGATGCTTACAAGGCAACTGTTATGTCATTTAACTAAAGGGGCCTAACTATTACGCCACTTTCCGTTCAGAAAGAATCCTGCTGAAACGATCTGCGGCAAAACTACTGCACCAAGC
>Ga0114962_10005083_pt1 | contig 10342 bp, 9 predicted proteins | sample C_130820_MF_Meta_FD_87017 | JGI IMG/M metagenome (GOLD analysis project Ga0114962, IMG submission 87017) | Freshwater microbial communities from Lake Croche, Canada to study carbon cycling - C_130820_MF_MetaG | ecosystem: Environmental > Aquatic > Freshwater > Lake | place: Lake Croche, Canada...
GAAGTGTGCTCGACTACGCGCCGCGCTCGAGGGGAGCGCGGGCCTACACAGAACTCTGCATGGAGGTACGCGACTGTGAGTAAGGAACGACGCCTGGGCCGTGGACTCGAAGCGTTGCTCGGCCGGGCCGGCTTCGACGCAGCTCCTGCCACCGACGGCACTGCGGCGGTTGCTCCCCAGCCAACACCAGGCGCCAGCGCCGCCCGGCTGATCCTCCATGCCCCCGAAGAGGTGGAGCAGGTCGCCGCAACACTGCCGACCGGTGAGATCGGCATCGGCCTGATCGATCCCAATCCCTGGCAGCCGCGCAGCGTCGTCGAGGATGCCGATCTGGCGGAACTGACAGAGAGCCTGCGCGAGCATGGCCTCGTGCAGCCAATCGTGGTGCGCGCCCGGGGCGATCGCTATGAGTTGATCGCCGGCCAACGCCGGCTCCTCGCAGCCCGTCGCCTCGGCTGGACGGTCGTGCCGGCCCGCCAACTCGATGTCGACGATCGGCAGATGGCTGAGATCGCGATCGTGGAAAATCTCCAGCGCCGCGATCTCGCTGCCCTGGAAAAAGCTGCCAGCTTCAAGCAATACATTTCCAGTTGGGGCTGCACGCAGGAGGAGCTGGCCAAGCGGCTCTCGATCGATCGCTCCACCGTGACCAATCTCCTGCGGCTGCTGGAGCTGCCTGAGGGAGTGCGGCAGCGGCTGCGCGCAGGCGGCCTCACGATGGGGCATGCCCGAGCCCTCTTGCCTTTGGGCGACGAGGAGCAGCAGACGAGACTGGCAGAGAGGATCGCCAAGGAGGGGCTCTCGGTGCGGGCGATTGAATCGGAGGTGCAGGAGATCCTGCGGGCCGACGAAGATGGCCACGACGGCGACGCGTCCCCCACGCCGCTGCCGCGGGGGCTGACCGGCGACGTGAGCGTTGCCGAGCCTGCGGAGGGGGTGGCCAAGCGGCGGCCGGGCCGGCCGGCGGCGAAGCGATCGAGCCAAGTGGCGGCGGTAGAGCAGCAGTTGCGGCGGGCGCTCGGCACGAAGGTGGTGGTGCATGCCACGAGCAAGGGCTCGGGGCGGATCGTGATTCCGTTTGCCGATCATGCTGAATTCCAGCGGTTGCTGGCCCACATGGCCGGCTGAGCGGCGGGTTCGCTCCCTGCGGGCCAGCCGCGGCTGAAAACGCCCGGCAGCCCGGTATGTTTGGAGCCCGCAAACAGGTAGACTGTTTGGTTCTCTGGCCGCACGTTTCACGTGGCGCGCCGGCGGAGCGTAGCGCAGTTGGTAGCGCGCCTGGTTTGGGACCAGGAGGTCGAGAGTTCGAATCTCTCCGCTCCGATTTTCTTTTCCCCTTGAATCCAAGGGTTTTTCGCTCGCAGCGGAGCGAGGAGCCGGTCGGGCGGAATCGCTCGGGGCAACCCCGGGGCAACCGCAGGAGCGATTTCGCCGGCTCGCACCTCGAGCAACCGGTTGTCCTACTGAAACCTCGGTTAACCCCTTGCATGCGCGGGGCCGAATCTGGAAATCGGCGAACCGGGAGGGTGGGGGCGGCGAGCGGCACCGTCTCGACCGCCAGCCCCGACGACCCTCGGCGCGAAAACGTGTCGGGGTTTCCGAAATCGGAGGGTCAGAGGGAGGGCGGGCGTGGCCGGGGGCAGCGGGAACGGCGGACAGGGCCGAGGCGTGCAATCAGCGCAAGCTTGCCGAACGCTGTTTTTAAGGGAGAAAACGCTGTCGCGCAAAGTTTCCTTTCGTTTTCGAAAGGGGCATGTCGGGTTTTTGCTTTTTTTTCCGCCATTTCTACAGGCTGGCAATGCGCCCGCAGGTCCTCATTCCCTCCCTTAAACCATCTCGATAGTCGAAAACCCCATGAATTTTCTACCTCTTCTCCTGGCCTTCGCCTTACCTCAAGCAGGGCGGCGCCAGAATGCTGCCTCATGTCTTGCCCTCCTGATGGTGGCTATTTCCTTCGCGCCCGCTCAGGCAGGTATCGTTCAATTAAGCTTCTCCGGAACTGTCTCCTCATTTCTGGCCGGGTCTGGTTCGGCGCTTCCAGACCGCTTCAGTCTCGGGACGCCTGCCCGCATAGATCTGGCGTATGAATCGACCGCACCCGTATCCGCTTCTTCCGCTAATGCCAATTATTATGATCTCCCGTTGAATGCTCTTACCTACTACCACGCTGTCGTAGGAGATGCGACATTTGCTGCGGCAACCCATTTCAGGGCAGATATCTACCAGAGCGACTCCTTTGACAGGATCAATTATCTTGCGTTCTCACCAGCAACAAGCCTGAGCCTGCCGGCTGGCATCTATCTAGCCTCTATGGAGACGATATTGAATGACGCTTCTGCCACTGCTCTCCCGAACAAGGACCTTCCGACGAGCCTGACGCTTGGTGACTGGTCAGAGGCCATATTCAGAATTTGGGCCGCCAACTCGGCTACTCGTTTTGACGACAGCGGAATGATTGTGACGATCACGTCCATCGAGGCAGCCGTCCCTGAGATTGACCCCGCCTCCTTCGGCAGCGCCTTCGCCCTGCTGATCGGTTCGCTGGGCCTTGTCGAGCGGCGTGCTCGCCGGGCGCTGGGGCTCAAGACCGCCGCCTGAGCGGATTGATCGATGACAATTCCCAACCGGGCTGGGCATCGCGAGGTGCCCGCCCCTGTTTTTTCACGGAACGTTAGCCCGGCCTGAGTTTCAGGGTCGCTCGCAAAACAGAAACAATTCGTTGGTACAAATCTGGCCTGCCTGCATCCCCCGCTGTTGCCCAAGCCCTGTGGATTGGCCGCAGGATCCGTAACCCTTTTCAAGAAGATTTCTCACCGTTTGATCGGTTTGGCACCGCGACCAGACGCGATTCCGATTCGATCACACGCGCCGGGCTGGGCATCGCAAGGAGCCCGGCCCGGTTTCTTTTTCGGCGGGTCCTTCCCCGGCGATCGGCTCGGGAGAATCGGGGGCGAAACGGACCGTATTTTTTGGGTGAAACTCAGACTACTCGATCCGGGCCAATGGGACATGCGGATATAACAAAATCCGCCGATCCATCGTCACCAGATCACTTCCATGATTTCGCGCTGTGGCGACGATGATCTGATCAGCCGGGTCGCTATGAAATTTCCCCGGTAGACAACAGGCATCGGCAGCGATGTCCGGCGAGAGTTCAAGGAGCTTCACTCCGGGATACGCAAGGGCGGCGTGAAGCCATTGATCAGTCGGCATCGGTAGTTTCAGCCGACCTCGCTCGACCAGCTTTGCAACCTCCCAGCAGGAGATGGCGCTCACCCCGATGTGTTGAGCCTCACGGTGGGCAATGAAGGCCTTGGCTTTCGATGAAAGCCGATCGTCCTGATGCACCCACCATACCCACACATGCGTGTCGAGAACGATCACTTCGTGGCTTCCCACTCATCTGCGGCAATGCTCTCCAGCGGCTGTTCGTACTCAACCTTCAACCCGCTCAGTGAGTACCGGCTCTTCTGGTCGGCAACCTGAGAGCTCATCGGGCTGATGGTCACGTTCACCCGTTGGCCAGGCTCATACGGCAGTTGGTCAAGCGTCACGGAACCGTGGGCACCCACGGTCGCTTGCACATGCATTTGCTTTTCAGTGGGATTCATGGCTCATCGGCAGAGTGGGGCGCAGACGTCTAAACATAAGTATACGCTCCCAGCGAGGGCCATGGCATCACTGCACTTGAGCTGCCCCCGTTGGTTTTCACCCAATTTGTGAGAGCTTGGCGGGCCTGCCTGCCAGGGCAGGCAGGCTGGAGGCAGGCACAGAAGCCTGCCTCCAGCGAATGCCACGGCCATGCGGGCCAAGATTGGGCCCAAGGCTTTTCCAAGGGCGATTGTCTAACGAGCGATGGTTCAAAAAGTGCTTATTTCAGCTCGCCGCAGTCGGTGATCACCACCTTGCCGCTGGTTTTGCCGCTGGCGGAGCCCACGTTTTCGACAGCCTTCACCACGTCCATTCCCTCCACAACATTCCCAAACACGACATGCTTGCCGTCGAGCCACGCAGTGGGGGCAGTACAGAGGAAGAACTGCGAACCGTTGGTGTTGGGACCGGCATTGGCCATGCTCAGCACGCCGGGGCCGGTGTGCTTGAGCTTGAAATTCTCGTCGGCAAACTTTTCGCCGTAGATCGATTTCCCGCCGGTGCCATTGTGGTTGGTGAAATCGCCTCCCTGGCACATAAATCCGGTGATCACGCGGTGAAACGACGAGCCCTTGTAGCCAAAGCCCTTCTCTCCGGTGCACAGAGCGCGAAAGTTCTCGGCCGTCTTGGGCACCATGTCGGCACGCAGCTCGATCACCACGCGGCCGGCTGGCTTGTCGCCAATGCTGATGTCCATAAAACAACGGGGGTTTTGATTGTCGGCAGCGGTCAAAATCGATCCTCCAAATCCAAGGGATGACAGGGCAAGGGCGGCAACGGCCATCGACAGAATGGGCCGGCGGGTGAGCAGGTGCGGGCAGAGACGCATGACGGAACAGCTCCCGAAAGGGGACGAGCAGAGCACACGAGCAACGGTCGCCGGACAAACCCCTCACAGCTGGCTGCGGGGGCGATTCCCGGCCAAGAGATTATGGCCGAATCCCCCTGCGGCGGAAAGCAGGGGCATCGATCTATCGCTTTCGGCAGCTTCGCCGGCGGCGGAGCCGGTTTCTACGGTCGACTGCCTGGACTGGTTGTGGCGGCTGTCCTGCCAGCGGCTGAGAAAATGGACCGCTTTTTCCGTGGACAACTAGCGGAAAATTTTGACATGCCTGCTACCCGGTCGTAGTCTGACGGGAGAGCGTGTACGTCTGCTGAGAGTGCGGCGAAAGGTTTTGGTCGGTTCCCGGTCTCCATGAAAATGGATGACCACTTCCCTCTTCATTGTTGAGGGTCTGCGGGGGTTTGAGCAAATCCCGAGGCCAGACTCTCATCATCCATCTGGGTGCTCTGGTTTTTGGGGTCTGGGTTCCTTGTGTTCCACTTCTTCTGTTAACTCTTGAATCAATATCTGGGGATCTCTTCATGATGAACTCCTTGTTTATCTCCCGCCTGTTCGGCAGAGCCTCTGGCCTTCTGGCTGCTCCCCGCAGTCGGTGTTCCTCGACCAGAATGCGATCAACTGCCTCAACTCACCCCGCGCGACGCGCCAGCCATACCGGCAACGGCACACGACTAGCGGCAGAGACCCTTGAGCCCCGCGCCATGCTCGCTGTGACGGCAACGCTCACTGGCACCAATCTGGCCATTGCGCTGGGTTCGGCCAGCGACACAGCCACACTTTCCAGCAACGGCGGCACCTACACCGTCAGTGGAACAGGCCTGTCGGCAACGCCATTTTCTGCTGGCAGCGTGGCTGCAGTAGCTGTCTCAGGCAGCGCCGAGGCCGGCCAGCAGTTCACGCTGTCGGGCTCGGGACCGCTCGCCGCAGCCTTGAGTGTCGACGCGGCAGTCGAGTCGGCCGCCATCTCCACTGCCATCAGCGGAGCCTCCGTCAGCCTCCTCGCTCTGGCCACCACGCTGGGGAGCAACATCACCACGACCGGCACACAAATCTACGGGGGCGCCCTCACGCTCGCCTCCGACGCCACGCTCACCAGCAATGCCAACCTCACCTTCAGCGGCACCCTTGACGGCGCCAAGAACCTCACGCTGGCCGCCGGCGCCGGGGCGATCTCCTTTGCGCAGGCCGTGGGCGGCACCACACCGCTCGCTTCGCTGCGGATCAACTCTGCTGCGAGCACTGTGGCTACGACGGCCAGCGCGCCGATCCACCTCGACGGCTCCGCCAGCGGAGCCTCTGCATACGGCCTCATCATCGCAGGGGGTGTCAACAATGTTTCGATGAGAGCCGCCGGGAGTACGATCGCCAACTACTCTGGCTTCGGCATCCTGCTCTACCCCACCACCAACACAAAGCTGCAAAATTTCACTGTCACCAACAGCGGCTCCTGCGGCATCTACGCCACCGGCGTCTGCACAAGCACTGTAGTGACCGGCAACACGTTCCAGAACAATGTTGTGGGGGCCTACCTCTACGCCACACAAGGGCTCGCCCTGACCAGCGGAAATCAGTTTCTGATGAACGGTTCGTCATCCACAGGCATCTACGTCAGCGGCCAGTGCAACAGCTCCCGCATCACCGGCAATACGATCTCCAGTGGTGGAAGCTATGGCATCTTCCTCTCCGATGCCACCGGCATCAGCGTCGGAGGTGGGACCAATGCCGCCGCGAACACGATCAGCGGCGTCGGCAACGGCCTCTTCGCCACCGGCACGCTCACCGGCTCCAGTTTCCTTGGCAACACAGTGCAAAACGGCAGCACGGGTGTCTATCTCTACAACACCGCAGGGCTGACGGTGGGGGCCTTCAACCAGATCAAGAACAATCCGGTCGGCCTCTACGCCTCCGGGAGCTTCAGCAGCACGACGGTCGCTAGCAATACGATCTCGGGAGCCACCTACGGAATCTATCTCTCCTCTGCTCAAGGCCTGACATTCAACGGCAGCAACCAGATCCAGAACAACTCCTACGGCCTCTACGCCACCGGCACCCTCACCGGCACGGCGTTCGATGGCAATACCTTCTCTGCCAACACCAATGCCCTGCTGTTTCAGGATGCCAAATCGCTCGCCTTCGGCACCACCACCGGCAATCAGGTGCTCTCCAGCAGCGGCTGCGGGCTCTACGCCCTGGGTGACAACAGCGGCACGATCGTGAAGGCCAACACGTTCCAGAGCAACGCCTACGGTATTGTTCTCTACGGGGCCAAAAATATCACCATCAACGGTGTCAACAAGATCATTTCCAACACGGCGTTTGGTCTCTATGCCGCGGGCGATTCCTTGGGTACCGTTGTCGAGGGGAATCAGATCTCGGGGAACGGCACCAATATCTCCACCTCGAGTGCCACCGGCGGCTCGTTCCAGGCGTCTTGAAACACTGCCTTCAGCCCCTTGCCTTTACTTTCACCTCATGAGCACCGCTCATGAGGCCAGCCGCAGGCCGATGAAGACTGCAGCCAGCGCCACGAGATTGGTGCCGAGGGCGTAGCCCACAGCAGCCAGCGGCCGCCCCGCTTCCAGCAGTTCAAGCGTCTGAAACGCATAGCTGGAAAACGTGGTGAATCCGCCCAAAACTCCCACCATCAGGAGCGTTTCGAGCCCGTTGGCCCAGCCCCCACGGCTGCGCACCGCCCCCACAATCGCGCCAAAGGCACACGAGCCGAGCAGATTGGCAGCCAGCGTTCCCCAGGGATAGTCGGCCCCACACAGCCTGCTCACCAGCAGCGTCAAACCAACCCGGCCAAGCGTGCCGATGCCGCCAGCCAAGGCGAGGAGCAGGCAGTGTGTCAGGATGCTCGGGGGTGTCATCGGGGCCCTCCTGGCAGGCTGTGGATAAAGTGCAGCATCGCTGGATGCGATGCCCGTCGACCGTGGAAAACCTCGGCTTTTCAACCGGGCGACCGAGTGGAAAAAGTGCATGGAGGTTTTTCCACGGGCAGCTGGAGATGTGTTGTCGGGGCGAGTCTGCCGCATCGGCGGCTCGGCGTCCAACCGCCCGGGGAAAAAATTGAGCAAACACCGCTTGATTTTCTCAGTCTTCCGTTTTAAAAATAAGCGCTCATGAAGTTCTAACAATTCATGGGCCGGGGCTCTCAGCCCGGTTTGCCGCGGTTCCACTCCCTGCCTCCTTGGAGGACACCGATGAATCGGCACGATGTTTTCTTCCTGATCTTTCTGGGAATCGCCGCCGGAGCGATTCTGGTTGCGGCCCCCCTGCTGGTGTCGGCCGCGATTCAGTATGGCTTCAATGCACTGATCCAGGCCGATTTCCACTAAAACCGCGTCGGCTTCCTGCCAGCCACAGGCATCTTGCCTCGCGCTCCGCTACACTTTTCCGCTGCCGCGTCCTGAGAGAATCTCTTTCCGGATGGCGGTTTCTGCGTGGAGGTGTGCATGTTTGTGAATCTGCCAATCTTTGCCCTTCCAGTCGCGCGGTTGCTGGCAACTCACAGCGCCTCGGTGAGCAGGCTTGGAAGCGGCAGCAGCGGCGTTGGATACGTTGCCCCGCGGGCGTGGAGATGCCGCCAGGCCGCACCCCTGGCATGGAGTTGCCTGCTGGTGATCTGCTGCCTCGCAGCCGGCACCGCCACAGCGCAGGCGGTCGACTCCGAGCAACTGCTCTCCCTGGCAGCCCCCGGCACTCCCTTCACATTTGAGGTGATCGAAAGCCTCGACGCCGCCTACCTCGGCGATACCCCCAGCCACATGGGGCGTGACGGCGGCCTCTCGGTGCGGCCCAACGTTTCCCTCGGCGACGCTGTGTACCGCACCACTCGAACCGGGGAACAATCGACTACCATTCGGGTCGGCACCGTCACGCGGGTGAAGTGGGAGCGTGTGAGCGGTGGTCTGACGGTGGAATTTGATCCCGAACCGCTGCAGCGCATCGCCGTGGGGGATGAGGTCTGGATCGACCTCAATCCAACGCCCGCCGGCCAGTCCAGCCGCTGAACCCGGCTGGCTTGGTCCAGCCGGGGGCGCCGATGCCGCCGCCGGTAGACCAATTCCCGACACTCTATACTGCGATTCTCTGCATCTCGGCTCCGCCTACCGGTGCCATGAAACCCCCGCTGCAGACCAGACTTCATCCGCACTTTTTCCGCCCGTGGATTCCTCATGCTGAAATTCAACCATCGGATTCTGTTCGTCGGCTTCGGGGCCGTGGCGCGGTGCACGCTGCCGGTCCTCCTTAATCACATCAAGGTGGCGCCACAGAACATCACGATTCTCGACTTCGAACCGAACGAGACGGCTCTCGCCCCCTGGATGGAACGGGGGGTGACATTTGTGCGTTGCCAGATCACGCCCGACAATCTGGGGGATGTTCTCTCGAAGCACCTGTCAGCCGGCGACATGCTGATCGATCTGGCCTGGAATATCGACTGCTGCGAGATCGTGGAATGGTGCCATAACCACGGGGTGCTCTACATCAATACGTCGGTGGAATTGTGGGATCCCTACGAACATGCCAAGCATGCCCACCCCACGCACCTGACGCTCTATTGGCGGCACATGAACCTGCGGAAGATGCTCGCCGGCTGGACCACCCCAGGCCCCACTGCCGTGCTCGAACATGGCGCCAATCCGGGCCTGATCAGCCACTTCACCAAGCATGCCCTGCTCGACATCGCCACCCGCTGTCTGCAGGAGAAGAAATTCGCGGGCGAACAGGCCGACCGCATCAAGCAGTTTGCCAAGAGCCGCACCTACAACCACCTCGCCCACGAACTGGGCGTGAAGGTGATCCACTGCAGCGAACGCGACACCCAGATCAGCAATCGCCCCAAGGAGGTGGATGAGTTCGTCAACACCTGGAGCGTGGAGGGCTTCCGCGAGGAGGGCACGACGACAGCCGAGCTCGGCTGGGGCACCCACGAAAAGGAGATGCCCGACTACGCTTACCAGCACCCCGATGGTCCCCAGAGCCAGATCTGCCTGGCCCGCATGGGAATGAATACGTTCGTGACCAGTTGGGTGCCCCACTACGACATTGTGGGGATGGTGGTGCGCCACGGTGAGGCCTTCAGTATCACGGAAAAACTCTCCGTGCGCGACGCGCAAGGAAACACGATCTACCGCCCCACGGTGCACTACGCCTACTGCCCGTGTGATGCCGCCATCGCCAGCCTGCACGAATTGCGCGGTTGCGATTACCGGCTGCAGCCGCGCGTTCGGATCATGACCGACGAAATCACCAGCGGCTCCGACATCCTCGGCGCCCTGCTCATGGGGCATCCCCTGACGAGCTGGTGGTGCGGCAGCGACCTCTCCATCGAGGAGGCCCGCCGTCTGGTGCCCCACCAAAACGCCACCACCATGCAAGTGGCGATCTCCGTGGTGGCAGCCTGTATGTGGATGATCGAAAATCCGGCCCGCGGGGTGAACCTCCCCGATGACCTTCCCCACGACTATGTTTTGGGGATAGCCAAGCCCTATCTGGGCAAGTTCATCTCCACCAAGTCTGATTGGACACCGCTCAAGCGGTATTCCAACGCCTTCCAAGGCTTCAACCAGCCGCAGATCGATCCGGAAGACCCCTGGCAGTTCAAGAATTTCCTTCTTTCCGACGGAGACTGATCCCTACCATGACCCCTGCTGCACTGCTCAAGCTGGCCAAGAAGCACGGCACGCCGCTGTTTGTCGTCGACCATGCCGAACTCCGCCGGAACTACGCGACGTTCCGCAAGCACTTTCCGCGCGTTCAGGTCTACTACGCCGTGAAGGTCAACAGCGATCCGGCGATCGTCGAGACCTTCTACAAGGCCGGCGGCAGCTTCGATGTGGC
>Ga0114962_10005084_pt1 | contig 10340 bp, 9 predicted proteins | sample C_130820_MF_Meta_FD_87017 | JGI IMG/M metagenome (GOLD analysis project Ga0114962, IMG submission 87017) | Freshwater microbial communities from Lake Croche, Canada to study carbon cycling - C_130820_MF_MetaG | ecosystem: Environmental > Aquatic > Freshwater > Lake | place: Lake Croche, Canada...
CACAGCAGGTCCTGCCACGGCTTCAAGCGCATCCAGCATCTCTTGCACCGTCACATTCAATGCAGGTAAGTTCATGGCGCTTCGGCCTTGGAACGCTTCAGGGCTGGCTTCAAAAATAGCGATCAAACTGCGCACTGTGACGCTGGGTGAAGACACCGGGTGCGACACCGTGGCATCGACCGGACAAATAGATTCTTCGCCTGCCAGTGGTTCACGCAAGATACCGCTGAAAAAAGACGAAGCTGCACCATTGGGCTTGCCCGGGCGCACACTCACCGTCATCAGGCGTGCACTGCGGCCATCGATAAAGCCTTTGCGGCTGTAGTCAGCCACCATGTATTCGCACATCAACTTTTGCGCACCATACGAAGTTTGTGGTGTGGTGAAGGTGTCGTCGGTCACCACATCGGGCAAGGGGTGTGCGGGGTCTGGGCCATAGACCGCCACCGAGCTGCTGAAAAGTAAACGGGGCTTGTTGCCTGCGGCCCTCAAAGCGTCTAGCAAAGCGCGGGTGCTGTCTAAGTTGGATCGCATACCCAAATCAAAGTCGGCTTCACATTCACCAGAAACGGCAGAGGCTAAATGGAAAACACCATCGAACTTGGCCTGCACAAAACCGGCACATTGGTCCAGCAAAGGACCGGTGAGCACTTGCACGCGTGGGTCAGATGCCAAATCGGCGGGTGCCGCAAACTGATCAGCCAACACCACTTGTGTGAGAGTCTGACCACCAAGGCTGCCTTGGGCTAACAAACTACGGGCCAAACGAGCCCCTAAAAATCCGGCGCCGCCGGTAATCAACAGCTTCATGGTGTGTCTCGATTGTTAAAGTGAATTTTGCAAGCATAACCTCCAAGCAACGCCAAACTATGCGGGTTTTCAACGGGTTAGCCCTGATGGACGATCTGCCCTTGAGGGGTAAGCTGAAAACTAATGCTGCACTTGGTGCACACCCCTCTTGCGGAGTTTTTCATGGCCAGCGTCACCATCGGACAAGTGCATAAGTACTTTGGCCGCACCCACATCATCCAAGGTGTCAGCGTGGACATCGCCGACGGCGAATTTTGTGTGCTTGTAGGCCCATCAGGTTGCGGCAAATCCACGCTTTTACGAATGATTGCGGGCTTGGAAGAAATCTCTGGCGGCGATATCCATATTGGCAGCAAGCGTGTCAACGACATGCCGCCCAAAGAGCGCGACATTGCCATGGTGTTTCAAAACTATGCGCTTTACCCACACATGACGGTGCGTGACAACATGGCTTTTTCTTTGCTGTTGGCCAAACAAGCAGCCTCTGTCATTGCCGAGCGGGTCGACAAGGCCGCGGGTATTTTGGGCTTGCATGCGCTGCTAGAGCGCTACCCGCGCCAACTCTCGGGCGGACAGCGCCAACGTGTCGCCATGGGTCGCGCCATCGTGCGTGACCCGCAGGTGTTTTTGTTCGATGAACCGCTGTCCAACCTCGACGCCAAACTGCGCGTATCCATGCGCACCGAAATCAAAGAACTGCATCAGCGCTTAAAAACCACCTCCATTTACGTCACCCACGACCAAATCGAGGCCATGACCATGGCCGACAAAATTGTCGTCATGCGCGACGGTGTGGTCGAACAAACCGGCACGCCTTTGCAGCTCTACGACCATCCTGCCAACCAGTTTGTAGCCGGCTTCATTGGTTCGCCTTCCATGAATTTTTTGCCAGGCACGGTTAAGGGCTCGCAAGTGGCTTTGTCCGATGGCAGCTTGCTGCCCATGCCCTTACATGCCCGTGCCAACGAAGGCCAGGCGGTGGTCTACGGCACCCGCCCCGAACACTTGCACATCGCCCAGGGCACAGATGGCTTGGCTACCGAAGTGGTGGTGGTTGAACCCACAGGCGCAGACACCCAGGTCTTCACCAAAATCGCCGGCGTTGAAGTCACCTCGGTGTTTCGTGAACGTCATGCGTTTAAGCCTGGCAGCACCATTCGCTTGCAACCCGACGCCAGCCGCGCCCATTTGTTTGACGCCATCAGTGGCAAAGCCTTGATGGCCATTTGATAACTTTGATTACTTTGCCCAAGGAGGCTGCATGACCGAATCGACTCGCCGCCAATTCATTCAAGCCACCGGCATCGCCACGGGAGCGGTGGCTGCCGCGCCCTTGCTGCTGGGCACATCTGCGCAAGCGCAATGGAGCAACGTTCCTGAAAAAGACGCCAAGCTGCGGGTCTTGCGTTGGAGCCGCTTTGTGCAGGGCGACATAGACACCTATTTAGCCAATGTGAAAAAGTTCACCGAAAAAACCGGTATCGAGGTGCGGGTTGACAACGAGGGCTGGGAAGATGTGCGCCCCAAGGCAGCAGTGGCGGCCAACACCGGCGCCGGCCCTGACATCATTTTGTCGACCAATGACGACGCTAACCTTTACCCCGACAAATTGCTTGATGTGTCCGACTTGTGCGACTACTTGGGCAAAAAATATGGCGGCTGGTACCCCGCTTGCGAAACCTATCTCAAACCCGATGGGAAAAAATGGATTGGCGTGCCATTGGGCGCCAGTGGCGCCATCATGGTCTACCGCCAAAGCCATTTAAAGGCCGCCGGCATCAACAGTTTTCCCAAAGACGTTGACAGCTATTTGAAAATGTTCCAAGCGCTCAAAGCCAAAGGCACGCCCGGCGGAATGGCGCTGGGCAACGCCACGGGCGACAGCGGTTGGACGCATTGGCTCATTTGGGCTTTCGGTGGTTCTATCGTCGACAAGAACAACAAAGTCATCATCAACAGCCCGCAAACCATCAAAGCCCTCGAATACGCCAAAGAGTTGTACGCCACTTTTATTCCGGGCACGCTGTCTTGGCTAGACCCCAATAACAACAAAGCATTTTTAGATGGTCAGCTCAGCGTCACCAACAACGGCATTTCCATTTACTACGCGGCCAAAAATTCAGACAACCCCACGGTCAAAGCACTGGCAGCTGACATTCAACACGCCCCCTTCCCGGTGGGCCCTGTGGGAAGTCCCACCGAGTACCACTTGTTTTTCAACCAAATGATTTTCAAATACACCAAGTACCCCAATGCAGCCAAAGAGTTTTTACGCTTCATGATGGAAGAAGAACAGTACGGCGCGTGGTTGCAAGGCGCGGGGGGCTATGTGTCGCATCCCTTGGCGGCTTATGGCAAAAATCCCATTTGGACCGTCGACCCCAAACACACGCCCTACCGTGACTCGGTGAAAAACATGCGCCCTGCCGGCTACGCTGGTCAGTTGGGCTATGCCTCCGCTGGCGCGATGGCCGACTTCATTGTGTGCAATATGGTGGCCGAGGCCGGCTCTGGTGCCAAAACCCCCGCTGAGGCAGCGCTGCGCGCGCAAAAACGCGCCGAACGCTATTACAAAACCTGATGCTCAGCCGCTTACAAAACAGCCGCAATGGGCTGGGTCTGCTGTTCATGCTGCCCGCTACCTTGCTGCTCATCGTCTTTCTCACCTACCCGCTGGGTTTGGGCATTTGGCTGGGCTTTACCGATACCAAGGTGGGGCGCGAAGGCGTGTTCGTGGGCTTAGAGAATTACGAATATTTATGGGAAGACGCGGTCACGCGCTTGGCCTTGTTCAACACCTTGTTCTACACCTTCGTGGCCAGCGTATTGAAATTTTTCTTAGGACTTTGGCTGGCTATTTTGCTCAATGAGCGCCTGCCCTTTAAAACCTTTTTTCGCTCTATCATTTTGCTGCCTTACATCGTTCCCACGGCCTTGTCGGCCATCGCTTTTTGGTGGCTGTACGACGCACAGTTTTCCATCATCAGCTGGGTGCTGGTCAAAGCCGGTTGGATAGACAACTACATCGATTTTTTAGGCGACCCGTGGAACGCTCGTTTCTCGGTATTGGCGGCCAATGTATGGCGCGGCGTGCCGTTTGTTGCCATCACCTTGCTGGCCGGCTTACAAACCATTTCACCCTCGCTGTACGAAGCTGCCGCCATCGATGGCGCCACAGCTTGGCAGCGCTTTCGCCACATTACTTTGCCATTGCTCACACCCATGATCGCGGTGGTGATGACGTTTTCGGTGTTGTTTACTTTCACCGACTTTCAGCTGATTTATGTCATCACGCGTGGCGGGCCTCTCAACGCCACCCACTTGATGGCCACGCTGTCATTCCAAAGAGCCATCTCGGGTGGCGCATTGGGTGAAGGCGCAGCAATTGCCATCGCCATGGTGCCGTTTTTACTGGCAGCCATTTTGTTCAGCTACTTTGGCTTGCAGCGACGCGCATGGCAACAAGGGGGCAGTGACAAATGAGCAACAGCAATGACGACGATGCCCAAGGCATGGGCTATTTAGATACGGCACGCCGGCGTTGGGTAACGGTGTATGCGCCTTTGGGGGTGTTTGTATTTGTGTTGCTGTTTCCGTTTTATTGGATGGTCATCACTTCCGTCAAACCCAATAACGAACTGCTTTCTCGTGACGGCAACCCATTTTGGGTCATACAACCGACCTTGGAACATTTTCACAAACTGCTGTTTAAAACGGCTTACCCCGAGTGGTTGTGGAACACCGTGTTCATCTCTGTCATTTCTACCGTGGTGTCGCTGGCTTGTGCTGTGCTGGCGGCCTACGCCATCGAGCGACTGCGATTCAAAGGTTCAAGGCAGGTAGGTTTGGGTATTTTTTTGGCTTATTTGGTGCCGCCCTCGATATTGTTTATTCCTTTGGCCACCATTGTTTTCAAACTGGGTTTGTTTGACACCCGCTGGGCTTTGATCCTTACCTACCCCACTTTTCTCATACCGTTTTGCACCTGGTTGCTGATGGGCTACTTTCGCTCCATTCCTTTCGAATTAGAAGAATGTGCTTTGATTGACGGCGCCACACGTTTTGAAATTTTGTGGAAAATCATTTTGCCCTTGTCAGTGCCTGGGCTTATTTCTGCGGGCATCTTCGCTTTCACACTGTCTTGGAATGAATTCATTTACGCCCTGACTTTCATCTCCTCCTCCGAAAATAAAACCGTTCCTGTGGGCGTGATCACCGAGTTGGTCGAAGGCGACGTCTATCACTGGGGGTCGCTCATGGCCGGCGCCCTGCTAGGATCTGTTCCGGTGGCGGTGCTCTATTCGTTTTTCGTCGACCATTACGTCTCAGGCATGACCGGCGCAGTCAAGGAATAAGATAGCCACTTGTTTTTTCAGGTGTGCTGTGATGTCCAAAATTTCGCTGGCCGATATGCGCAAGAGCTACCAAAGCGCAGAGTTGCTTGAAGAGCGTGCGCAAAACCATCCCTTACGTCAATTTGAGCAATGGTTACAAGAAGCCATTCAGGCCGAGGTGCCCGAACCCAACGCCATGACCTTGGCGACGGTGGGCAGCGATATGCGCCCCAGCACACGCGTGGTGCTGATCAAAGGCTATGACGAAGGTGGCGTGGTGTGGTACACCAATTACGACAGCCGAAAAGGACACGAGCTTGCCGGCAACCCTTATGCATCGCTGCAATTTCATTGGGTAGAACTCGAGCGGGTGGTGCGCATCGAGGGCCGTGTCAGCAAAGTCAGCGATGAAGAAAGCGACGCCTATTTTCACAGCCGTCCCTTGGACTCGCGCATAGGCGCATGGGCCAGCCCGCAAAGCCAAGTCATTGCCTCGCGAGCCCAACTCGTCACCCAAGCCGCCTCTTACTTGGCCAAATTTGGCACCCACCCTCCGCGTCCACCCCATTGGGGCGGCTACCGGTTATCGCCCGACCGTTGGGAGTTCTGGCAAGGAGGTGTAGCGCGACTGCACGACCGACTGGTCTACCGTTGGGTCGATGGACAATGGGACAAACAGCGCTTAGCGCCTTAGCCACTCTTTAAGTTTTGACCCACTGAGCGAAATGTTGGTGGAGTTTTTTCACCTTGGGCGCGACCACAAAGGTGCAATAGCCTTGGTGCGGATTATTTTGAAAATAATTTTGATGATAGTTCTCGGCAGGCCAATAGTGCTCTAGTGGCTTGACCTCGGTGACGATGGGGCTGTCGAACTCGCCCAAACTGGTCACTTCAGAAATGAACTGCAAAACCGCCATGTGGTCTGTATCGTTGGACACATAGATGCCGCTGCGGTACTGGGTACCCATGTCATTGCCTTGGCGGTTCAAGCTGGTCGGGTCGTGAATCTCGAAAAAAATTGCCAAGATGTCTCTTAAGCCAATGATGCTGTCGTCGTACTGCAAGCGCACGACTTCGTTAAAGCCGGTCTGGCCGGTACAGACTTGTTCATAGCTGGGGCGTGCAGGCCCCAAACCATTGCTGTAGCCAGACTCAACACCGGTGATGCCGCGCACACGCACAAACACCGCCTCTGTGCACCAGAAACAGCCGCCGCCCAAGGTAACAGTGGAATTTGACATTGCAGGTATGTTAGCCACAGATTTCAGTTTTTGCGAGTATTTCCCTAAGGGCGGTAGGAAGCTAAGGGCAATATTGTTATCCTTTACTTATGTTTTCTTGGATAGGTCCTCTCAAACCACTGCTATCGACCTTGATACTGCCGCCGGCCAGCCCCTTGCTTCTGATATTCGCGGGCTTGGTATTGGCGCGGTATGCAAGACGCTGGGCTCAAGCGTCAATTCTCAGCGGCGCTGTGCTGTTGTGGGTGCTATCGTGTTCTGCCAGCGCCTATGGTTTGAGCCATCTATTGCTGCGCAGCTATCCAGCTGCGGGTCCTGATGATTTGCAAAAGGCGCAAGCGATTGTGGTGGTGGGCGGTGGCGTAGATCTTTATGCGCCTGAGTATGGTCAGCCCATCATTGGTTCGGCCGCCTACCAACGCTTGGTCTATGGCAGGTATTTGAAAACTCTTCACGATTTACCGCTGGTTTACAGCGGCGGCAAGGGCTGGGGTGCGTCTTCTGGGCAGACCCAAACCGAGGCGCAAGTAGCAGCTTATATTTTGCAGCGCGACTTCGGCATGACTTTCTCCATGAGCGATGGTGAATCCCGCGACACACGAGAAAACGCTCTTCGCTCTTACGCGCTTTTGTCCGCCCAAGGCATCACCCGCATAGCCTTAGTCACCCATGACTGGCATATGCAGCGCAGCGTCATGCAGTTTGAGGCAGCTGGATTTCAAGTGCTGCCTGCCCCCATGGGCTATTTTCAACCACCCCTTCGCTGGGATACCGATTTCCTGCCCTCTGCTGGCGGCTTGGAAAAGACAAGAACAGTTTTGCATGAATGGCTGGGTCGGTTACATTACTAACCAGTCAGTCATTAATATGCAAACCACCCCATTCATCTCCGAAACACCTATTACGCACAAACGCGAACGGCGCAAAGAGGCTCGCCCCGGCGAGCTCCTGGACGCGGCGCTCAGTCTGTTTGTAAGCAAAGGTTTTTCTGCCACCAAAGTGGAGGATGTGGCGGCCAGCGCTGGGGTGTCTAAAGGGACCTTGTTTCTTTATTTCTCAAGTAAAGAAGATTTGTTCAAAGCAGTGATCCGCGCCAATTTGGCCGACCATTTTCCGGCTTGGAACCAAGAATTTGAGGAGTTTCAAGGAACAACGCCAGACATGCTGGAGCACGCCATGTTGTCGTGGTGGCAGCGCATCGGGTCAACCGATGCCAGTGGCATCACCAAACTGGTGATGAGTGAGGCAAACAATTTTCCCGAAGTGGTGCAGTTTTATGACCAAGAAGTCATACGCCCAGGACATGCGTTGTTTCAGCGTATCTTGCAACGTGGCATCGACCGCGCAGAGTTTGTGGCATTTGACACGGCACAAGCTGTTCACAGTTTGGTCTGCGCGATTTTGTATGTGACTATGTGCAAGCATGCCTTGACCAGCAATGCCTCAAACAACACACTCAACCCCGAGGCTTTTTTGCGAAGTCATGTTGAATTCTTGGTTCAAGGTTGGCGACAGCGTTGAGCCGGCAGCTTTATTTTTTTCGGAGCACGAACAGATGAATTTCAAAATGAAAGGCTGGGGTGGCGTTGTCTTGCTGTCAGCCTGTATGCTGGGTGCTGCCGCTTGGTATATGCGTGCTTCTGCGCCTAGCGCGACCCCACCGGTGGCAACACCCGTCGCGCCTGCTGTCTTTGAAATTCCTGTCAGCGACACCCTGCTGGCGGTTGAGCAACGTCTGATTCAAAACCTGTCCGTCTCAGGCACCCTCAAAGCCGTCAATACCGTGGTGATCAAGTCCCGCGTCGCCGGCGAAATCACCGAATTAACCCTGCGCGAAGGCGACAGCGTCAGAGTAGGACAAGTGGTTGCGCGCATAGATCCCAGCGAATACCAACGCAGGCTGCGCCAAGCTGAGCAGCAGGCTGATGCTGCCAAGGCCCAAGTCGACATCGCCAAACGTCAATACGACAACAACAAATCACTGGTCGACAAAGGCTTTATTTCAGTGACGGCGCTAGAAACTTCTTTATCCACATTGACCGGCGCAGAAGCCACTTACAAGGCGGCTCTCGCAGGGGCTGATGTTTCGCGCAAAGTGCTAGAGGATGCGGTACTCACCTCGCCCATTTCAGGTCAGGTGTCTGCGCGTTTAGCCCAACCTGGCGAGCGCGTCTCCGTCGATGTTCGCTTGCTTGAATTGGTCGACATTAACAACTTAGAACTCGAAGCCACCCTCAGTCCCGCAGACGCCATTGATGTGAAGATAGGCCAGCAGGCCACATTGCAAATTGAAGGTCGTGCCCAACCACTCAGCGCCAAGGTGCAACGCATCAACCCTAATGTGCAAACGGGCAGCCGCAGCGTGCTGGTCTATTTGCGCTTAGAAAGCGTGAGCGGTTTGCGTCAAGGTTTGTACGGACAGGGGCAACTGGCTTTGGGTCAACGATCAGCCATGGCCATCCCCCTTGATGCAGTTCGCACCGATAAACCTGAGCCTTATGTGCAGATCATTGAAAACAACAAGGTCGCTCATTACAGAGTCAAAACGGGTTTGCGTGGCCTGTTGCCCGGACAAACCGACACCACCGTATGGGTCGAGGTCAGCGGCTTGCCTAGCGAAAGCGTGATTTTGCGAAGCACTGTGGGTGCTTTGCGCGAAGGTTTGGCTGTACATACGGCAAACAGCGCCACCGCAGCCCCATCAACAGCCAAGCCCTAGACCATGTGGTTCACTCAAGTCAGTCTTCGCAATCCGGTGTTTGCCACCATGATGATGCTCGCTTTGGTGGTACTTGGTCTTTTCAGCTATCAACGGCTCAAAATAGACCAGTTCCCCAACATCGATTTACCTGTGGTGGTGGTGACCACCGAGTACCCGGGTGCTTCACCAGAAATTATTGAAAGTGAAGTCAGTAAAAAAATTGAAGAAGCGGTTAACTCCATAGCGGGCATCAGCGCCCTCACCTCTCGCAGTTATGAAGGCTTGTCGGTGGTGATCATCGAATTTCAGCTTTACGTCAATGGCCGCAAAGCTGCTGACGATGTGCGCGAAAAAGTCTCCAATGTGCATCCGTTTTTAAGGACCGACGTCAAGGAGTCGCGCATTTTGCGCTTTGACCCCACCAGCCGCCCGGTTTGGTCGGTGGCAGTTTTGCCTGACGACAAGGCAGCGGGTTTGCGCCAGCCGCTGAGCAAGGTGGAGCTGACCAATTGGGCTGATCAGGTATTTAAAAAACGTCTTGAGAATGTTCGCGGTGTGGGATCTGTCGCCTTGGTGGGCGGCACCAAACGAGAAATTAATCTCTACCTCAACCCCCAAGCCATGGAGTCCTTGGGTGTGACTGCCGCCCAAGTGGTGGCAGCCGTCAGCAGCGAGAACCAAGATTTACCTGTGGGCTCTGTGCGTTCCCTACAGCAAGACCGTGTGGTGCAAATCCAAGCGCGCATGAAGCGCCCCGAAGATTTTGGCAACATCATCGTGGCCCGCAAAGGCGGCACCTATGTGCGCTTGTCCCAAGTAGCCAAGGTCAACGATGGTGCGCAAGAGTTGGAAAATATGGCGCTTTACAACGGTGAGCGCACCTTGCTGTTGTCGGTGCAAAAAGCACAAGACGAAAACACTATCGAGGTGGTTAACGGTTTGATTGAGACCATGGAAACCATGCGTCGCCAACTCCCCCCCGGCGTGCGACTCGAGCCCATTTTTGATGGCTCGCGCCCCATTCGCGTGGCGGTCAACAACGTTCAAAAAACCTTGATTGAAGGTGCCTTGCTCACCATATTGATTGTGTTTTTGTTTCTCAACTCTTGGCGCTCAACCATCATCACCGGACTGACGCTGCCGATTGCGGTGATCGGTACATTTTTGTTCATGAGTCTGTTTGGCTTCACAGTCAATATGATGACGCTCATGGCTTTGTCGCTGTGTATTGGTTTGCTGATTGATGACGCCATC
>Ga0114962_10005086_pt1 | contig 10339 bp, 20 predicted proteins | sample C_130820_MF_Meta_FD_87017 | JGI IMG/M metagenome (GOLD analysis project Ga0114962, IMG submission 87017) | Freshwater microbial communities from Lake Croche, Canada to study carbon cycling - C_130820_MF_MetaG | ecosystem: Environmental > Aquatic > Freshwater > Lake | place: Lake Croche, Canada...
AGATGGTCTCCTCCTGTGGAGTGGCTAAAAGAGATGAGTATTTTTGGGTTAGGGTTAACACTCGAATGCGAGTACGAGGAAATTGGGTCGGATATATGGGGCAAATTTGGATTTCGTGATGGCAAGTTGATTTTTGCTTTGGAGTTGCCATATTTGGAGGGCAAATATAGTTCCATGCGATGGAATGATTTCATAGAGTGCGAGGTCATTAGTAGAATTGAGGACGACGAAAATGTCGAATCATTTTTAGAGGATTTCCCTTTTGTAACTGATGAGCAGAGAGAAGAATTAATCACAATTTTTAACGAAGGAATATAACGAAAAAGCAAATTTTTAGATTGGCTCAAAGTGACGAGCTTGTATTTTATGCAAAAAGTTCGAGGGGCAAATTGCTCACTCGTTACATCCACGAAAGTGGTTTTAACTCATTCGATCAGATCGTTGATATGCTTATGCCAATGATACCACAATGGTACGATGAGGGTCTTGTATGCATTCAGATAACATGCGAGGCAAAGGGGTTAACAAAAAATATTAATAAAAGAATTTCAAAACGATGAAAAATAAATATGTAATTACATATGCTTTTGATGGCGAACTTGGGTATTTAGTTCAACATTCAAAACCGATCACTGCCAATGATGAGCAAGAGGCTTGTCAAATATTAATAAATCAATTTGAAAATTATGAGGGTATTCCTTGTAACATAATAGGTGTAAATAAAATTTGATAAGTAAAATTATTCAACTAAATTTAAACGAAAATAATTAAATAAAATGAAAATTAAAGGAACACACACGACCGAGAGGTACGACCAAAATGATGTTGAATACGTTGTTGAGGTGGATTTTGAGTACGTTAAAGATGACGGATCGTACTATGAGCCTCCTTATGAGGAGGTAATTGTAAAGGCGATAAGATTGGTGAGTATAGATGGTCAAGTCTACTCAAGTAATCAACCATTGCCTGAGTTTATTCACAATGACGAAACATTAATCGATGACCTAGAATTAGAAGACCATGCATAACGAGAGAGCTTATAGCCAATGGGCTATTTACATCCAAAATCAATTAAAAAACCATGAGGAATCCATTAGAACAATTCGTAGATCTGATATTAAATGGCCGAAAGGCCGGAAGGTATCTAGCCATTTCGCAATCGAATCTGACACTTCAAGTGACTTTCAGCAAGCCGAAAGAGAGCAAAAAGTATGTACTACAAGTGTATGAGGATGCGACATGGATGTGGACTGCGTACGATAGTTCGCTTGTTTATTTGGCAGATCAATTTAAATCTATAGCAAATCAATATTTATGAGAGTGATACAAAATTCGATGACCATTTTTATTTTTGTTTTGATGATGCTTGGATATTCATTTCAATCTTTAATTTTATCCATATCACTTTTAGGTGTTATAAAAATTTGTCATTGTGGAAGAAAACAAATTAGTTAGAATAGCATATGTCATGTATGTATGCTGGGCCGTTACAATAGTTTTAGTTATACACTTTTTAATCACAAATTTATGAGGACAGATGTAGAGTTAATTGATGTGATAGCTAAAAAAATAGTATATCGACATCGCATAAAGAAACTAGATATGTTTCGAAATACCAAGGCATTCCCATGCTCTAATGCTAGGCATCATTTCTATTATTTATGCTATGATGCAGGCATTAGGGTAGCCGAGATTCAGAGGTATTGCGAACGCTATGGGTATCCTATAGATCACGCTTCGGTTATTTATGGTATTAATAAATATAAAAAAAATGAAAATAATCTTGCTAATTACAATAAGCTTGGTGGCATTATCGAGCGTGCTGAACGCACCGGCTCAACCACCGATTAAGGTCGCTCCCGATATTATTTGGGACGATACACTAGATAGTATGTATATTGATAAAAAATACGGGGACACAACTTATACTAAGAAATATGAAACTTGGAAAGAATATTATTGATTTTTTAATTATCATAGCCATATTGCTGGCCGGTGTATGTTTTAGTTTAATATATATGGATTTTGTTAAACGCATTAAAGCAATGCAGAAAGATTTGAAAGTAATAGAGTATAATCAAATTAGAAAAAAACATTTTAATCTAAATTAATTATGGAAGCAGTTTTTTTTACGTCTCTATGTGGGATAGTCGCAGGAATGACATTGGCTATATGTAGCAATGATCAAGAACTCAAAGGATGTATGCTTTGGGTATTATTAATTTGTTTGCCATTATTATTGTGGTCGGGTCATATAATAGGAATTAAAAATAATAAATGATGAGAATAGTCATAGTCATGGTATTATTGATCATATGTCAAGCATGCCACAGGAACAATTGTAAGCCAACAATTCCAAAGAGTAGAATTAAGATGAATAATAAATTAAAGCATGATTATAATTATAAACCTTATAAACAAATACGATGATACAAGAAGAATTTAATGCAATCGTTTCTATTCTAAGAATAGATGCTCAGGATGTTCGGAGATTAAAACAACCCGAATACACGTTGGAGAATAGTGATATTCTTAACAACTTTAAAGAATCTGCTAAGCGAGCAGGCGTTGACCCAATGCAAGTGTGGTCAATATTTTTTGACAAGCAATTGTCTAGTATCCAGGCTCATATTAAGAATCCAAATCTTAAACAAGCAGAGCCATTAGATAGCAGATGGCATGATCTTTACAATTATTTATTGCTAGGATTTGCATTATATAAAGAATCATCTGCATCTAAATAATATTGCATTTGTTTTAATAAAATATTATAATATCTTTGTCGCACACATTTTAATCCAATCTAATATGAGTAACAAATCAGTATTCGAGCAACTCAGCTCGCTTAACCTCGGCTCTAAGACAGAGAAGAGAGGTAATCTAACTTACTTATCTTGGGCACATGCCTGGGGTGAATGCAAGAAATTATTCCCTGACATGACACGCAAGGTGTATGAGTCAGATACATGCATGAACTACTTCAGCGATGGGGCTACGGCATGGGTCAAGGTAGGGGTGACCATTCAAGGTCAGGAGCACATTGACTATTTACCGGTGATGAACCACATGAACAAGTCAATCCCATTGGCTAACCTTACATCTTATGATGTAAACAAAACGATTCAGCGTTCAACGGTGAAGGCGTTAGCATTACATGGCCTAGCATTAAACATCTACGCTAAGGAGGATTTCCCATCAGAGTCGGATGGATCGGGGCCAGCACCCGTTAAGGCACAAGCCAAATCAACTGCTAAGATTAAATTGGCAGAGGGTGATGAGAATTGGGTCAAGGTGTCAAACTTTGTCATTGACAATATGGGTATGAGTATTGACGAGGTCATTAAAAGATTGTCAGTTAAGTATGAGATTTCTAATGCAGTTAAAAAATCAATCGATAAACTAAGAAAATAATGGAAGAAATTTTAAAAGTATTGAAGAATGATACAGAGTATTATTCTGGAGTTGGCAGAAACTATCTGTCTAACTCAGACATTGGTACGCTATTAAGCAACCCATCACAATTTGGTGTGGCTAAAGACAAGACTCCTGCTATGTTGCAGGGGTCATACTTTCACGCATCAATCCTTGAGCCTGATAAGGTGAAGGACTACATAGCAGTCGATGCATCGACACGATCCACCAACCTATATAAGGATGCGTTAAAGGAGCATGGCACAGACATGTTATTATTGCAGAAAGAAGTTGATGATTGTGAAAGAATGGCACAGACCATCTTGAGCAATATAACTTTTTACGACATGATTCGTGACATGTTAAATAGGTATGAGGAGCCAGCTATTGGCGAGATAGGTGGTGTGCAATGGAAGGGAAAGGCTGACATCGTTAGTCATGATGTGATCATTGATTTAAAGACAAGTGGAAATTTGGATGAGTTCAAGTACTCAGCACGCAAGTATAATTACGATAGTCAAGCATATATATACAATCAATTATTTGGGAAGCCAATGGTATTCATTGTTGTTGAAAAGGAGACATGCCGTACAGGTCTTTTTGAGTGTAGCGATGAGTTCTTGGACAGGGGCAGAGAGAAGGTATACCGAGCAATCGAGGTGTACAATAAATTCTTTGGTCCAAGTGCGACCGATGATATTACTCAGTATTTTAAATTAGATACGCTGTAATGGAAAAAGAATTTGTAACCTACGAGCAGGCATTAGCCTTAAAAGAATTAGGATTTGATGAAATGTGCTTTGGCTTCTACAGCAATCAAAAATTTGAACTAATGCTTTGTAGAAATAGAGAGCCTTGGATGGGTAATGGTGTTGTTTCCGCCCCACTTAAACAGCAATTATTTAGATGGTTTAGGAGGAGGTATAGTTCTCAATGTGATATATGGCAATATGAAGATGATTTGACTTTTGCATTTTCAATAAAAATAAAGTTTAATCGAATTGATGGTTATATAGATTTTACATCCTACGAAGAAGCAGAGAATGCTTGTATAGATGAATTAATAGAAATAAGTAAACAAATAAACAAACAATAAATTATGGCACAATTATTTTCAGCATCATTAGATGTATCAAAAATCTCCAAGGACAAATTAGTTAAAGGAGAAAAAGGAAACTACCTTAACATTACAATCTCTATTAATGACGAAGCAGATAAATACGGAAACGTATTAACTATCACCGAGTCTCAAACACAGGAAGAGCGTGAAGTTAAGGCTAGTAGAAACTACTTGGCTAATGGAAAGTTAGTATGGTCAACAGAAGGAGGCTCAACGGCCAAGCAAACGCCACCTGCTAAACCAACACCTAGTCCTAGTTCTGATGCAGTAGTAGAAGAGGGAGACGATCTTCCATTCTAATATGTAAAAGATGTACAAAGTAAGGGGGTAATTAGGTATATATATATTTTATTAATCGGCTATAAAATATTTTTTCTAATTATTCCTCTTATTTTGTACACTTTTTACATAAAAAAAGATAACTAACTATATATTAGTTAGTTAATATTACCAACTTTTGAAAATTTTGTACACTTTTATGTGAACAAAATGCTTACTTTAATAAAAACGAAATGGAAAATAAAGAAAACGATTTAAATGATGCTGTTTGGTTCAAGATTTCAGACAACTATATGATATCGAGTCATGGTGATGTTTTATCCTGTGGAGGTGGTAAAAGAAGGTCTGAAAAAAAACTAAAACCATACATTAGAAAAGATGGATATGCTCAAGTAAGCCTTTGCAATAAAGGTAAGGCTGAAGCTTATTTGGTTCATCGTCTTGTTGCTACGCACTTCCTTAAAAAGAATGATGAATCATTTGTTGTCAACCATAAGGATGGAAATAGATTAAATAATCATTATTCTAATTTAGAATGGGTTTCTCAAAGAGAAAATGTATGTCACTCTTGTTCTAATAGAATTACATCGTCTAATTACATAGGCGTGGAATGGCATAAAAAGAAAAATAAATGGATTGCTAAGTTATCTATATTAGGTAAGCAAAAATATTTGGGATTATTTAATTCTGAAATTGAAGCATACTACGCAAGACGTGAAGCAGAAAAGAATAATGGAATATTAAATAGATACATATAATGGAAGTAACAATCTTTCGCTCAATTAAAGAGACTTCAGTCCCCTTCCATAAAGATGTCCTAGATATATTAGTCAGGATAAAAGATGGCAAGACTAAGGATCTGGTCCGCAAGATTAGACTAGAGAAAGATAAAGAGACACGCAATAAATTAAAGCAGGATTTACCTGCTATATGCTTCTCAGGTAAATTCTCTAAGCGTGATGATGGCTCACTTATTAAACATAGTGGGCTTATCTGTTTGGACTTTGATAACTTCCCTAGCCATGCAGAGATGTTGGCTAAGAAGGAGGAGCTATCAGCTGACCAATATACATTCTCTGTGTTTGTTTCGCCATCGGGTAATGGCCTAAAGGTATTAGTCAAGATACCTATCAACCCTGAGAAGCATAAGTCATATTTTAATGCATTAGAGAATTACTATGACTGCGAGCAGTTTGATAAGACATCCAAGAATATATCGAGGGTATGCTATGAGTCATTTGACCCGACCATCTATGTCAATCTAAACTCGCATGAGTGGAATCAAATTGATGAGGGGGAGATTGATCATGTGACTAGAGATCAACGCCCAACCATACCCATTGATGATGAGGACGAGATTATTAATCGGCTTGTTAAGTGGTGGGATGGTAAGTATGGCTTCGTGCCTGGTGCACGCAACAATAACTTATTTATATTGGCCTCCGCTTTCAATCAATATGGAGTGACTAAGTCTGAGGCTATGTACCGGTTCATGGTATTTTCATCTGATGACTTTAATTCCAAGGAGATACAGACTATTATTGAGTCAGCCTACAAGCTTACGGATCAGCACGCAACTAAATACTTTGAGGACACGCAACGTGTAAGCCAGGTTAAATTGCAGTTAAACAAGGGCGTGCCAAAAAAGGATGTCCGTTCTCAATTGAAAGCCTCCGGGGTTGAGGACGGAACCATTGACTCAGTCTTAACTAAGATTGAGGAGGAGGAAAGTAAGAATATATTTTGGTCTAAGAGTGATAAGGGTGTGGTGTCATTGATACACTACGATCTTAAAAGATTCTTGGAGGAGCATGGCTATCGCAAGTATGTGCCTGATGGTAACAAAGGATTTATCTTTGTTCGCATCAATCAGAATCTTATTGAGATGTGTACTGAGGATGACATGAAAGACTTTGTGCTCAATCATATCCTTACTAATTTTCAAGACCTATCGGTGTACAATTTTTTTGCTGATAAGACACGATTCTTTAGGGAGGACTTCTTATCTATGCTTGACTCGGTGTCCATATATTTTGTTGAGGACACCAAGGATGAGGCGTATCTGTACTACAAAAATGGCGTGGTCAAGGTGACTAAGGACTCAAAGACTTTATTAAACTATGAGGACTTAGGTGGATACATTTGGGCCGACCAAGTTATACAAAGAGACTTTATCTTTTGCCAATCTGATGATTGTGATTACAAGCAGTTTATACGCAACATTGGTGGAAGTGATGACAAACGCATTGCATCCATCGAGTCAACCATGGGGTTCATACTGCACGCATTTAAGAATGGTGGGTACTGCCCAGCAGTTATTATTAATGACGAGGTAATATCAGAGAACCCTGAGGGTGGCACGGGTAAAGGTCTATTCATGAACGGCATAGGCCGAATGAAGAAGGCGGTTACCATTGATGGCAAATCTTTTGCGTTTGACAAGTCATTTGCTTATCAGTTGGTTACAACCGATACGCAGGTGCTAATCTTTGATGACGTTCGAAAGAACTTTGACTTTGAGAGGTTATTCTCTGTCATAACTGAGGGTATCACCATTGAGCGTAAGAATAAGGATGCAATTAAGATCCCATTTCATAAGTCACCTAAGGTGGTCATTACCACTAACTATGCCATCCAAGGCAAAGGCAACTCATTTGAGAGGCGTAAGTGGGAGATGGAGTTTAAGCAGTTTTATACTAAGGACTTCACTCCTCAGGATGAGTTCAAGCGTTTACTCTTTAATGACTGGAACGTGGATGACTGGTGTGCATTTGACAACTACATGGTCAAGGTACTACAAGGGTATCTTAATACAGGATTGGTTAAGTGCGAGTTTATTAACCTTAAAGAACGGAAGTTCAGGGCTGAGACTAACTCAGAGTTTGCTGAGTGGGTGTACGAGTTTGGGGCAAGTGTTGTGCCACTAAACGAGAGGATTAGACCTGACAAAGCGTTTGATAAGTTTATTGCAGATAATAATGGTATGTTTAGAATGCTGTCCAAGCAAAGATTTAATGCTTGGTTAAGAACTTATTGCCTTCATAAAACCGGTAACAATCCTACCGAGGGTAGAGATGGCGGAGGCAAGTGGATGATTTTTAATTATAAAGAACAATTAGATTTACTATAAAAATGAAAAAGATTATTATTGTTACAATTTGTTTTGCGTTATTAACGCAAATTACGCACGCTTCGGATGTCTTCTATAACATAAGTAGACAGACTACACTTGACTATTTAATCAGTTGGGTTTTTGCATTTTCGCTTGAGTCTAGTATATTAATTTTTACTTTGCTAGGCAAGAGGAATACTGCTATATTTTTTGGGTTGGTGTCTTGGTTAATTAACTTACTATATTATTGGATAGCGATTGGGTTCACCCAGAAGTTTGTTGCGATGAATATAATTTCATTGATTATACCTATCACGATATTCTTTTATAGCGAATTAATTAAAACAGACAAACGTAAAAAATTAATGAAATAATGAAAGAACCCAATCGAGAACGTAAGAATGAAATTAAGTATAGTGTTATTCTAAACGAGGAGCAGAAAGATGCTAGAAAATTAATTATAGAAAATCAGATTGTTATTGTCACAGGCAGAGCTGGTTCGGGTAAGAGTCTAGTGTGTGCATTAGCTGCATTAGATTTCTTAAATAAAAAGCAATGCGATCATATATTCATTACACGTGCTACTATCGAGGTGGGTAATTCATTAGGGTATCTTCCGGGAAGTCTTGATGATAAGTTTAACCCTTATTTAGAAGCCTTTCAAGAGAATTTAATTAAGTGTGCTGACAAGGTGAAGATTCAAACTATGGTGAAGGATGAGAAGATTGTAGCCTATCCTGTGCAGTTTATCCGTGGTAAAACTATTGATGATATTCTTGTAGTGGAGGAAGCACAGAACCTCACAAAGGCTGAGATGCTTGCTATTTTGACACGTCTTGGTAAAACAGGTAAGATTATTGTCAATGGAGACAACGAACAAAAGGACATCAAGGATAGCTACAATGGTCTTAGTTATGCGATTGACTTATCTAAGAAGATTGACGAAATCAAATGGATTAAGTTGAAGGAAAACCATCGTAGTGATATTGTTGGACAAATTTTAGATTTTGAATATAATAATTAATGAAATAATGGAAAAAATTAAAATTGGAAATTTTTGGATTTTTAGTAAAGGGGTAGTTGGAATGGCTATTTTCCCTTTTGTGTTTCTTAAAAAATCATATGTTGATAGAATATCTAAAGAAACATTAGATAGAACAATTAATCATGAATCTATCCATTTGAAACAACAAGCAGAACTCTTGTGCGTATTCTTTTACATTTGGTATTTTTTAGAATATTTTATAAGATTTATTTTAATTAGAAATTCCGACAAAGCCTATAGAAATATTTGTTTTGAGAAGGAGGCTTATCAGAATCAAAATAATATGGAATATTTAAAGACTAGAAAACTTTGGTCTTTTTTAACTTACTTAAAATAAGACAATGGCAAATAAACAAACAGCAGTACAATGGCTACAAGATAAGTTATTTGAGCTTGAAATAAAAATAGACTATAAGGCACATCAAGAAAGTTTTTTTCTTTTTGAGCAAGCCAAACAAATGGAGAAAGAACAGATAGAGGAATCTTTTAATTCATCCTCTTATTTTATTGATGGCAAAGAATATTACGACGATACTTATGGCAACTAGAATAACAGATTACTTTATTGGTAAAGTAAAGAGACATCTAAAGGAAAATGACATTCCTTATATGAACGTAAATGATTCTAAGAATCTAATAATCCTTAGACCGGCAGGCAATTATCATTACTTGGTTATCCAATTCTTTGAAATGCCTGATGATTGGATATATAATCGTAGACATTTTAATATTAAGACTGCGTACGCAATTGACCTAAATCAAGTAATTAACTCAATTAAAAGATACTTACATGAGTCCTGATATATCAATGTGCCAAAACTCGGATTGCCCATCTCATAGATTATGCTATAGATTCATGGCTATCCCATCAGATTACCAAGCAACTGCACGTTTTGAGCCCGAAGAAGGGCAAGTAAGATGTGAATACTTTTTAGAAATATACAAAGATGATAGAACTAAGGGATTACCAAAAGAGAATAGTAAAAGAAGGGCTTGGCATTATTAATATGCAGACAAAAAAAATATTAGATCATATGGATATGAGATATACGTATGTTAACGGTTACGAAAGATTATATAGACTTTATTCGGATGGAGAAATATGGTCTGTTAGGTCTGCTAAATTTATTTCACAAGAACTTGTAAAAGGTTATAATCGTGTATCATTATCTTTAAACGGGAAAGTAAAAAGATTCCAAGTTCATAGATTAGTAGCAGAACATTTTATACTTAATCCAAATAAAAAACCTTGTGTAAATCATAAAAATGGGGATAAACAGGATAATAATATACTTAATCTAGAATGGTGCACATATAGTGAAAATGAAAAACATTCTTATAACGAGTTGGGTAAGATAAATAACAATAGAAA
>Ga0114962_10005090_pt1 | contig 10336 bp, 18 predicted proteins | sample C_130820_MF_Meta_FD_87017 | JGI IMG/M metagenome (GOLD analysis project Ga0114962, IMG submission 87017) | Freshwater microbial communities from Lake Croche, Canada to study carbon cycling - C_130820_MF_MetaG | ecosystem: Environmental > Aquatic > Freshwater > Lake | place: Lake Croche, Canada...
TGCTTTAGTCTGAGTTTCTTCAAAACTATAATCAACATGCTTTTCACTATAGGTATGACAAAGATTGATTCCGACTTCAGGGATAAAAGCTAGCGTTCCAAGCATTGCGTACCATTCAGGTTCGCTTAAAGTTTGAGGGAACTCGAAACATCGTTTCAAGAAATTACACCCTGATAAAACTGCCTTTGTATCCACTGCTCTTGTTGAAGCGATTACTTCTTCGTCCTCTTTTACATCGACTAATCTATCCAAGTAGAATGGTTGAGGTTCTACGTTTCCTTGAATGACGTAAGCAAGCTTCACATTCTCAGGATCTTTAGCATTTCTTGTGTTTGGTAGTCTAAGTGTTGCTGATTCCGCTAATCTTATTGGGTCAGCGTTCCCCATTAATCCCGATTCAAAGAAAGCGAGGTTCAGTTTCATACAAAGTGCTTTATAATACCTTTGCATTTTGTGAAGTTCTTCACCTGATTCTATCGGTTGAGTGAGAGCTATTACAAAGTGTAAGCCGTTACCACTGCAAAATATTCCTGTTTTATCCGCTTCAATCTCAAGTGTTTCGAGGACTATCTTTATGTAACCATCTTTTTTGTCTAGATCAATTCCATCCAAGTCTATCGGTATCATTTCTTGATGGTGAAATAATCTAAGAGGAACAGTTTTATCTTTCTTTGGTTCATGGCAGTTTGCATTTGAGTAGTGAACGTCATAGCGTTCATTTTCTGGTATAGCACTGACAACCGCATCGAGGTTCTTGAACAAATTTACAATAGAAGAAATTTTGATCGTGTCAAAATGCTTCTGATAGATAAACTCCTTCCCAGAGTGTTTATCGTGCCCCTTTCGGTAGCCGATAATCTGAACTAAATATTCTTTGCTCATTAAATGTCCTTATTTTTCGGTTGGAGCTATCAGGTTAAGTTGTTTTAAACTCTCTCGCAATATCTCTGCCATGCTTAATCTGTATTTGTCTGAGATTTTAGACAGTTGTTTTAAATCCGACTCATCTAGTCTGAAGCATACAAAAGACGGCTTGTCATTTTCTAATTTATTTGGTAGCTTGATCGACCCATCTTTAAGCCCCTGTAAAATTATTTGTAAAACATCGCTTTGAGTTCCATGAGCTAAGAATCTTGTTCCGTGGTTTAATTTGATTTTTAAATTCATTTTAATAACACCTTCTCAACCAATGCTTCTGCACCAATTTTCATGAGTAGAAATAAAACACTTACAAATGCGAATTGTAAAATATATCTATCCATTAATTTAATTCTACGACTTTTTGTTAACTGATTAGCGGTTAGTTGAACTGTGTTCATGTAACTCGCTAAAAGAAAATCATCTTTACTCATATCACCTCCAATTTTAATTCAGTACTTTCCTGTTTACTCATGTGATAACGCTGGCAAAACTGGCACTTATACCAGTACAAAACAACGCCTTTACTCGCCATTCTATCTACATAAGTATCAGCTTCCTCTTTACTCATTGAAGCCTTACTGATGCAAGTTCTCCAAATAATCCAAGCTTTACTATTCATTGCACCTCCTTTAGTACTAAAAATTAATTACTAATTCCTATTAGTAAAGAAGTGGGGATTGCTCCCCACGCTGTATTACATTCTGTGATACGCAATAGGTTCTTCGCCCCACTGACATTCAACTTTAAAATCCTGATAATTATGATACCTGTTACGTTCTTGCTTGCTCATTTTACTCCATCTAATTTGGATTTCATGATCAGTCATACCGCAATCATAAGCATCGTCTTTATCATCAATCAAAGTTTCATTTGCTAAAATAGTATTCACTCTGTCTGTTGTTGTATTGTAAACGTATTTTTTTTCTTTCACCTTCTCTTTAATTTCTGCCAATAATTCTTCAGGATTAAAAGCGTAGTCATACTCAATTACAATGTCAACGTCGTCTATTTTCACCGAAGGCATATTGCTAGGGGACATTACTACTGCCCCTCGCATCTCTTCTTTTTTATTGAAAACAATTGCTACGCATAAACCATTCTTACCAATTGCTTCCATCGTTTGATGATCTTGTGAACTCCAAAATGTTTGCATGTTGACATGAGAGTGCCACCAAAACGCTAATTCACCTTCACTGTCTCTAGCTTCATATAAAGCTTGTGCTACCGCTGCATCATCTATATCAGTGTGAGCTGCACCAACTTCTTGATCTAATAAAATTGCACTTGTTACTCGATAACCGTTTTGTTGTTTATCAAAAACGACTGTACCTAAGCCTGATACTTCTTTGTCACAATTATCAACGATGAATTGAATCTTGTTGCGAATGTCAGTTGGTAAAAATATTCTTGGTTTCATTTAAAGCCTCACCATATCAAAATTGTTAATATCAAAATTCACTGTAATTAAACTATCTACTTTACCTCTGTGCAAATCTAAAACTGATTTCGCAACTAAGCCACCTGCAATTAATGAAGTGTAGCTTATCGCTTTATTGGTACAATTTTCTTGAACCGCATTTTCATCAGAGAACAAAGTATTACGGTACATTCTACTTGCTTCGTAGCTATACGTAGCAGAAATAACTGTGAGAAATTCAATCGCCATTCTCGCATCAACTAAATACATAAAAGCATTGCAATTTGTAATATGATTTCTTGCTGCCATTGAATCAACAGCTAGAATTATTGTAGCGATTGGAGAAACGTAATTGGATAAACTGTCCTGAGTTTTTTCATCATACCGTTTTGGTATTGCAATGATTTCAATATTACTCTGCGACTTGATCATTTTCTTCAAACAATCAACTTTAAATTTACCAATATCCGCTGATCTATAAAACTGTGGAGCAATGTTTTCTTCTTCCACGAATCCATCATCAAATACTGTGATGTTTTTATAACCAAGTTTCGCTAAAGCAAGAATCGCATAACTGCCAATAGAGCCTGCTCCAAATACTGCGATTGGAGAGTCGAGATTTACATCTCTGATCATTTCTGAATGTCTAGTTAGATACATCTGATACCTCATGTTGTGATGGAAACATTCTATTAAGTTCTTCAATTGTAGGCACCATTGACCCTATTGGAGAAGTTGCTATTGATTGAACGTCTGCCCAATCAATTCTACTAGATTCATCGATTACAATTCTCGTTTCACTAGCAAAATGGTCATCGAGACTAGGAATCATTTTAAATACTAAGCAATCACTATCGCCACATTCATCATCAATCCAATCTCGTAGTTCATTTCTCCAAGCACTGATTAAATCCTCGAAGTTGTCATCTTGAAGAGTATTATACTCGTTTCCATTATCGTCCTCATCTTCTTCAGTGGTTGAAAATTCTGATAACGATGACCATCCTACATTTGGAAGCAACCTAGAAATATCGTCTTCCATACCAGACATAGCATCGTACATTTCACTGTCACTCGAATCATGTGTTTCACATAATAATCTGGCATAAAGGTCTTCTGCTACATCTTTCAATTTAATAGATTGCAAATTATCAAGGTAAATTTGACAAGCATCTCGCCCTATCAACCTATAAATTTCAGTGTAACGTCTATCAATTTCAGGATTAATGAATGTGAAATTATTGTAATCATCGAACGAAATTTCAACTTTACTGTCAAAAGTCAATCGTTTCGCAGTATCACCGATAATACGATCAATGGTTCTATAGGGTGAGTCTGGATTGTATGTTGAAAGTAAATTGTTCAACAAAATAGCATGTTCTTGATAACCGTCTAACAGAATCGAATAATCATTTTGGTCTAATACATCGTAATAGTTACCCATACAAATAGAGTATGAAGAAACATGTGGATGAATATAGTTGCCATTGTGAAATACAGTAAAGACTTCCGCTTTCTTAAATGCCAGTTTACCATTTTTACGTTCATATCTCATGGTGATAAGCATCGGTGGAACTGGTAGTAGACTAATGAATCCACCATAGCGAATGTACTCCAATTGAGCACGTTCTTGATTACTGTGAAAATTGAGTTTCACAAACTTGCAACCAATAGAATTGAAAAAAGACACTAATTTACTCGTTTCCAAGTAACTAGCGTCCACTGATTCACTTGCCACATTGAAGGCAGTTTCAATTGCTTTTAAGCGTTTTTTCTCATTAACAAGCTTTTGCTTCTCGATCTGAGCAATAAGTTTCTGTTCTTCCACTTTTCTAGCGTACTCATTAGCGTTTGATCTCGATTGTTCCACCAGATTAGCGATGTTTTCGACCGTCGATTTCACGTTTCTCAGATCACTGTCAAATGGATTCGTAGTCAATAGCCCTTTTAGTGTTGGGGGCAAGCCAGATACATCTTGAACAATCATAATGAATATCTCCTTGGTTGATTGTCTTCCAGACCAAGCGACTGCGTCGCTGGCTGTTTCTAACGCCAAAAAGCCCAGTAATACAAGGTGTGAAGCCTGTACTACTGAGCCGATTAGTGTTCGTTCCTCTGTAGGAGAACTCTTATTTACGCTTTGTTGCTGTCTTTTTAGTAACAGTTTTATTTGGGTTTACTGCTGCTCGTTTCACTGTTTTCTTAGTTGCTTTAACAGCGGTTCTCGTTGCTTTTTTCACTGCTGCACCTTTAACTGATGGAGCAAATACAATATAAGCACCGTCTGAGAGTAATGATTCACTAGTGGCAGGTTTACCACCCATGTTGAAAGTGTAGTTTCCATCGAGTGACAAGAACGATTTAACATCGGCAATTGTTTCACCTGAGAAATTTTCCAATACTTGAGCAGGTTGTCCCATGATTTTTACAGTAACAGTTTTCATATCCATCTCCTACGATGTTTAGCAACATTATTGTTGCTTGTTATAAAGTTTTTTACATTTCTTGCACTGTCTTTTAATTCCATTTTTATAGTGAATTAAATAAGTATTGGAATCGTCAAAAATATGACCCCTAATACAATGAGTTTTTCTAGCGTTAATTGACTGAAGACTATTAGAATTTTCTAAAGTATTTTGTTTTATTGTTACCTGTCTTAAGTGATCTGGATTACAACAAATTCTATTTTTACATAAATGATCAATCACATAATTCTTTTTAATTTCACCATTAAATGTTTCAAAAACTATTCTATGAGGTTTAAGTGATTTATCGTTTATCTTAAAGTGACCATAACCTTTTTGATTTTTAGCTTTAGTCCAGTTCCAACAACCTGAATAGTTATTAATAGCTATGTTTGATAGTATTTTTAGAATCATTTTTCCTCTTTCGTTATTTCAATGTGTATCTGTTTCAGTGATTCCTTGGCTAGCTTGTTTAATAAATACAGAGATGCAAACCATAATAGCAAAATTAAAATAGTGAGTGGGGTATCCATGAAATCTCCTTATATAATGGCAGTTTTGATTTGCCGAGTTTAATGTTTATGTGAAGTGTTAATCTATTAAAAATTGTAAGTTATTGATAATATATTAAGTTAAATTTTGTTTGGTGGGGTAGGTGCAAGGGTCATGCCAACTGTGTAACGTGTTGAAATGTGGTGTGGGTTTTGCGTCTATGGTGTCGGGTCATGGTAGCGGTTTGACGTTGGTTGGTGACGTTTTGCCCGTCGATTTTTGACGTTATTAAACAAGATTTAGCGTATTTTGGGCATAATTTTACTGTTACAAAAATCCTATTTCTGTTACAAAAATCCTATTTCTGTTACAAAAGTTTTGCGTTAAAATTGAGTGATGTATAGTGTTATAGTGGTTTATTGTTTAAGTTTCTGTAACTGTAACGATAATTGATGGTTTGTAACAGTCTTTTAGAGGGGTATAGTGTAACACTGTTACAGGCATGAAATAACAGGCTTTACGCCTACTTTTTTTATTCTTGTAACAGTCTTTTTTATAAATTAAATTAATAAGAATAATAACATAGTGCATAATAATCTATGACACGGTTTTTACCAATACCTTTTATAAAAATTACTGTTACAGTTACAAGGTGTTGTGCGTTGAAAAGAGGGGCAGGGCGTTGTAACCCTGCCAATTGGAACTAGGTGTCAAGTAGCATTAAAACGTAGTGGCGAATTTTGGCTTGAGTAGCATCGACTAAATCAATATTGTTTTGCTGTAAATAGAATCGTGACAATATGAACAATGCCTCAAGTTTTTTCTTAATTCTAACATGATTGATCATAATACACCTCATCACTGATTAATGAATCAAAGTTACAATCTGCCATTGAACTAAGGCACAAATACTCATCGTCACTATTAATCAATGCCTCATAATCTAGGTAGCATTGATTCTCATCACTCGATTCTAGCCAATTTATTAAAAATAACTTAGTCACATTACACCTCACTCAATGCAAATTGTTTAATCGCTTCAAATTGTTCAACGATTAATTTAGCCTTAGCCTTTCCAAACGTGAAAGGTTGGTTCACGAAGCTAGAATCGCCCTTTAAAAGGCTTATAGTAGGTTTACCCTTGTACTCGCCCACTGAAACCTTAGTCACGGCATTTGGGTCAATAGAGGCTTTAGCCTTGATAGTCGATGTAATCGGTACTTGTTTTAATAGTTCTTGAATCTGTGTATCAGTCATACCCTGTGACTTAGCGATTCGAGTTAATTCCTTAGTGATCTTAGACATGATGTAATCCTTGTTAGTGAACCATGTAATTATGATTCGTGTTGATAGACAAATAACACCGTCGTTATTAAACGTCAAGTATTATTTTATAATTGTTTTAGTGATAGGTGTATCTCGATTCAATGTATCAGCGGTGTAGTGAATCTTTATTATAGGTAGGTTGAATCTTTTTTCGAGTATCGAGGGGGCGAGACCCCCTTTCGTGGAGGAGAGTATTTGCTCCCATGCTCTAGCCTAGCGGAACAGTAAATCCAGAATCGAGTACCTGACAACCACGCTCAACAATACAAGCCTTGACTTTTCACGATGCAGCAGTAAAATTCATGCATATATGCTAGAATTCCAATCCCATGGAGGACAATTGGACGAAAATCAAAACCTGCCAACCGTATTACCTAAAAAAGAAAATCTGCATTACCTATACAACAGCGGTACACAGACTTACGACATCATTGATCTTTCCACAGGAAAACAAGTTTCATCAGAACGATTCGAGACATCTTCAACCAAATACACCTTGGCTCTATGTGATTATATCTGCGATCTTATACGCAATGGCACTACGCTCAAAGCTATCGGGGAAATGGACAATATGCCATCGACAGCCCGAATCTACGCATGGGAATCAGTATACCCAGAATTTAAGCTACGAGTTCAGCAGGCACGCAAGCAAAGAGCAGAAACATTTGCCGATAAGGCTTTAGAACTTGCACTTACACCAATGGGCAAAGATGCAGTACCAGCCGCTAAACTGGCAGTAGACACCCTTAAATGGCGAGCCGAGAAAGCTGATCCAGATAACTACGGAGCTAAGAAAGTGGACGATGGACCTAAGGGTACGAACATCAATATCACTTTGCATACAGGGGTACTTGACTCTCCGTTACCAAAGGATATTATTGTAGATGCATTTGGCAATTTTAAAGGATTCGATGGCGACGTAGTTGAGGATTCTTTTATTACTGAATCGGATGATGTTATAGTAGAATTAAAAACAGATAGGTTTCAGGAGATTGATAATGGCGAAGAAGATGACAGCGGAAGAGAAAGCAAGAGCAATGATTGATCAGGACTTTCAAGAAGATCCGAATGCTCCTTATCAACAAGATCCTGAAGTAGTCGATGCTGCAAATCAAGCCCTGCACTCTGCCGGAAACATGCAACGCCAAACCTATAAACAAATGGGTGACAAGTCTCAAGCTGAACAAACAGCGAAAGAAGAGGAAGCCTATAAGCAAATGAAAGCAAAAGCATTGGCTAAGAAAAAAGGAATGTAGTATGCCACTTAAAAAAGGTTCGAGTGAAAAAACATTTTCATCAAACGTAAAAGAATTGTATGATGCTAATAAGACAAAACCAGAAGATAAGAAGCGTTCGAGAGAACAAATTCTGGCAATAGCGTACTCAGAGAAACGTAAATCTAAAAAGAAGTAAGGAGTATTTATGGCTATCGAATCTAATCAATTAAAAAATAATAATTATCAACTTCGTGATGATGGGGTTGCACCTATCGTTATTCAACCTAACGGTGTTGTAGTAACTGAAACAGTACAAGAAAAATCTACGGCTAACGTAGGATTGTCAATTGAAACAACTCAGTTGTCTAATAAAAATCAATAGAGGTTTCTATGGCAGTTAATAAAATGAAAGCAGCAGCGTTGGCTAAGAAAAAGAAAGCAATGAAACCTGATGCTGAAAACGCAAAAGAAAATAAAGCGGAAAAAGGTAAGGAAGAGCCGGGAGACAAAATGTGTCCTGATTGCGGAAAGAAAATGGGAAGCTGTAATTGCTAGAACAAAACAACAAGACTATAAGTCTGGGTTACACGCCCAGACCTATTCAGGCTTATCTACATCAGACAATACGTCAGAGGAAAATACGTTTCTTCGTAGCTGTCTGTCACAGACGATTCGGTAAAACTAAATTCGCACTTGGGGAACTGGCAACGGCTGGCTTCGAATGCGAGCATCACAATCCACAATATGCCTATGTTGCTCCTACCTACGGACAAGCGGAACGTATTGCATGGACTTATTTGAAGGAAATGTTTAAGGACTTTCCGGGGATAGAGAAGAATGAACAAAAACTTAGAATCAGGATACCCAGACACGATAAAGGTGACTACATTACGATCTGGCTCCTCGGAGCAGAGAACCCTGACTCCATACGAGGTATCTATTTGGACGGTGTTGTGTTCGACGAATATGCACAAATGTCACCTTCCATCTGGGGTGAAGTTGTTAGACCGCTATTATCAGATCGACGGGGCTGGGCAATTTTCATTGGTACACCTAAAGGGATGAACCAGTTTTATCAGATGTACCAGACGGGACAACTGAATATGGTCAAGCACCCCCATTTAAATTGGTTTGCTTTCAATGCTCCGGCATCTAAGACCAAGATCATAGACCCAGATGAATTAAAAGCACTACGACTTGAAATGAGCGAAGAAGAATATTCACAAGAGTTTGAGTGTAGCTTTCAAGCGGCACTTGTTGGATCATACTATGGAAAATATATTATTGAAGCCGAAGACCAAGGACGCATCTGTGAGTTGCCTCATAATCCTTTGTACCCTGTTAATACTCATTGGGATATCGGAGTCGATGACTCAACAGCAATCTGGTTCTCACAAACCATAGGCGATTGGGAACACATCATCGATTACTATGAAATGAGTGGAATGGGACTTGAGCATTATGCTCAGGTTTTAAAGGAACGCGGATACTCGTATGGAGAGCATTGGTTCCCACATGACGGGGCTGTAACTGAATGGGGAACGGGAAATACTAGAGTACAAACTGCCCATAAGCTTTTAGGTATACGTCCACGGACGGCGAAGAAGTTGGCGATAGCGGATGGAATCAACGCAGTTAGAATGTTGCTTAAGAAATCAAAGTTCGATAGGATCAAGTGTATGCGTGGTTTGGATGCACTGAAAAACTATGAACGTAAGTGGGATGACAAGAATGGGATCTTTCAAGAAAGACCGTTACACAATTGGGCATCACATGGGTCGGATGCTTTCAGAGTAAAAGCTGTTTGCGTGCGCTCAAATTCTGGCGTATCATTGAAATCATTACCACGTGAAGCAGTAACTAAGTTTGATCCTTGGAGTAGATAATGGCTGTAAAAAAGAAACTTGATAACATATATTCAGGTCAAAATTCTCTTGAAGATATCTATGACACCCAAAATGCTTTAGACAAGGGGATCCTAGGTAGCGTAGCTATTGATACTAGTTTCACAGGAAACAAAGGCAGTACATTTAATAAGACTCTTCAATATAATAACGATGCAAATACAAGTTCAGTGTTTGAACCTAACAACGGTTCTACTATACAAGGAAACTCATTTGCTTCAATTCTAGGCATGAATGATGCCATAAATGCTAATCGTAAAAAACGAGCTGAACAAGATAAGGCTTCGGGACAAGGCTTCGGGCTTTCTTCATCAATTCTTGGTGGGGGAGCATTCTAATGGAAGTTGTAGGCGAATCACAGACACAAGAAAAAGCATTAAGTCTTTATATCATCAATAAATTTGAGAAACTTAAACTCGGAAAGAGTACGTGGGAATCTCATTGGAAAGAATTAACTACCTATTTTTTACCTGAAAAGGATAAAGTATGGGGCGGTGGAATTGCAGGCGAGAAAAAAGGACAAGCGATCTTTGATTCAATTGGAAGAAGGTCAGCAGAAAGGTTGGCATCCGCTTTGCATGGAATGTTAACTAA
>Ga0114962_10005091_pt1 | contig 10335 bp, 7 predicted proteins | sample C_130820_MF_Meta_FD_87017 | JGI IMG/M metagenome (GOLD analysis project Ga0114962, IMG submission 87017) | Freshwater microbial communities from Lake Croche, Canada to study carbon cycling - C_130820_MF_MetaG | ecosystem: Environmental > Aquatic > Freshwater > Lake | place: Lake Croche, Canada...
GAACCTTGGTTTCCTACGCCACCGATGCGGTTCCCAATGTGATGGCACTCGTGATCGGCGGGGGCTCATTGGGCGCCCTCGCGCAACTCAAACTTCAGGTTGAAAGTCAGAGCGGTGCAGCCTTTGATGCGGCAAAAGCAATGCAAGAAGCAGCGAAAGATCAGGAGTAGATAAGAGCAGAAAAATCCGCTTCATCACTACCGACCAACAGCGCTACGACACGGTTGGCGTCAACGGTGGAACTTTGTCGCGCACCCCGGTCATCGACTCTTTGGCAGCGGCAGGACTGCGCTATGAGCGCTGTGTGCCCCAGTCCGTGGTCTGCATGCCATCGCGCTCCACCATGCTCACCGGCCAGCACCCTTCCACGCACGGTGTCTGGATGAACGGTGTTCCTCTGCCCGTTGACGCACCGTCGATTGCTGCTGACCTCAACCATGCCGGCTATCGCACGGCTCTTATTGGCAAGGCACACTTTGAGCCCTTTCTCGACCCCTTCGGTCGTTTTGTGGAGAACTCCATGGCGGGCCTTGGCACGACTTCGGCAAACTCACTCGGTCATGACGGCCGCATGGGCCCTCACCGCGGATTCGAGCACATGGAATTTGCAACGCATGGTGCCGCCGGACTGCTGCACTACGCGCGCTGGCTGGGAGAGCATCATCCAGAAGCGGCTGGCATGTTCTATCCCGTCCTTGATGGAAGCCTCGAAGTCAACGCCATGGGCGGTGGCGATAACGGCGCACCTCAGGCTTGGATGAACCCCATCCCGCGCGAGTGGTATCACACCGATTGGGTCGCTGACCGAACTATTTCTTGGCTTGACTCGCTAGAGGCCCAAGACGATTGGTTCTGTTGGATGAGTTTTCCCGATCCTCATCACCCCTGGGATCCGCCATCTTCAGAGTTGGGTCGTGTGAATTGGCGCGACGTAGATCTACCTGAGGGATACATCGCCAATCAGTCAGAACGAGAAGCGGTGATCGATGGCAAGCCTCGTCATTGGCGTCAATGGTATGACGGCACCCTGGTGACCAACTACGAAGCCCCTGCTCATTGGGCGCCAGCAAGTTTGACCGCCGATCAGGTTCGCGAAGTAAACGCACTAAACGCCATCGAGGTTGAGCTGATTGATGAAGCTATTGGCCGGGTCATGAAGACGCTCGCAGCAAAGGGCTGGGATGATGACGTGGACGTCATCTTCACCACCGATCACGGAGAGTTGCAAGGTGACTTCGGTCTGCTGTTCAAGGGTCCCTATCACGTCGATGGTTTGATGAAGCTGCCTCTGATCTGGCGGCCAGCGGCGTCGGCGGGGGAGACACCTGCAGTACTCACAGGCCCCGTCGGGCTTGTTGACCTCGCCCCAACCTTTGCTTCCATTGCAGGTATTGCCCCACCGGATTATCTCGAAGGCCAGGTGCTTCCTCGCTCCAACCAGGAAGCGAAAGATCAGGGTCGCGATGCCGTCATGACTGAGTGGGACTCAATATTGTTTGGCAAAGAGGTACATCTCCGGACGGTGACCACTGATAGTCATGTCTGCACCATCTATGGCCCAGGGACGGTCCATGACGGCAGCGAAGGGGAGCTCTACAGCCTCTCTGAGGATCCCCTGCAGCGCGAAAATCTCTATGAAAACCCCGAGCACAGCGGGATTCGCGATGATTTGGTGGCCCTGATTAAGGAGCGCAGCATCCCGCTCCCCAAAGACCATGGGCCTGTCTTGGCGCCCGTTTAGGCGATGCCCATTGACCTAGCCTTAAGGACTAACATAAGTCGCAAGGTCTATAGGGGGTCGGGGTGAAAATTCGCAGCTGGGTGCTGGTAATGATGGCGACAGTATTGAGCATGCTGTCCTTCAACGTATCCATGGCTTCAGCGGTGAATCCCAGCACCGTGCCGGGAAAGCCGTCTACGGCCAGTTTTGCTGCTTCAAGTACCGGCGCCACTTCGATGACCTCGGGAGTTATCACCGTAATGTGGAACCCACCGGCTCCCTTTACCGGTCCTGCAGTCGATCGTTACGACGTCGAAATCACTCGTCACGCAAATGGAGCGCACTTCGCTTCTTGCTCACTTAATATTCCCGACCCAGCCAATGCTCCTCCATTGATGTGCAGCTTCTCTGACGTCCCCACCGGAGTTGCTTTTGATGGAACGTTGACGGCTCACAACAGCCTTGGTCTTGGAGAAGCGGCCGTTAACGATGCCCTTATCCTGCCTGTCGGTGTGCCTGATGCTTCAACAGCGATCACTGTCGTTCCTGGCTCTTCATCACTGACAACGACTTGGAGGGCACCAGTAAACACGGGTGGTTCTAGCCTTATCGATTACACCGTAAATGCCTACGACCCAAGCACCATTCTTCCTGTTGATAATTGTCAAGTCACGGTCCCAGCGGCCTTAAGTTGCAAAATCAGCAATCTCCAAACTGGCGTTGACTACCTCATCGGGATCACCGCATCAAATCTTGAAGGCTTAGGCATCGAGGGATTTGCGTCTCCCGATCAGTCCACCGTGAACGCAAGTTCCGGTGGCGGCGGTACTACAGCAACGATCACTTGGACACTGAACCCAAGAGTCCCCGTCGGTTCCGAGTATTACGCCCAGGCCTACGACGACACTGGCGCTGTCGTTCCTGGGGCGATCTGCAAGACCCAGACGGCAAGCTGCACCATCACTGGACTCGACCCCACGAAGGTTTACACCTACAAGGTGATCAACGGCATCTACCCCCTGGTGAATGGGGCGCCACAGAATCAACCAAATAAGCCAACCGGCACCTCCGCGGACTCATCGGTACCGGTTACCTGGACCATCCCAGGCAGCAATAACGGCGTCACCTATGAAGTCCAGGCCTATGACGCGCTGGGAAACAAGGTGACCGGAGCCAATGGCGCTGGTCTGTGTACAGCGATTCACCCCACCACCACTTGCGTTGTGCCTGGGCTGACCAACGGAAGTCCCTATACCTTCGTGGTTACCCCCTCAACTTCTCGGGGTAAGGGCATTCCATCGCTTCCCAGCGATGTGGTCATTCCTCTTGGGCCACCCTCCATTCCTCTCAGCCCCGTTGTCCTTGCGCAAAACGGGACCATCAATGTTTCCTGGTCGGCATCGGCTTCTAACGGCGGAACAGCAATTTTGAACTACGTCGTTACCGTGACCGACCCCCAAGGTGTCGTCGTTGGTTCTTGCACCATCGATATTCCCGACCCGGCCAACCCCCCAGCCTTTAGCTGCGCGATTGGCAATGGCCTGCTTGGCACGACGGTCAAGTACACCGTGTCCATTAAGGCTCACAACGCTATTGGCGATGGCCCCCCCGCGGTCAGGACCAACGTAATCCCTGTCCTCGCGCTTGCCAACATCTCTTTTAATAAGAAACTGGCTGTAGCGGTTGGAGAAAACGGCGTGATTTTTAGGTCGCTCGATGCTGGTAACCACTATTCACCCGATAACAGTGGAGTATCGGTAACCCTGAACGGCGTCGTTTGCCCCGGTGCGCTGGTTTGCCTGGCCGTTGGCGACGGTGGGCACATTCGCCGATTGACGACTCCTTCGGAGCAAAGTGCGCAGACCTGGACTGAAGCTTCGAATTCGGGTGGAAGCGTCAACTTGAATTCCATTGCCTGTCCCGCAAGCTGCATCACCGTAGGCGACGGGGGAACAGTATTGACCTCTGATGCTTCAGGGGGCGTATGGACAGCGGTGTCTTCGGGCGTGGCGGTCAACCTGAACATGGTGGCCTGCCCAACGGTGAGCACCTGCATCATTGTTGGCGACGGGGGAACGATTTTACTGAGTCAGGCCCCGTTCACCAGTTTTGTTCCCGAGCAGGCGAAGCCGGCAGTGTCCGATAACTTGAACGCACTGCGCTGCCCAAATCCAAAATATTGTCTCGCCGTTGGTGATAATGGAAAGTTAGTGGAAGCAGCCACTCCTTTTAACAACAGCAGCAAGGCCTCGAAATGGAAGTCTTTGGTCCTGAAGGCTGGGCAAAATATCACGGGTGTGGCCTGTCCTGCGCTGTCCACAGTTTGTGTTGCTGTAGGAGTTAACGGCCTCTTTCTCTCGACAACCAAGTCAAATGTCGTTTCTTCGAAATCATGGATTACGGCTAGGACGAAACTTTCCTTTGATCTCCTGAGGGTGCGTTGCTCACTGAAGACCAGCTGCGTCGTCGTGGCTCCCGGCCACCTAGCCCTAGCGACCTATTCCAAGATTAAGAAGCGCTGGGCTCTGGCCCTCGTCGGCTAGGAGCATTTCTTGCGCTGAGGCGGCAATCGCTGACTCAAGAGCCGGTAGCGTGCATGCATGGCTTCTTCACCGGCATCTTCACTGAATGGTCCTCCCATAGACCCCGTCGAGCGCTTTAGGGGGATGGATTCCCCGGCTTGGGAAGCTCGCGGCTCTTGGACTGATATTAGTTTTGAGGTCGCCGAGGGGATCGCAAAGATCACCATCTGTCGACCTGAACGGCGGAATGCATTTCGGCCACAGACTCTGTTTGAGCTAACCGAGGCATTCACCCAAGCGCGTGATGACACTTCGGTAGGGGCGATCATCTTGACCGGTCAGGGTTCGGATGCCTTTTGCTCAGGAGGAGATCAAAAGATTCGAGGTAACGACGGCTACATCGGAGACGATGCCGTCGGACAGCAAGGCGTAGGTCGCCTCAACGTTCTTGATCTGCAGATTCTGATTCGCCGTATACCAAAGCCCATCATCGCCATGGTTGCTGGCTACGCCATTGGCGGCGGGCACATCTTACATCTGGTCTGCGATCTATCACTCGCGGCTGATAACGCCCGCTTTGGCCAGACCGGGCCCATGGTGGGGAGTTTCGATGGGGGTTATGGATCGAGTCTCCTGGCACGAACCATTGGCCTCAAGCGCGCAAAGGAGGTGTGGTTCCTCTGTCGTCAATATGACGCAGCCACGGCACTGGAGTGGGGCCTCGTCAACTGCGTAGTTCCTGTTGATGAACTTGAAGCAGAAACCATTGCTTGGTGCCGTCAGATGTTGACGCTCTCGCCCTTAGCGCTGAGAATGCTGAAGGCGGGATTTAATGCTGCCGATGATGGTTTGGCAGGCGTCCAACAACTTGCCGGTGACGCAACCATGCTGTTCTACATGAGTGAGGAAGGCCAAGAAGGGCGCAATGCCTTTGTCGAAGGCCGTGCCCCAGACTTCAGCCGTTTCCCTCGCCGGCCGTGACTCAAGGCGCTGCATCAACGAAACAGCCATCCCTAGGGCGCCTCCTACTGTCGGGCACGAGGCCACGCACCCTTCCTTCCTCACTTGTTCCCGTAGCGATAGGTACTGCTGTTGTTGCATCAAGCCTGCACTGGGGTCGCGTGGTCGCTTGCGCAGTCGTGGCCCTGTTTCTCCAGATAGCTACAAATTTCGCCAATGATTATTCCGATGGCGTGCGAGGCACCGATGACGAGAGGCGCGGGCCGCTTCGCCTTGTCGGCTCAGGACTCGTAAGTCCGAAAATTGTTGCGAGTGCAGCGGCAACATCCTTTGCTCTTGCCGCGCTCGCAGGGCTCTGGCTGGCCTCAGTGACGAGTTGGTGGCTGCTGCCACTAGGCGCCAGCGCCATTGCAGCGGGTTATTTCTACACCGGCGGCCCGAAACCCTATGGCTACCTTGGACTAGGCGAATGCTTCGTATTCGTATATTTCGGCCTCATGGCAACGGTTGGGTCGAGTTATGTGCAGGGACATGGCATTCCGAGTGAGTCTTGGTGGCTGGGCTCAGCAAGCGGTCTGCTCGCCGTAGCGCTCCTTGAAGCGAACAATGTTCGTGACCGGCCCGGTGACGAAAAGGTCGGGAAGCGCACCCTTGCCGTGCGGATGGGCTCTGCGCGCGCGCCTTGGCTCTATGTGCTGGCGGTCAATGGCGCGGCGCTAAGCCTCTGCGTGGCCTCATGGCACATGCACTGGCTCTTGGCGGTGGCGATAGGTCTTGTGCTTATGGCTATGAAGCCAATTCGCATCCTGCGCAGGGCAAGTGGACTTCCTGACTACATCGCCACCTTGAAGGCCACGGCAAGTTTGCAACTTGCCTTTGGCGCCGCGACGCTAGTGGTATTGCTGCTCAGCCCATTGCCTTAGTGATCACTAGGGGAAAGAAAAGCTAAGACCACCTCAACGCAGGCTTCGGGCTCTTGGAGCTGAGGGGCATGTCCCGCTCCTGCAATGACGACATGGCGCGCATGAGGGATACGCGTGACCATGCGAGCCGCAATCTCGGTGAATTTTTCGTCTTGAGAGCCACTCACGAGGAGTACCGAAGCCTTGATATCGGGGAGCTTCGACCAGAGAGGCTCCATGCTGCCAGTCCCAGCCAGCCGAAGGGACTGGGCGAGTTCATGGATGCTGTGATCATGACGGCCATCGCGGGCGTAGGGGAGTGAGGCGATACCTGAGAAGATCTCTTGCGCGAGCCAGCGATTCAAAAAGGCTTCGAGATCATTCTCAGCTTCTAAGTGGTCAGCGAGTGCCATGTCTTGCGCGCGTCGCAGCTCGCGATCGGCATCGTTTTCAATGCCGGGCGTAGCAGAAAAGAGGATGAGGCGATCTAGGGCCAGGGGGAAGTCGATGGCCAGTTGCAATGCGCTTCGAGCTCCTAGGGAGTACCCAAGAAGGCTTCTGGCGCCTTGGAGCTGCTCATGGATTGCTCTGGCTGATTCAGGGATTGAACAGGCTGAGCCTGCATGGGGAGCATGACCGGGAAGGTCTAGGGCTATCCACGGGTACGATTCAGCCAGGAGCAGGCCGAAGGGTCCCCATGAAGTGGCGCTCTGAGTAAAGCCATGAAGACCGACCAGGCTGCTGGGTAAATGGGCCACGGAGGAAAGCGTAAATGATCGAGGCCGGACATCAAGCGAGTTTCTGCGCCTGCTTGATCGATGAGTGGATTGAACTGGGCATGCAGCATGTGGTGCTTTGCCCTGGGTCGCGCTCTACGCCCATGGTCTTGGCCCTGGCATCTCGCCCTGAGATCATCTGCCATGTGCGCTTAGACGAGCGTTCGGCCGCCTTTTTCGCCCTAGGTTTAGCGAAGGCCACGCAGCTGCCGGTGGGAATACTGGTTACCTCGGGAACAGCAGCAGCCGAACTCTTTGCTGCCACCTGTGAGGCCGATTTGGGCCATGTGCCCCTCCTCCTGCTCACCGCAGACAGGCCCCCAGAACTGCAAGGGCTTGGGGCTCCCCAAACTATGGATCAAGTCGATCTCTTCGGAAGGCACATACGACGGGCATTCTCCGTCGACCCTCGAGATCTCGAGGCATCGCATTGGCGCGGACTCGCTCGAGAAGCTTTCGCCGGTGCTCAAGGTCTAGAGGGATTGCCGGGACCGGTTCAGGTGAACCTGATGTTTAGCGAGCCACTGGTGAGCTCGCCGGGCGACCTGCCCCTTCGTGAGCCTTTTGCCTCAATACCTGACGCTTCGCCCATCGTCAGCGCAGAAGCCATAGCAGCAGCATGTGCCGCGATTTCTGGACTCCGGGGGCTGGTTGTTGCCGGCGAGGCAGAGTATTCCCCTGAAGAGGCCTTCGCGCTTGCTCATGCCTTGGGTTGGCCACTGCTCGCTGATCCTCGCTCGCGTACGCAACGCGCAGGCGAGGGCATTTGCGGCAGCGAGCTCATTGTGGCGGCTCAGCATCCAGCCTTAGTACCCGAAGCCATCATTCGCCTCGGAAGTCAGCCGACCTCAAAGGCCGTGAATGCGATGATTGCTGAAGCTGCTCGTAGTGAAGCACCGGTGCTCTTGATTGATCACAGCGAGCGGCCCTTGGACCCCGATGGGACGGTGACGATGAGTCTCATTGGGCCGATGGCAAGCAACTTGCACAAACTGACTGCAGCGGTCGATCAGGCCATAGATGCGTCTTGGAGAGAGCTGTGGGCGAGTGCAGAAGGCGCGATTCAGCGCTATCTCGATGACGCTCTAGGGACTGAACTGAGTGAGCCTGCAGTGGCGAGGTTGATTTCGAGTCTTGATCTGGACTTGATGGTCTCCTCCTCGATGCCCATCAGAGACTTGGAGACCTTTGCCGCCGCATCTGCGAAGCCTCCGAGGGTGTTCGCCAATCGGGGACTGAATGGTATTGACGGCGTGAACTCCACGGCCTTAGGGATAGCGGAGGGCACCCTTAAGCCGCTCTTGCTCTCCATCGGGGATCTCGCCTTCCTGCACGACCTATCTGCGCTGCTTGATCAAGGTACTTCCGATCAGGCCGCCTGCACCGTGCTGGTTCTCGATAATCAAGGCGGCGGTATTTTCTCCTTCCTGCCTCAGCATGAGGTTTTGGATAGTGCAAAATTTGAAAGATTCTATGGAACCCCTCGCAAGACTTCGGTGGCCGAAGTGGTGAGGGGATTTGGCATTGAACTGCACCAAGCCTCAAGGCTCGATGAGCTCTCCGATCTTTTGAAGCGCCACGGGAGCCAAGCAGGCTTGCGGGTGATACATCTTGCATTAGCAAGCCGTGAGGAGAACTTAAAACTCCATCGGGCCCTCGGCGAGGGGTCCAAAGCGGCTCTTTGGGCTGCACTCGAGGCTTGATTCTGGCTCTCAGGCCTATTTTTTCTGCCTAGTTTGGCCCCAGTTGGCCGCTGGTAAGGTAAGAAGTTCATGGAATTAACCATGCGCCGCAGTTTTGTGGCCGCCCCTCTTTTCGCAGCGCTGGCTGCTTTCGTGTTTATCTCGCTTGGGATGAACAGTTTGGCGGCTGGCGCCTCGACTCGTACGCCAGCAATTCACGCGTCGGCGGCCCGTGGCGATGACTACCCTCGCAATCTGCGCAATAGCTACATAGACGCGCAGATTGATCCTTGGCGCTTTTATAACCGCGAGTGCGTCTCCTTTGTTGCCTGGCGGCTCAATGGGGTCAACAAGATCCCCTTTAGCGATGCTTATGGCGGTACTTGGTGGGGCAATGCCGTGAACTGGGCCTCTGCGGCTCGTGGGATTGGCCTCACCGTCGATCATGCTCCAGCCCTCGGCTCGGTTGCGTGGAAGGCCAGGCCCATGCATGTGGCCTGGGTTTCGAAGGTCAATCGCGACGGCAGCATCAATATCGAGGAGTACAACTACAACCCGCCTGGCTCCTACCATCAGCGCCTGCATATCTCACCAAAGCAATTCGATGGATTTATTCACATCAAGGACCTTGCCGGTGGCTCCAAGGCCAGCAGAGCAGCCTCCTCGGTGGTCTTGGCGGCCGAGCGCGCCGCTTATCGCCAGGCTCATCGACCGGCCAATGTGAGTCTTCGTGCTCATACGCGCAACTCGCTACGAAGCTTTTAAGCCTTCCTTAATTCGTTCGCACGAAGGAGCCGTGGAAGCCATAGGGCACACGGCCGGGAAGATGAATCACCGCTTCGGGCTTGGAAGTAAATCGCGAGGCATCAAGAATGTACAGATCTGAAGCATCTCGGGTGGAGTCATAGCCCATAGTAAGAATCCAACCCTCTTCGTCGCTCTTTCCGTCCTCGGCCCTCACAAAGATTGGCTCACCGAGGCTGATGTGGGCTGGAGGGCTAAAGGCCTCAACTTCTGAGCGCTGGCGATCAAATTTCAAGAGGCCGGAAAACTGCTCTCCGCCTTCGAGCGCGGGATTAATTTCGGCGGCATAGCCAAAGCGATAGGGGAGCGTCTCTCGTGCTTCGTCGATGCGAGGAAACTCGACAGGGCGATCTTCGATGACTTCTCGATAGAGCCTTCTCGCTAGAGGATCTATGCGCCAGCGCTCGAGCCTTGGCAGCCCACTGCCCAGTCGGCCTCCAGAGCCGAGATCAAAGCTCTGATCGTAGACAACGAGGTCTACGAGGATGTCGTCACCATCATCAAAGGCCCCCATGACGTGGAAGGCAAAGCAAGGATCAACGGGGATCCAGATGACATCATCCTCAGGCTTATAGCGACTCACTATGCCAAGGCGAAAAGGATGCTCTCCATCCCAGCGATAAGGGATGGGCAAGTTCTTGGCGACGAGTTCAAGGTCAAAGACAATGCCGAAATCGAAGATCACCATGCGACTCTGGGTGACGGGAGCGTCATGGATCATCACCGCACGCTCGAGTTCAACGGCACGAGACTGCGAGAGGATGCCACTGGCATCGATTTCATAAGTCCACAAGAAGGGTGGGCCGAAGGGGTCGTAACCAAAGGCGCAGAGCGCGCCAGTGACGGGGTCATGGTGGGGGTGCGCCGTCATCGGAACCGCGAGCGAGCCGTCGAAGTCCTCGATGCAGACCGTGGAGAGGTTGGAATCAAGTCGGTGGGGCAAGCCTGACTCGCAGAGAGCAAGCAGTC
>Ga0114962_10005094_pt1 | contig 10333 bp, 11 predicted proteins | sample C_130820_MF_Meta_FD_87017 | JGI IMG/M metagenome (GOLD analysis project Ga0114962, IMG submission 87017) | Freshwater microbial communities from Lake Croche, Canada to study carbon cycling - C_130820_MF_MetaG | ecosystem: Environmental > Aquatic > Freshwater > Lake | place: Lake Croche, Canada...
CACAAGGCACAAGGCACAAGGAGAAATTAAGGAGAAGCAGAGTTTGTTAAACGAGGAACCGGTCCCTCAACTAACCGGTTTTTTTGCAGGCAGCAGATTCTTCCCGGCGAGATCTCGATGGATCAGGTTTTCGAGGTAGTTGGAGAAGGAGCGATTTTCAAACGAGGCAGACTCAATGGCAATGGCTTTTATTTCAGGATGAATTCGGAACCCGGTCAGAATTTTTGTGACCGCTTTTCTCTTGATGACGGTTTTTTTCACTCACTCAAACTACGACTTTTATTAGAGTCCGCAACCAAAACGATACAATAAACTTAAAATCATTCCCGAATCATATTCCCAGAAGAGAGCACTTCCATTACGTGAAGAAAAATTTTGTTTTATAAGAGAACATGCTGAAATCTAACAGCCTACTAGTTGAGGGATTTATCTACTTTTTGCCGTTTGCTGCCGGCATTAAAAGTCCTCGCGCTTCAACATCTTGGCGAATCAGGTTCTCGATATAATTCGAGAGGGATCTATTTTCCTGCCCGGCAGCCTCGACGGCGAGCCCCTTCAATCGTGGATCCAAGCGGAATCCGGTAAGAATCTTGGTGACACGCTTTTTATTCATGCGTGCACCCTAAGCGTTAATCATCAGAAACGCAAAGATTAGATTGACATAAACTTTTAAAAATCAAAAAGTGTAAGTCAGTCAGTTAACTGGACACAATACAATGACCATAAAAACTAGACTCGACCCTGAAGTCCATTCGGCAGCCATAATTGCAGCGGCCAAGGAAGGTTTGAGTTTAACTGAGTATCTGCGACGTCTTGTGCAGGCAGATCTGGAGGCACGCAATCTTACCCAGGAAGGCAATTCCGCAAGCAACCAGGGAAACGGTAACGCCAACAGCGACAGCGACCGGATCCGCTGATCTTCCGACTGCGCGGCCTCGCGAGAGTTAAGGCATTCCCTTTCCCTTTTCCATGGGGATGCTGTATTGAATTTCAGATGCACGTCCGACTGACCAAAGACTTCTCTTTTGAAGCCGCCCAGACCCTTCCTAATGTTCCGCCCGAGCACAAGTGCGGAAAGATGCACGGGCACAGCTTCAAAATCGAGATCTCCGTGGAGGGGCAGGTCGATCCGGCATCTGGATGGCTTTACGACCATTCCCGCATTAGTCGGGCGATGGATCCGCTTCTGGAGTTGCTTGACCATTCCTATCTGAACGACATTCCGGGCCTTGACAACCCAACGATCGAGAATATGTGCCGGTGGCTGTGGGAACAGCTCGAGCATCAACTGCCCGGTCTTTCCGAAATCGTGATCCACGAGACCCCCACGGCACGCTGTAGCTATAAGGGCAAATAGGGCAAGTGATCCGATGATCCTCGACACGCTCTGCAACGCTTCCTCCTACGAGGCATTGCACCCCTCTTTGGGCCGTGCTTTTGCGTGGCTCTCCACCTATAATTCCAAGACGCCCGATGGTCGTTATGAAATCACGGGTCCATCCTTGGTGGCAATAGTCCAGCGCTACATCACAGCTCCCGCAGAGTCGAAGAAATGGGAGACACATCGTCTTCACGGCGACGTCCAGTACCTGGCCAAGGGAGTGGAGGGAATCGGTTATGCGGCGCGCTCAACGCTTGCGATGAAGACTCCTTACAATCCTGAGAAGGATGCCGAGTTTTACGAGCCTCCTGCCGTCTTCTCGACCCGCCTGAAACTGAATGCAGGTTCATTCGCGATTTTCTTTCCCCATGACGGACATCAGCCTGGAGTCATGCTTGACTCTGCATCACCCGTTCACAAGGTGGTGATTAAGTTTCTATTGTAACAACGACTTAACTTTTGCTGACTGAATACGCTCGTTGCACGGCGAGTCTTTTCTTATCCTTTGTTTCCCATATCCAAAAGATTTAACTAACCAGATTCGGTCAGATCATTCTAGGCAGCGGCAGGATTGCCGGAGTATCCCCGAGTAACGCATGGTGCTCCTTCGAGGGATTTGCCTTTTTAGGTTTGGAGACGAGCAGATAAATGGATGGGACGACAAAGAGAGTGAAGAGCGTTCCGATGATCATTCCCGAGACAAGGACAATGCCGATACTATTTCGTGCACCCGCGCCGGGGCCGCTGGCAAGAATCAGGGGCGTGTGTCCGACCACCGTGGCCACCGTCGTCATGAGGACCGGCCTCAAACGGGTTCCCGCAGCTGTGAGAATTGCATGCCACTTATCGAGACCCCCCTCTTGCAGATTATTTGCAAATTCGACAATGAGGATTCCATTTTTGGCAACCAGACCGACAAGCGTGATCAGTCCCACCTGGCTGTAGATATTGATCGTCGTTGCTCCCAGAAAAGTGAAAAGGAGCGCTCCCGACAGGGCAAGTGGCACCGACCCGAAGAGAATGATGAAGGGATCTCGGAAACTCTCGAACTGGGCTGCTAGCACCAGAAAGATCAGGATCAATGAAAGCACCATTGTCATGACAAGACTGTTGCCTTCTTGGCGGAGTTGGCGGGATTCACCCGCGTAGTCGATGACGAAGCCACGAGGAAGGATCTGATCGGCACGTTTTTCCAGTATCTTGAGTGCCTGATCGATGGTGATGCCGGGCGGAAGGATCGCAGAAATCTTGGCCGAATTGAGCTGCTGAAATCGATTGATCTGACGCGGCACGGTTCTTCGTTTGAGTTCAGAGAACGTGGCCAGCTGGATGAGTTGGCCACTGGGGCCACTGACATAGACTTTGCCCAGTGAGTCAGGGTCCAGCCGGTCCCCCCGCTTGAGCTGAGGGATCACCTTGTAGCTGCGTCCCTGGATGCTGAATCGGTTCACATAGTTTCCACCCAGCATCGTCGCCAAATCGGATCCCACCTGCTGCAGATCGAGCCCGAGAGCGGAGACTTTGTTTCGGTCAAAGGCAATTTCGACCTGCGGTTGGTCATACTTAAGGTCGCTGTCGGCAAAGATGAAGATCCCGCTGGCGAAGGCTGTCTTGACGAGATCGTTGGCCGCATCCAGAAGCTGCTGAGGTTCCAAGGTAGAGGAGATGACAAATTCGACGGGAAAGTTGCTGCCTCCCGGCAGGGCGGGCGGAGTCGTCGCAATGATCCTCAGCCCCGGGATTCCCGCAGTTTTTTTACCAAGTGCTGCCGCGATCTCGTCACAACTGCGATGCCTTTGACTCCAAGGTTTCGTCCTGATGCCGCCAAACCCTCCGCTAGGATTCATGATCTGGAAGGTATGCCCGGTCTCGGGCAACTCAAGAAACGTGTTCCGGACAAGCGAGGAATAGAGAAGTGTCTGATCGATCGTAGAGAAGGGAGAGGCTTGGAAGATCGTGAAGACGATCCCCTGATCCTCCTTCGGGGAGAGCTCCTTGGGGGAGAGGAGGTAGAGGAGTGGCAGGATGAGAATCCAGAATCCTGCAACCGTGAGAACGGCCCCGCGGTGGCGAAGCATGGAGGCGAGTAGGGTCACATAACCATGCTGAAGCCACGTGAAGCGTCGGTTCACCCATCCGGCGTAGCCGCGCGTGTCATCCCCGCGGCGAAGAAGTCGTGAGGCCATCATCGGGGAGAGGGTGAGGGCCACGATGCCCGAGATGATGACAGCCCCCGCGAGCGTGAAGGCAAATTCACGGAACAGGGCCCCTGTCAGTCCTCCCTGGATACCGATGGGCGTATAGACTGCGGCAAGTGTGATCGTCATCGCGATGATTGGGCCAAAGAGTTCCCGCCCACTCTGGAGAGCTGCATTGAAAGGAGAGAGCCCCTCGTGCAGGTGGCGCTCCACGTTCTCAACCACGACGATGGCATCATCGACGACTAATCCCACCGCCAGCACGACTGCCAGAAGGGTCAGAAGATTGATAGTAAATCCGCAGATGGCCATGATGAACGCCGCCCCGATCAGCGAGATCGGGATTGCCACAAGCGGGATGAGCACGGATCGGATCGATCCCAAAAAGAGGAAGATGACCACGACAACGATCAGAAGCGTCTCGGAGAGAGTCTTGAAAACCTCGTGGATTGCCTCGCGGATGAAGTCGGTCGAGTCATAAGGGACATCAAGCGTCATTCCGGGGGGCAGCAGTTTGCGGAGTTCGGGAATTTGATCCTGCACGTTCTTGCAGACATCGAGCGTGTTCGCAGTCGGTAGGCACCAGATGCCGATGAATTTGGCGTTTTTCCCATCGAAGCGGACGTCTGAATCGTAATCCTCCGCCCCCATCTCGACATCGGCGATATCCTGAAGACGCACAAGAACCCCGTTCTTCTCCTTCACCACGAGCTGTCGGAATTCCTCCGGGGTTGTCAGGTTGGTATTGGCGATCAAGTTGATGGCCGTCATCGTTCCTTTGGTTTTGCCGACAGCTGCGAGGTAATTGTTCGCCTGGAGAGCCTTCCTCACATCGGTGGCGGAGATGCCGAGGGCGGCGAGACGGTCTGCCTTGAGCCAAATGCGCATTGCAATGACCCGGGCTCCAAGGATGTCCGCACGTTGGACACCATTGATCGCCGTAAGCTTTGGCTGGATGACGCGCGTCAGAAAATCGGTCACCTGATTGGCCTGCATCTCTGGAGCCGCGAAGCCGAGGTACATCGCGGCGCGCAGTTCGTCGGCATTCTGCAACTCGATCATCGGGGTTTCCGACTCCGGAGGGAGATCGTTTCTCACCTGGGCCAGCTTGGCCTGGATCTGGGTGAGGGCCGCATTGGGGTCGTAATTGAGCTTGAGGTGAACCGTGATCGTGCTCACCCCCTGTTCGCTTGAGCTCTCGATGTAGTCGATCCCCTCGGCTGCCGCGATGACCCTCTCCAGCGGTGTCGTGATGTACCCGCGCACTAGGTCCGCGTTCGCCCCGATATAGTTGGTCGTGACCTTGATGACGGCGATGTCGCTGCGGGGGTACTGTCGTATATTCAGGACATGGATCGAATGGAATCCGGCCAGCAGGATGACCAAGTTAACGACAAGCGCCAGCACCGGACGCTTGATGAAGAGGTCTGTGATTTTCATCCGTGACGCGGCCTCCGAAGACTAGCTATCAGCTGGCTTCGGGGCAGGATTGTTCCCGGGCTGGACTCTGTTATCGATCTTCACAGCACCTCCTTGGTGCAACTTGAAGATGCCCGAGGTGGCGATTTCGTCCTCCTCATTGAGCCCCTTGAGCACCTCGATCTGATCGCCAAGTGTCTTTCCCAGGGTGACCGTCTGCTCCTTCACGCCGAGGTATTCCTTGCCTTCTGGATCTTTCATTGTGGCGATGACATAGACGGAATCACCATACGGAGCATACTGCACGCAGGTCGCAGGAATCATGATCGCGCTTTCCTTGTTGGGAAGAAGCACCTGAACGCCAGCAAACATGCCGGCTCGCAGCAGATGCTCTGGATTCGGAACGGTAGCCTGAATCTGTATGTTGCGCGTGGAGGTATCGACCATCGAATTGATCGCGCTAATCGCACCCTTGAACACCTTGTCTGGAAGTCCGTCGGCCTGCAGGCGGATGGACTGTCCGACATGCAACTTGGAGAGGTGTTGCTGGGGAAGGGCGAAGTTTACATAGATCGGGTCAAGGGACTCGAGTTGCACAATGGGGTCGCCGCTTTTCAGATACTGTCCGGCATTGATCTGGCGGATGCCGATAAAGCCCTCGAAGGGGGCCCGGATGGTCTTTCTGTCGATTGTAGCCTGTGTTTCGTCAACCGAGGCTCGGGCGGCGTCATATTGGCTCTTAGTCTCATCGTAGGCAGATTGTGCAATCACCCGTTTGGCACTCAGGTCCTTGGCTCGTTCCAGATTCTGCCTTGCCAAATCAAGTTTGGCGGCCGCCGTGCGAAGTTGCGCCTCCTCCTGACGGGTATCGAGTTGAACCAGCAACTGCCCGTTCGTCGCATGGGATCCCGACTCGAACTGGATGGATGTCACGATGCCTGGAAGATCGGCGCTCAGCATCACCCCCTGAAGAGAAGCAAGCGAGCCGACCGTTTCGAGAACCGGAAAGACAGTTTCCTTTTTGACCTTCACCGAGGTGATGGCGTCGGGAGGCATACGGAAGGCTTTTCCCATCGCGATGGCCTGCGTGATCTGCATGGCTTTCCAACCCGCAATACCAGCGATCAAAAGAATCATTCCCAGAATTGCCAAAAAAACGATGAGCTTAGGCCTCTTTGGCGGGGTCGGCTCCTCATGCATGGCAACGGTACCAGGCACGGCTGCCGAGATTGGTAGATCGGTGTGACGTGGATAAGATGGAGAATCGTCGCTCATGGGATAAAAGGGATAAGCACCAAGCAGACAAATACTTAATGCCATTAACAAAAAAAGGCTATTCTTCTTTTTTAACCCCCATGAATGGGCTGATGCGCGAAGGGTTCAGTTGTCGACAGATGGGAGATCAGGGAGCCAGCGCATGCTCTCAAGATCTCTCGGGATAAATTTGCTGCTAAGCGAAGGAGTCAAGTTCTCCATTCGATTTAAAACCTAACTCATCTGCCATCAATTGGGTTTTTATAGGTTCTTGCTGCGCAAGAGCGATCGAGCCTTAAGGATCTCATCGGCGACTTATTAAGGAATGGACTCAGGGCAAGAGCACTATCAATCAAACAGAATCCCTTGCCTCCGATCTATCGATCAAGAGCATCAATCGGGCGTGGCTGGATTTCCGAAATCCGAAGGGACACACGCTGATGATCATTGCAGATGCTTCCCTAATGAGTTTCCTTTTTCTGGAGGGCCAAGACCTGGTACCCATGATGAGCTGTGATCTAATTCTGATTGAGCATCTTCCGAAACTGATCATCTCCCCTGAAGTTTATCTCCAGAGGCTGGAATAAGTTTTCTGAGCGCTGTCGAGACCAGATGATCAGCACCACCGGACCCACCGGCTAGGGAGGGCTTTGGGACTTCTTGCCTCTACTTTTGATCGCTTTAATAGCCTTTGCCTTTGCCTTTGGCGAAGTGGTTTTTTTCTTGCGCGTGGCACGCGATGCCTGGTGTATGGCGGGATGTTGAAGCACTGTACTATCCGCAGGTCCTGACCACATCCGGAACCCTCCTTCAAAGGCATTCGCATTATCACCGGCTATGCAGGCCGGCGGAAGTTCCTTCAGGAGCTTGGTGTTGCCACCCCCAAGGACGACATAGTCGGGAAGGAGCGCGGCCGTGAGCAATTCGACGGTTTGGAAGACATGCTTCCTCCACTTCCCTTTTCCAGACTCCTTGAGCCCGTGATTACCGACATAATCCTCGAAAGTCTTTTTCTTGAAAGGAAGGTGGCCCAGTTCCATGGGAAGGATGGCACCGTCATTCACCACAGCGCTGCCAAGCCCGGTTCCCAGTCCGAGAAAAAGCATCGCCCCTCCCTTGTAGCTGCCGAGGGCCTGCATCGCGGCATCGTTGATCATCTTGACCGGGCATCCAAAAGCCTTCTCGTAATTAAAATCGACCCAGCCTTTGCCGAGATTGAAGGGTTCGGCAACCGGTTGGTTATTATGGACCGGGGCAGGGAAACCAATCGAAACCACATCGAAGGCCCATCCCTTGGCAAGCATCTTGACGTCTTTGACCATCTGAAGCGGGGTGAGGCCAGATCCCGATGGCATCTTACGCGGATCCTTCTCTCCGCTCAGAAGAATTTTTACGTTGGTGCCGCCGATGTCGATCGTGAGAACTTTCATGGAAGTGGAGGGATTGTTAATTGACGTCAAATCCTTGAAACCTTGGATCCAAGCATTGGATCCAAAATAAGGATTCTCAAGTTGTAGATGTCTCTTTTCCCTGCGTTCCGGTCAAGGGATCAGTTGTTAAAGAACTTAAGGATCTGCCCGAGGGCATGGTCCCGGATTGGGTCACGTTCTGTCAGGATCTCGTGTTTGGAATCCGGAAAAGTCATCAGCCGGGCCCGTGGGATTTGTGTGCTGGCCCTATCTTGATCGGGATTCATTACGAGCTGATCCTTGCCGGCCTGCAGGATGAGGACTCGTTTATCGATTTTGGAAAGATGTTTTCTGATGATCGGGGTACGGTTCATTGCTTGATTGACCCAGTCGTTGGAAGGACCTCCCAGAACGGCCTCGGGATGAGTCTGCCAGACTCGGTGGATTGCCTCCCAACGTTTCTTGCTGGAGGTAATCTTGTTCCCCTCAAAAGGCTCCTTGGGGTCGTGATCATGCATTCCGATCGAGTAGTGGTCTCCCAGCCCGATAATGCAGGAAAATTTCACAACCAGATGAGCCAATGATTCGGGATAGGGGGACGTGTTGATCCTGAGCATCGGGGCACTCAAGACCACGGCCTGAAACGGCGATGAATAGCGTTCCAGATAATCAAGGGCTACCCCTCCTCCCATGGAGTGGGCAAGTAGGTAGAGTTTCTCATGGTTCCCCGGCAAGATCACCTGCTGGACGAGAGCATTAAGATCCGCTGCATAGAGGTCAAAGTTGTCGATCTGAGCGATCTGGGAGTTGGCGCGGACTAGGTGGGGTGAGAGTCCCTGCCCCCGATGATCATAGGAAATGACGCTATAGCCGTGATGGTAGAGGTCGTAAAAGAGTTCCCCATACTTCAGCAAAGACTCCGTGCTCCCGTTTACCACCACGATCAATCCTTTTGCGCCGGGATGAAGAAAGCGGATGCCTTGGAGTTTTGTGAGTCGATCCGCACTTCGGAATGTGAATCTCTCTCCCGAACTCAGGAATGGAAGAACTTTCCTTGCATAGCTTGATGCATAATCTTGCTCCGGAATGGCGTCTACATGGTCAGCCAAGGCAACGCCGAGCGCCAGAATCAGAAAAAAACTCCATCTCATGCTTGGAGTCTAACAGCTTCACAGGTGCCTCGTCGTTGACAATTTCAACCCCCATCCTAGGCTCACGTTGATCAGCCGATGGACTCCTTAATCACCGAACCGCGCATCGAGGCGGATTTCCTTTTTTCAGCACCAGGATATTGGCCTGATGTGCCGCCGGCTCAGTGGAACGATTGGAAATGGCAACTCAAGAACAGAGTCACCACGCTGGAGGGATTAGAGAAGCATCTTAAACTGACTCCCGAGGAACGTGCCGGAGTCATCCTTTCAGGCAACAAGCTCGCCCTTGCAATCACACCTCATTATTTCAACCTGATCGAGCGGAGGAATCCAGATTGCCCAATCCGTCGACAGATCATTCCTCATGTGGGAGAGGGAACCGTTTCACCCGCTGAGATGGCGGATCCCTGCGGTGAGGACAGTCACATGCCCGTACCCGGATTGGTCCACCGTTATCCTGATCGTGTCCTATTTCTCATCACCGATCGCTGCGCCGCCTACTGTCGCTACTGCACGCGATCGCGCGTTGTCAGCGGTGCTGGAGAGCAGGAGCTGCACACTGACTTCGATGAGGCGATCACCTATTTGCAGACACACACGGAGATCCGAGACGTGTTGCTCTCGGGTGGGGATCCGTTGCTTTTTTCCGATGACAAGCTGGATGCCCTCCTGACAAGACTCCGCTCGATTCCTCATCTGGAGTTCATACGCATCGGGACCCGGGTGCCGATCTTCCTTCCTCAGCGCATCACGCCGGAACTCTGCCGGATGCTCCAGAAACATCACCCTCTCTGGATGAGTATCCATACCAATCATCCCCGCGAACTCACCACCGAGGTGAGGGATGCCCTGGCGATGCTTGCCAACCACGGCGTACCGCTTGGCAACCAGAGCGTCTTGCTAGCCGGAGTGAATGACTCACTCCCGGTCATGAAATCACTGATCCATAAACTCCTCCGGTGCCGAGTTCGCCCTTACTACCTCTATCAGTGCGATCTGATCCAGGGATCTGCCCATCTCAGGGCCCCGGTCCACAAGGGTATCGAGATCATCGAGGGGTTGCGGGGGCATACCACCGGATATGCGGTTCCGCAGTTCGTTATCGATGCCCCGGGGGGCGGGGGCAAGGTTCCGATCAACCCAGGCTATGTCTTCTTCCATGACAGAGAGAAGGTTGTCTTTCGGAACTTCGAGGGGAAGGTATTCGAATACCCCGAGGTTCAGGAGCAACTCGGGAAGGAAGGTGTCATTCGGGCCCCTCGTCACGAGGAAGCCTACGTTTCCTGATTTTTTATGGGAGGAATCATCGTGCGACCCCGGGCACGTATCCTGCACGGGCATGACTGGGTCTATGGCACCGAAGTGCTGAAGACTTTCGGAAGCCCCGAGGATGGCGATGTCGTGTCGGTCAAGGATGGCCGTGACCGGATGCTCGGCAGTGCCGTCTATAACTCGAAGTCGCAGATCGTCGCCCGTCGCTTCTCCCGCCGGAGACAAGACCTCGATGCGGATTTCTTTCAG
>Ga0114962_10005096_pt1 | contig 10331 bp, 7 predicted proteins | sample C_130820_MF_Meta_FD_87017 | JGI IMG/M metagenome (GOLD analysis project Ga0114962, IMG submission 87017) | Freshwater microbial communities from Lake Croche, Canada to study carbon cycling - C_130820_MF_MetaG | ecosystem: Environmental > Aquatic > Freshwater > Lake | place: Lake Croche, Canada...
AGCCAACATGCCTTGCTCGCTTGATTCAACAAGTTCGAAGGGTTTCAAGTCAAACTTGTTGTCTTTGATCATATCGAGGATCAAACGGTTGCCGTCATTGCCCGGCTCAATACCATAGAGCTTGCCTTGCAACTTGTCCTTGAACTTAGCAATGTCAGCAACGGTTTTGAGACCGGCATCATAGGTGTAGGTCGGCACGGCAAGCGTGTATTTGGCTCCTTCAAGGTTAACGCCCACTACCTCAATCTGCTTCTTATCGAGGTAAGGCTTGCGATCCGCTTCCATCGTCGGCATCCAATTGCCGAGGAAAACGTCGATTTTCTTGTTCTTCATCGAGGTGAAGGTGACCGGGACCGCTAAAACCTCAGTTTTGGGCGTGTAGCCTAAGCCTTTCAGAACTTCTGACGTTGCTGCGGTTGTGGCTGTGATATCGGTCCAGCCGACATCAGAAAAGCGGACAGTTTTGCATGAGCCGGCATCCTTGGCGGAAGCGATGCCCGATGTAAGGACGAGCAAAGCAGTCACCGAGAAAGCAATATTTACCATGGAACGCATCATCATCTCCCAATCTCTCATCATTGTTGGCTCGCGCACGGTTTTGATTTTCGCGCGGCGAGCGGGTCTTTTGAAAAACAAAGGTCTAAGGCCAATTCAGCTTTTCTAGATCCTATCAAACAGTCTCGTCAAAGTTTTGTCACTCACTTTATTCGGATCGACGCATTAGACCAAAATCCGGTCGGATTTTGGCATGGAAACCCCGATGGGCAATGGCTTTCTCGAAGTGGTAATGGGCATTAAGAGCGGAGTATAGGGCTAGATGACCAACGATCATTTCGATTATGTCATTGTTGGCGCCGGTTCCGCAGGCTGCGTGCTTGCAAACCGCCTTTCGGAGAACGGGAAATTTACGGTTGCCGTTCTGGAGGCGGGCGGAAGCGACCGTTCGATTTTTATTCAAATGCCTACTGCCCTTTCAATTCCCATGGGAATGGACGCATTTAATTGGGGTTATCACACCCAACCCGAGCCCTATCTCGACGGGCGGCGGATGGATTTGCCACGTGGCAAAGTCATTGGCGGCGGGTCGTCCATCAACGGTATGGTGTATATTCGCGGCAATGCGATGGATTATGAGGGGTGGGAAGCCAGTGGCGCGAAGGGTTGGGGTTATCGAAACGTATTGCCCTATTTCCGCAAGGCCGAGACGAGAAATGAAGGTGGCGATGCCTATCGCGGCGAAGGCGGACCGCTCCATACGAGTTACGGCCCGATGGACAATCCGCTCTATTCGATCTTCGTCGAGGCCGCCCAACAGGCAGGCTATGCCGCAACCGATGATGTTAACGGATACCGGCAGGAAGGCTTTGGCCGCATGGATCGGACGATCCACAAAGGACGGCGCTGGAGTGCCGCCTCCGCCTATCTCAAGCCGGCGATGGGCCGAAAGAACCTTGCGGTTTATACCGGCGTTCGGGCGACGAAAATCGAGTTCGAGGGAAAACGGGCGGTTGCAGTCCGCTCCATCAAGGGAACAACCGAGTTCGTTGTCCGGGCGCGCCGCGAAATCATCTTAGCGGGTGGCCCGATCAATTCACCGCAGCTTTTAAAGCTTTCAGGCATTGGTCAAACGGCGGAATTGGCCGCACTTGGTATCGACCCGCTGCATCATTTACCGGGCGTTGGCGAAAATTTGCAGGATCATTTGGAGTTTTACTTCCAGCAAGCGTGCACCCAGCCGATTACGCTCTACTCCTCCATGAACCTATTCGCCAAAGCTCTGATTGGCGCGCAATGGCTTTTGTTTAAGAATGGACTTGGTGCAACCAACCATTTTGAAAGTTGCGGGTTCATTCGCTCGCGGCCAGGCGTACCCTATGCCGACATCCAATATCATTTCTTGCCCGCAGCGGTTACCTATGATGGCAGCGTCAAAGCGGAAGCGCATGGGTTTCAAGCCCATGTCGGGCCCATGCGATCGAAAAGCCGTGGTTGGGTTCGCTTAGCCTCGAACAATCCGCTTGAGGCCCCGAACGTACGCTTCAATTATATGAGCCACGAAGAGGATCGCATCGAGATGCGGGCCTGCGTCCGCCTGACGCGCGAAATTTTTGGCCAAACTGCTTTCGCACCTTTCCGAGGTGAGGAACTGCAACCAGGCAGTCATGTGGTGACGGACGACCAGATAGATGCCTTTATCCGGCAAAATACCGAGAGTGCCTACCATCCGTGCGGAACGTGCAAGATGGGGGATCCTTCCGATCCTATGGCAGTGGTTGATCCAGAAACCCGTGTCATCGGACTAGAGGGGCTTCGCGTGGTGGATACGTCAATCATGCCGCGCATCACAACCGGCAACCTCAACGGACCCGCCATCATGATCGGAGAAAAAGCCTCCGATATGATCTTGGGTCACGACACTTTACCGGCTTCAAACGCGCCGTTTTATCGGGCCAAAGATTGGGAAACCGAACAACGTTAAGGAATACAAGGCAAATATCGTCAGTTTATAAAAGCTATAAACTACTGATATTTAAAGTTTTTTTGTGTCACCTTTCAAAAATAAATGGTAAAGAACGGTCTCGCGCAGCGACGCCTTGAACGTCGTGATGCAGAAGGACGAAAGCTATGGTGATCGATCTGTCATGGGGCGTCTTTGCCCAATCCGCGTCTATTCTATTGCGGGAGGGGCTCGAAGCCCTGCTCGTTGTCGCAGCATTAGCCGCCTATCTCCGAAAATCGGGTGCGGGATCACAGATCTGGGCGCTCGTTTTGGGAGCCGGTATTGGAATTGCTCTGAGTATCGTTGCCGCTATCTTGCTTGAACTGTTTTTCGAGGGCGAGAACAGTAACATTCTGCAAGGTGCGAGCTTTCTGTTGGCAGCCGGTTTGATGGTCTATGTCAGCGGTTGGTTATTCATCCGGCAAGATCCGCGTGCTTGGCAATCCTATCTGCGCAACCATGCCGAGCAAGCGCTGACGTCGGCCAATGTGATTTGGGCAATTGGGCTCCTTTCCTGCTTCTCCGTGTTGCGCGAAGGTGCCGAAACAGCGCTATTTTATCATGCGCTCGCCCGCTCCGAGACTGGGTGGTCAATTTCAATCTTTGCCGGAATTGGCGCCGCAGTCGCGCTGCTCGCGGTTTTGTTCGGGATCATGCAAGCCGTCTCCGTCCGTATCCCGCTACGCCCGCTCTTTGTCACGACGTCGGCTTTACTCTTGGCGATTGCCTTGAAGTTCATCGGCAATGGGCTGATGGAATTACAGGAAATTGACCTGGTACCGAACAGCATTGCCGCCTGCCCGTCTGGTGGGAAGCCATTGGCCTCAATCCGAGTTGGGAAGCAATCACTGCACAAAGCGCAGTCTTGGCTGGCGTACTGGCAACCTTCACTCTAGTGCGTTTTCGATCGGTGCCCAAACCATCTTAACAAACCCAATCAACGAAAAAATTAGGCGATTCGGGGGGTCAGGCGGCCCTTTTCCTCCAGCCAATCTCGGACAGTTAGATCATCTGGCCCCAATTCGCCGACCCAAACGATACAGAATTCGACACCTGTGTTCCAATAGGTGTTAACGGGCCGGACCAAAGCTCCGGTATCGACCAGCCGACCGAGCAAATGGTGCCATCCAATGGCCAAGCCTTGGCCTTCAAGCACTGCCTGTATAACAACGGTGTAGTCGTTCATCCGCAGGCCGATATCAGCGGGCGGAGATTTCATCCCAAGCGAAATGCCGAGGTCGCGCCAAGTCGGGCAAGGGCGGAACGGCTCTTCGAGGTGGATAAACGTGCCAAGCGCCAATTCATCCACCGTCAGCTGTTCACCTTTCGGACTTAAACTGTCGAGATAAGATTTCGAGCAAACCGGATAAATAATTTCAGGTGCCAGTAATTTTTGCTTATAATGCGGCAAAATACCCGCGCCGTAGCGGACACCGAGCGAAATCGCCTCAGATTGTATATCAATGTCACGATCTGTGGTTTGCACCCGAAGATCGATTTCCGGAAAACGCGAGCGGAAATCTGCCAACCGCGGCAAAAGCCAAAAACTCGCAAGCGCGGTGGATACAGAAAGCGTAACCTGTCTTGGAGCCTGATGGTTACGAGCCGTCTTAATCGACTGCCGGATATGCGACAGCCCAACGCTGACATCCGTAAAAAAGCGCTCCCCGATCTCGGTTAGTTGGATTTGGCGATGATCACGACGGAATAAGGGTGCGCCGATAATGCCCTCAAGATTTTTGACCGCGTAACTGATCGCGGCCTGTGTCATCCGCAATTCTTGCGCTGCTCTGGTAAAACTACCCAGTCGAGCAGCGGCCTCAAATGCCTCGAGAGAAGCGGAAGATGGCAAAGGTTCTTGTCGCTTTTGCATAAGGAATTTTTATGCGATCGATAAGGCGATTGCAAGATTACAAAGGCCCGCTGTCATTGCAATATCAGCTCAATCGACGATACGGGAAGGGAGAACCGCTATGGCACTCGACGAAACGATCGGCGCGCGCAGGACACGTTCGGGTGGTCGTGATGCTCGCCAACGCAGCCGCACGGGACCCTATGCTCCCGCCTATATCACCCGCGTTATTCCACCTTACGATATGGTTTCCGAGGCCGGGCTTGTAGCACTTGAGAACGAGGCTGACCGGATTTTAGAGGAAGTCGGCTTCGAAATTCGCGGAGATGAGATCGCACTGGAGCTGTTTCGGAAAGCAGGAGCTGATGTCAAAGGTCAACGCATCGTCTTTCCTCGCGGTTTGGTTCGCTCGATTATCCAAGCCACAACGCCCCGTGAATTTACCCAATATGCCCGCAACCCCGCGCGGAATGTGGTGATCGGGGGCAACAACACCGTCTTTTCACCCGCCTATGGCTCGCCTTTTGTGACCGATATCGACAAAGGCCGCCGCTACGGCACGATCGAGGATTTTCAGAATTTTATTAAACTCGCTTATTCAACACCCTATCTGCACCATTCGGGCGGCACGGTTTGCGAGCCTGTCGATCTACCCGTCAATAAGCGCCATTTGGAAATGGTCTATTCGCACATCAAATATTCCGACAAAGCTTTTATGGGATCGGTGACCACGGCCCCTCGCGCCGCGGAGTCGATAGAGCTTTGCCGCGTTCTGTTTGGCGCGGAATTTGTTGACCAGCATTGTGTCATTTTGGGCAATGTGAACGTTAATTCACCGCTTGTGTTGGACGGCGAAGCGAGCCGCGTGATCCGCACCTATGCGGCAGCCAACCAGGCGGCCGTCTGCGTACCCTTTATCTTAAGCGGTGCAATGGGGCCGGTAACGACCGCTGGCGCTTTGGCGCAATGCTTTGCGGAGGCCATGGTCTGCGTCGCGCTGACCCAATTGGAGCGCCCGGGAGCACCCGCCATTTTGGGTAATTTCCTCTCGTCGATGTCGCTCAAAACCGGAGCGCCGACCTTTGGCACGCCGGAACCGGCCCTCGGCTATTTCGCCATCGGCCAACTGGCACGACGTCTTGGCGTACCTTTGCGCTGCGGCGGCAATCTCTGCGCCTCGAAAATTCCGGATGCACAGGCGGCCTATGAAAGTGCCAATTCGATGTGGCCGGCGTTTTTGTGTGGGGCTAATTTTATTCTTCACGCCGCCGGATGGGCGGAAGGCGCGCTTTCGATGTCGTATGAGAAATTCATCATGGACACTGAGCAATGCGGCGCCTTTCACGTGATCGGCAGCGGATTGCCGACCGATGAGAACGCATTGGCCCATGACGCGTTTTTAGAGGTCGAGCCTGGTAAACACTTTTTGGGCTCGGCGCATACCATGAAGAATTACGAAACAGCGTTTTATGATTTTGAGACGTCTGATAATAATTCCTTCGAGCAGTGGCAGGACGAAGGCTCGCTCGATATTCAAGTGCGCGCTAACCGCAAATGGAAACGTATTTTGGCCGATTACGTAGCGCCGCCGCTGGATGAAGCGAAAGACGAAGAACTCCGCGCCGTGATCGACGCGAAAAAGGCCGCTGTGCCTGATGCATGGTATTGAAGGATAATATTTGAATGTTGGCTACCGACCCCCTCCTCCAACCTTTCCGCCTCAAGCACCTAACGTTGAAAAACCGTTTCATGTCGACCGCACATGAACCGGCCTATACCGAGGACGGGTTTCCGCAAGAGCGCTATCGGCTTTATCACGAAGAGAAAGCAAAAGGTGGTATCGCGCTGACAATGATCGGCGGCTCGTCGGTCGTCTCGCAAGACAGTCCGCAGGCTTTTGGCAATATTGAGCTATTCCGCGATGAGGTCGTACCCCATCTGAAGGCGCTTACCGATGCGGTTCATGCGCATGGTGCAGCTGTCATGATCCAGATCACCCATCTGGGGCGTCGTACGGGATGGAATAAAAAAGAGTGGTTGCCGGTGCTCGCCCCTTCCGCCGTGCGCGAGCAGGCGCATCGGGCGTTTCCGAAAGTGATCGAGGATTGGGATATCGAGCGCATCGTCCGGGATTATGCCGACGCCGCCGAGCGTTGCAAAGCGGGAGGCATGGATGGGCTCGAATTCGAGATGTACGGCCATTTAATCGACCAATTCTGGTCGCCTGCAACGAATAAGCGTGACGATCAGTATGGCGGTTCGCTCGACAACCGAACACGGTTCGCGCGGGAGGTGATTGACGCGGTGAGACGGCGGGTGGGGCCCGATTTCATCGTCGGTGCGCGGCTTGTGTGTGATGAAGATTGGGACATCGGCCTCACCCGCGAGGACGGCGTGGCGATTGCCAAAACGCTTGTTGGTACCGGCCAGATCGACTTCCTCAATATCATTCGCGGTCACATCGATACCGACGAGGCACTTTCCCACATTATCCCGGGCATGGGTACGCCGTCGGCCCCGAGCTTGGATTTTGCGGGTGAAGTGCGGGACATAACCAAATTCCCGGTCTTTCACGCGGCCCGCATTCAAGATGTCGCGACCGCCCGCCATGCGGTGGCGAGTGGCAAGCTCGATATGGTGGGCATGACGCGCGCGCACATGGCCGATCCGCATATCGCCAAAAAGGTGATGGAAGGCCGCGAGCACGAAATTCGACCCTGCGTTGGCATGGGATATTGCATCGACCGGATCTATTTCGGCGGCGAGGCGCTCTGCATCCACAATGCTGCCACCGGCCGCGAGGCGACGATGCCACATGTGGTAGCAAAACCAGCGGGACCGAAGAAGCGGATTGTTGTCATCGGCGCAGGACCGGCTGGTTTGGAAGCCGCACGGGTTGCTGCCGCACGTGGGCATCAGGTTACGGTACTGGAAGCTGCCGATAAGGCTGGCGGACAGGTTTTGATCACGGCGGGCCTCAAGCGTCGCCGTGAAATCATGGGCATTATTGATTGGCGTATGGCCGAATGCGATCGTGAAGGGGTTGAGTTTCGGTTCAACACCTATGCCGAAGCCGAAGATGTCAGGGCTATGCGCCCCGATGTTGTGATCGTTGCCACCGGCGGCGTGCCGAATACGTCCTTCCTTACGCCGGGCGACGACCTCGTGACGACGACATGGGATATTCTCTCGGGTGCTGCCAAACCCGGCGAGACTGTTTTGCTCTATGATGACAATGGCAATCACCCGGGGTTTACAGCCGCCGAGTTCTTGGCGGGTGCGGGTTCAAAACTTGAAATCGCCACGCCGGAACGCACGCTTGCGCCGGAAGTTGGCGGTACCAATTACCCGCTTTATTTCAAGGCGATTCACAAAGCGAAAGCAACGATCAGCCTCAATCTTCGGCTCGAAGGGGTTCGGCGCGAAGGCAATCAATTGGTCGCAACTTTGTTGAATGATTACGACCGGTCCCGTGTCGAGCGCCGGGTAGATCAAGTGGTCGTAGAACACGGCACGCTCGCCAATGAAGACCTCTATTTTGCCTTGAAGCCATCATCCAAAAATGGCGGCGAAGTAGATTATCGGGCTTTGGAAGCAGGACGTGCGCAAACGGTAGAGCGTAACCCCGAGGGCACATTCGTCCTCTATCGCATCGGCGATGCCGTGGCTTCCCGCAATATCCATGCGGCAATTTATGACGCTTTGCGATTAACGAAGGATATGTGAGGCTCGTTTGACCTATTCGCCCAAAGACTGAAGTCTTTACAATTGAAAGCAAGGCCTCTGCCCGTTACGAAGTAAGACGAACGAGGAGGAAACTACCATGGTGTCGTCGATCTACGATCGTGATCTTGATAAGAACCCAGCGAATTATCGCCCGCTGACACCGACATCCTTTCTGGAGCGGACGGCGGATGTGTTTCCGGATCGCATTGCGATTATCCACGGCCCCCTTCGCCGCACCTATCGTGATTTTCATGCGCGCTCAAAAAAGCTCGCTTCCGCTCTGGTGAAACGCGGCATCGGACGCGGCGATACGATTGCGGTGATGCTCGCCAATACGCCAGCGATGCTCGAATGCCATTACGGCGTGCCAATGACGGGGGCGGTGCTCAACACGCTCAATACTCGACTGGATGCCGCGATCCTCGCCTTCTCGCTTGATCATGGTGAGGCCAAGATTGTTATTGTTGACCGCGAATTCTCCAAAGTCATGAAAGAGGCGCTCGCCCAGTGCGCAGCCAAGCCGCTTGTGATTGATTATGACGATCCGGCGTTTACCGGGACGGGTGAGCGGATTGGCGCTCTTGAATATGAGGACTTTCTGGCTGAAGGCAGCGAGGATTATGCCCGATCGGCGCCCGGTGATGAATGGGACGCGATTTCGTTGAACTATACGTCTGGAACGACCGGCAACCCGAAAGGCGTAGTTTACCATCATCGCGGAGCCTATCTGTTAGCTCTTGGCAATGTGCTGACCGGCAATATGGGTAAGCACCCCGTCTATCTCTGGACACTGCCGATGTTCCACTGCAATGGCTGGTGCTTTCCCTGGTCCGTTTCCGTCGCAGCAGGAACGCATGTCTGTCTGCGGCAAGTCCGCGCCAATCTCATGTATGATGCCATTGCCGAACATAAAGTGACCCATCTCTGCGGCGCACCGATTGTGATGTCGACGTTGCTCAATGCACCGGATGACGAGAAAAAGCCGCTCCCCCATGTGGTGGAATTTTTCACCGCCGCAGCACCTCCGCCCGCAGCCGTATTGGGCGCAATGAAGGCGGCAGGCTTTAACGTTACCCATCTTTATGGCTTGACCGAAACCTATGGTCCCGCCGTGGTGAATGATTGGCAGGCGGATTGGGACGCAATGGATCTCACTGCGCAAGCCACGCGCAAATCCCGCCAAGGCGTGCGCTATATGGCGTTAGAGGATCTCGATATCATCGACCCCGAAACCATGCAGCCTGTGCCCAAAGATGGCGAAACGATGGGCGAAGCCATGTTTGCGGGCAATGTTGTCATGAAGGGCTATCTTAAAAACAAAACGGCAACGGACGAGGCGTTTGCAGGCGGATGGTTCCATTCCGGCGACCTCGGCGTCAGGCACGCCGACGGCTATATCCAGCTTAAAGACCGTTCGAAAGACATTATTATTTCGGGTGGCGAGAACATCTCCTCGATTGAAGTGGAGGATGCGTTGTTCAAGCACCCCTCGGTTCAAGCGGCGGCCGTCGTCGCGCGGCCAGACGAAAAATGGGGCGAAACGCCTTGCGCGTTTGTCGAGTTGAAGCCCGGCAAAACAGTAACCGCCGACGAGCTTATCGCTTGGTGCCGCACGCATCTCGCGGCCTTTAAATGTCCAAGAACGATTGTTTTTGAGGATTTGCCGAAAACATCGACCGGTAAAATTCAGAAATATGTGCTGCGGGATCGCGCTAAGGGGATGTGATACGTCCATTCGTCGATATAAAGGGTCAGCGAAGCAAACCAGTTGAGAGCGGAAGAGAAACCGAAGCCTATTCTCCGTTGCCGCCCAACCGCTTCGCGATCTCCTCGATTCTTGTCGCCGCGTTCACAATTGCGAGCGCGATTTCGGACTCTGTTTTGTTGGCCGATTGTTCGATCGTCGCGCGATCTTCCTTCAATAACGCCAAATCGGCCGTCATCGCGGCGAGGCGCGCTTTGATTTCTTCGCGCTCGTCCATGAAGGTGATTGCGGCCATGACGGTTAACCGGCTATCGCCAATTTCACCGAAGGCCGTCCGCATCTCGTTGATTTTTTTATCGAGCTCAACGGACAGACGAATAAGATGCGCTTCTTGCCCGTCATTGCAGGCAATGCGGTAAATCTTCTCGGCAACGGTAACGGTGACCTGTCCCATACCGCCCTACTCCTTCGGTCCAAGATCGCCAAGCACTTCGCGGACCAACCCCGTGGCGCGATCAACACGACGCCCCAGTTCGCCCGTAACGGCA
>Ga0114962_10005098_pt1 | contig 10330 bp, 9 predicted proteins | sample C_130820_MF_Meta_FD_87017 | JGI IMG/M metagenome (GOLD analysis project Ga0114962, IMG submission 87017) | Freshwater microbial communities from Lake Croche, Canada to study carbon cycling - C_130820_MF_MetaG | ecosystem: Environmental > Aquatic > Freshwater > Lake | place: Lake Croche, Canada...
GAAGCAAAAGACTTCGAAATGCGCCAATTCATTGATGGTCAAACACAAATCATGGTTGCAACCACTGTGATTGAAGTCGGTGTTAATGTCCCGAATGCGTCCATAATGATCATCGAAAGTGCGGAACGTTTTGGTTTATCCCAATTACATCAATTGCGTGGTCGTGTTGGTCGTGGTTCCGAAAAATCCTACTGTATCTTGATGACCAAGGACAAACTTTCCAAGGAAAGCAAAAAACGGATGGCAACGATGGTTCGTACACAAGATGGTTTTGAAATTGCGGAAGTGGATTTAGAATTACGCGGACCAGGCGACATTATGGGGACACAACAAAGTGGAATCTTGGATTTGAAAATTGCGGATTTAGTTAAAGACAATCATTTGGTAGTTACATCACGTGAAAAAGCACGCGAAATTCTGCAAAAAGACCCGAATTTAGAATTACCAGAGAATAAAATCATTCGCCAAAAAATTATTTCAATTTTAAAAGAGAAACCGAATTGGAGTAAGATATCGTAATTAATAACACAATTGTTAATATACTTTTTGGAATAAAGTCATACTACTAAAACTTTCTTCCTAAATTTGACTTACAATAATCATTATGGAATATAATACACAACGTTCACAAATGTTACTTCCTGAATATGGGAGAAACGTACAAAACATGATTTCCCACGCAATGGAAATCGAAAATAAAGAAGAACGTAACAGCGCAGCACAAGCAATCATTGAAGTGATGGGGCAATTAAACCCGCATTTACGTGACGAAGATGATTACCGTCATAAATTGTGGACACACCTATTTATTATGTCTAAATTTCAGTTAGATGTAGATTCTCCATATGAACTACCTAATTTGGAAATATTATACGAAAAACCACAGAGAATTGCGTATCCAAATTCCAAAATTCGTTTTGGTCACTATGGTAAATACACCGAGAAAATCCTTCAAAAAACGATGGAAGAATCAGATGAAGATGCTAAAACGTACTTAAAAAATACAATGGCTAACTTCATGAAAAAACAATATTTAGCATATAATAATGATGCTGTAGAAAATAATGTGATTGCACAACACCTTACTGAAATAACAAACGGTGGATTAACTTTAGAAAACCCAGATATTTTGATGCATACAAATCAGATATTAAAAACAATGGGGATTCAACCAAACAGAAAGAAGCAAAACATGCCTTCTAAAAACAACCAGAACAATAAATTTAAGTTTAAGAAAAAATATTAAGTCATGGCATCTTTCGAAATTCATGGTGGAAAACAACTAAAAGGTGAGTTAACTCCGCAAGGAGCAAAAAACGAAGCACTACAAATCTTGTGTGCTGTTTTATTAACGCCTGAAAAAATAACTATTTCAAATATTCCAGATATCATTGATGTCAATAAACTAATCGACTTACTTCAAGTAATGGGGGTAAAAATCGAAAAGGTGGAAAAAGGAACATACATTTTTCAAGCGAAAGAAATCGATTTACCATTTTTAGAAACTGCTGACTTCAAGAAAAGAGCAGCTGCTTTAAGAGGATCAATTATGATTGTCGGGCCATTATTAGCTCGTTTCGGAAAAGGATTCATCCCAAAACCTGGAGGGGACAAAATTGGTCGCAGAAGATTAGATACACACTTCGAAGGTTTCACGATGTTGGGTGCGAAATTCAATTACGATTTGAATGAGCATTTCTACTCTATCGAAGCAGAAAAATTAACTGGAACATACATCCATTTGGACGAAGCGTCTGTAACAGGAACTGCAAATGTATTAATGGCTGCAGTACTTGCAGAAGGGAAAACGACCATCTATAACGCTGCTTGCGAACCTTACTTACAACAATTATGTAAAATGTTGAACAGTATGGGAGCTAACATTACAGGAATAGGCTCGAATATGTTACACATTGAAGGAGTAAAAGAATTAGGAGGTTGTTTCCATAGAATTCTTCCCGATATGATTGAAATTGGAAGTTTCATCGGACTAGCAGCAATGACTAAATCTGAAATCATCATAAAAGATGTTAGTTACGATGATTTAGGAGTGATTCCAAATGTATTCCGAAAATTAGGAATTCATTTAGAACGTCGTGGTGATGATATTTTCATACCATCACAGGAACATTATGAAATAGACACCTTCATCGATGGGTCTATTCTAACAATTGCAGATGCACCATGGCCTGGATTTACACCTGATTTACTTTCCATAGTATTAGTTGTAGCAACACAAGCTAAAGGAAGTGTGTTAATTCACCAAAAAATGTTTGAATCCCGCTTATTCTTTGTCGATAAATTAATCGATATGGGAGCACAAATCATTTTGTGTGATCCACATAGAGCAACGGTGATTGGACTTGATAATCAACATTCACTAAAAGGCATAACGATGTCTTCCCCAGATATTCGTGCGGGTGTATCCTTGTTAATTGCTGCTTTATCTGCGAAAGGAAAAAGTATCATCGAAAACATTGAGCAAATAGACAGAGGATACCAAGACATTGATCTACGTTTACGCAATTTAGGCGCGGATATTAGACGTATTGGATAATTAATATGTAAATGAATTTAATGTATCAATGTGTAAATTGTTAAATTGACACATTATTTAATTGGTACATTGAAAAATTGATACATTAACACACTAATATATGACATTTTGACAATTAAAATCAATTGGCAAAATCTTTGTTATTAATAAATCACAAAACAAAATACTATGTCTGAAGAAAAAGAATTAAACGAAGAAGTAAAAAATGAAACTACTTCTGATACGCAAGATACAGCAACAGAAGAACAAGTACAAGAAACAGTTGCGGAAGAAACTCAAACCAACGAAACAGTTGAAGATACAGTTATTGAGCCTACACCTGAAGAAAAATATGCAGAATTAAACGATAAATTTTTACGTTTATATTCCGAGTTTGACAACTATAGAAAACGTACAAACAAAGAAAAATTAGAATTGATTTCAACTGCAAGTTCGGGTGTAATAAAAGATTTAGTAGCTGTTTTAGATGATTTTGAACGCGCTATCGCTAATAACGAAACGGTGGAAGATACGACTTCATTAAAAGAAGGATTTCAATTAATTTATAACAAACTTAAAAGTACATTAGAAACAAAAGGTTTAAAACCAATGGTTTCAAAAGGGGAAGTGTTTGATAGTGAATTACATGAAGCTATCGCTAATATCCCAGCTCCATCGGAAGACTTAAAAGGAAAAATTGTAGACGATGTGGAGAAAGGATATTATATTCATGACAAAGTTATACGTTACGCAAAAGTAGTTGTAGGTCAATAAGATAATTATGAGTCAAAAAAGAGATTACTACGAAATATTAGGAATTAGCAAAAATGCTTCTGAAGCTGAAATAAAAAAAGCATATCGTAAGCTTGCGCTACAATACCATCCAGACAAAAATCCGGATGATGCAAAAGCGGAAGAAAAATTCAAAGAAGCTGCAGAAGCATATGAAATATTGAGCGACGCAAATAAAAAAGCGCGATACGATCAATTTGGACATGCAGGCATGAACGGCGGAGGTGGTTTCGGCGGAGGCGGAATGAATATGGATGACATATTCAGTCAATTTGGCGATGTTTTCGGCGGGGGCTTTGGAGGAGGTTTCGGCGGCGGACGTGGAAGAAGCGGTGGACAAAGAACTATCAAGGGTAGCAATCTTCGTGTAAAAATGAAGTTGACACTTGAAGAAATTGCTGAAGGTGTTAAGAAAAAAATTAAAGTAAATAAATTAGTTAATGCAGAAGGAGTAACTTCCAAAACTTGTACTACATGTAATGGTCAAGGTCGTGTTACACGTATGGCTCAAACTTTCTTGGGTAACATGCAAACACAAACTACGTGTCCAACATGTCAAGGTGCAGGTAAAATGATTGATTACAAACCTTCCGATGCGGATGCAAATGGATTAAAACGTCAAGAAGAAGTTATCGAAATAGATATACCTGCAGGTGTTGAAGAAGGAATGCAATTGAGCGTTACTGGAAAAGGAAATGCAGGTCCATTCAATGGTATTCCAGGAGATTTAATTGTAGTAATTGAAGAAATTGCTCACGAAACATTACGTCGTGAAGGAGATAATATTCATTACGATGCCTACATCAATTTTGCAGATGCTGTTTTAGGAGAAAGTATTGAAATCCCAACTATTTCAGGGAAAGCAAAAATAAAAGTAGAACCGGGTACGCAAAGTGGTAAAATGTTGCGCTTGAAAGGAAAAGGTTTGCCACAACTTCAAGGATATGGAACTGGAGATTTATTTGTGCACATCAATATTTGGACTCCAAATAAAGTGAGTAAAGAAGAAAAAGAATTACTCGAAAAACTTCAAAAAAGTGAAAATTTTCAACCAAAGTTAGATGGGTCGGAGAAAGGATTTTTTCAAAAAGTAAAAGACATGTTCCAATAAACATCTTCTGAAAATGGCTTTTTCTTCGTTCAACTGCAAAATTTAATTCCTCATTTACTATTGTAAACTGCGCGGATTAAATTTCTAGTTTGTCTCGAAAAATCTAATTTTCATAAGATATTTGTCTTCAAAATTATAATAAATTAAGTCTCATTATGAGGCTTTTTTTATGTTTAATTTTAGGTAATGAGTAATTCGCTGTTAAAAACTAGCGAAGTTTTCTTAATAATCTGGTCGTTTGACACCTAACTTTGTAATGTATGTTACAATTAGGAGTTATCGGTTATCACAAAGAAGAAATTTACAACTTACGTAAATTACAAAATCATTTTCAAGTAAATAATATCTATGACTTGAATTACCCTAAATTAGATTTACCAGAAATAAAGTCCTCAAGTAAAGAGGTAATTGACAATTCTGACTGTATTTATTTCACTTCTATACTGATTTATTTTGACGATGCTTGTTATGCAATTAAGAAAGGTAAACCAATTTTCATCAATAATTTACTTTCATTAGATATTTCGCAAGTAAACGCCCTTTTTCAATTATCTTCTGAAGCTGAATCCATAATTCAACTAAATTCACCTTTACGATTTGAAAAAATAACACAAAGTATTTCAAATAATTTCAGAACACCTAATCTAATTAATCTTCAACGTACATTTATCGATGAAGTTCATACAAATGCTACCTTACAAGAAATTTTATTTTATGAAATTGAAAATATTATTTCTTTAATAAAAGCAAAAGTACGAAAGACTTATTCGTTCTTGATTCCGGAAGATGGCTTTGACATTGAAACAATTGATGCGCGATTAGAATTCGATAATGGATGTGTAACTACATTACTTATTTCATCCATTTATGATGCACCAAGACATTCCTTAAAATTATTCAATAATAAATCCTTAACTTGTCTTGACTTTGAAAGCAATAAAATTCACATAAAAAATGAATTCGAACAAGAAACATTAGAATTTGAAAAGCAATTAGCACAAACCAAACAAGAAGAAATTTTTGAAGCGCAATTAAATAATTTTCACGAATCCATCGTGAAAAACACATTACCTGCAGTATCTATTGAAGACGGGTTACAAGCCTTTTATATTACTAAAGAAATAATTGCTAAACTTGTACAATAGTTAGGCAACAAATTCATTTTTCTTTCGTTTATATTTCTAATGAAACTACATGTTCTTCTTTTCACAAGTATATTATATTTATTTACAAACTCTTGCGTTAAAAACAATACGGATCCCTCGTGGATTTATATCGATAGATGGACACTTCAAGCTAATCAAACAAACCTTGAAGGAGAATTAAGTCATAATATAACAGATGCTTATGTGTTAATCGACGATAAAGTAATTGGTTATTTTGAACTCCCTATTATACTCCCATTATTATTAAATGGTTCAAAAAAAATAACCCTATACCCTACGATACATAACAATGGTATATCATCCACAAAAAAAACATATCCATTTCTACAGGCATACACTATAACTGCAAACCTTTCAAATAACGAGACCTTTACAATCAACCCAACAACAAAGTACTATCCAAACACTAAATTTTGGATTGAAAACTTTGAAGATGCAGGTTTAAAAATAGAGACAGCTGTGAATTTCCCGCCAATTTTAACTACTGCATCTGATCCAAAAATTCTAAAATATGGTCAACGTTATGGATGGATACATTTAACAAAAAGTGATTCAATATGGATGGGAATCACGACAAAAATGAGTTTACCCCAATTCGGAAGTGAAGTATATTTAGAAATAGATTACATGAATACGAATCGATTATTGACTGGTGTAAATGCATATGGATCACTCGCTTTTCGTGCAAATCCCAATATTCAATTAAATGCACAAAAAGATTCTGAAAAAAAATGGAAGAAAATTTATATTGATTTAAAAGAAATTGTTTCATATTCTACCAACTATAATCTTTTTGAACAATACCTAGAAGCAGAATTAGATAGTGGTAAAGATTCAACGGATATCTATATTGACAATATTAAACTTGTTTATTTCTGAAGATGAAAAGCAATAAAAAATCATATTCTTTGCTTTTGACGGACTATCTTAGTGCTGTTTTAGCTTGGATTTTGTTTTTTTATTTCCGTAAAACACATATCGAATTTTCATCCTTTATTCGTGACAAACAATTTTATCTTGGAGTTGTTTTTATTCCATTTTTTTGGATACTACTTTATTCTCTGCAAGGAACTTACCTTCAAGTTAAACGATTATACCGATTAAGGATTATACAACTTACCATCTTTGGTTCGACTATCGGGACTTTATGCTTGTTTTTTATTTTATTACTAGATGATATAATACCTAGTCACCATTCCTATTATAAATCATTACTCGCATTATTTTCAATTCATTTTATTATTACCCTAATACCACGTTTTCTATTTGTTTCAAGTCAAGTAAAAAAAATACAAAGCCGTCAAGATGGATTCAACACCATTTTAATTGGAGGAAACGAAAAAGCACTTCAAATCTTTAATGAATTAGAACAATTACAACAAAGTATTGGAACAAAATTTATTGGATATATTCGAATTAAAGAAACAGATACAATTTTAAATAGCAAGTTAAAATGTTTAGGGAATCTTGAAGAATTAACTCATATAATGCAAGAAAACACGATTGAAGACGTAATTATTGCAATTGAGAGTAATGAACATGAAATCTTAAGTAAACTTATTGCTTCCATTCAAGGTAAAGGAGTTAGAATCAAAATAATTCCGGATATGTACGATTTTCTATCTGGTTCTTTAAAATTAAATAATCTGTTTGGTGCATTACTATTAGAAATCCCATCGGATGAAATGCCCCCTTGGCAAAATAGTATGAAACGGTTACTTGACATTAGTATTTCTCTAATTTCTATCCTACTTCTTATTCCTTTTTATGTGCTTATTGCGATTTTAATTAAACAAAATTCGAAAGGTCCTATCTTCTTTTTACAAGAACGTATCGGTAAGAATGGAACTCCATTTAAAATTATAAAATTTCGAACCATGTTTGTTAATGCAGAAAGTAATGGTCCACAACTTTCAAGCACAAATGATTCCCGTATTACACCGATTGGAAAATTCTTACGAAAAACCCGTATCGATGAATTCCCGCAATTTGTGAATGTTTTAAAAGGAGATATGTCATTGGTTGGGCCAAGACCTGAACGTCAATTTTTCATTGATCAAATCGTTGAAAAAGAACCGCATTATTTACAATTAACTTCTGTTAGACCTGGAATTACCTCTTGGGGTCAAGTTAAATTTGGATATGCTGAAAATGTAAATGAAATGATACGAAGAATGAAATATGACTTATTATATCTAAAAAACAGGTCGCTTTCTCTCGATTTTAAAATTATGTTTTACACATTAATCACCATTTTAAAAGCAAAAGGTAAGTAATCATTTTTTTTTAGATGGCACTGGATCATATCCACTTCCTCCCCATGGATGACAACGTGCAATTCTTTTGACTCCTAAATAAGTACCTTTAAAAATACCCCAAGTCAATAATGCTTCTTTAAAATAAGCTGAACAAGTAGGATGAAATCTACACGAAGGCGGGAAAATAGGGCTAATTACATACTGATAAAACATAATTAAACCTAAAAAAGGATAGGATAAAAAAACTAAAATTTTGCGCACACAATTATTTTTTATAATTCTAAACTACGTATATTTTTCTAATATCTTTTGATATTGTAACTTTACAAGAAAAAAGTGCGATTTACACTATTGTTCTCATTCCTATTATCTTTTATGACGCTTGGGCAAACTACGTATCAAAATAATGAATACGAATTGCTTGAAATAAAAAACAGTGTTCCCAGTCAATTTATTATACATCCTAAAATTATTTACAAAGATAATTGGCATACACTACCACAAACTATTTTTTGGAAACAAATCATCACCCTTTCTCCTGACTCATGCCTTATCAATGTTGCTTGTAATCGAAAAGTATTACACAAAGTGAGTTATCATGACTGGATGAAAAAAACAGAACCACAAAAAGAATTTTTCAAAGACAGTCTAAAATTAGTTCATGCGCTTACTGAAGCAGAAAAAATAAATGTTACATCCGGAAAAAATGATTTTTACAAAATAAAAGAGGTTTCTCCGAATATTACAAAAGGAATTCAACTATTTCAACAATTTGACGTAGACCCATGGTATGCGCAAGCAATTTTACTCATCGAAAGTCCTGCGCAATTAAAAAAGTCTATTTCTGGTGCGTATGGGGCTTTCCAATTAATGCCAGGTGTGGCTCGTAATTATGGATTAACAGTAAATAATTCTGTGGACGAGCGAGAAAGTTTTGAACGTTCTGCATTTGGAGCAGCACAACTGATCTCAAGATCATGTATTCCTTCTGTCAAAAGTATATTACAAGCACACAATATTCCTTATAAAGAAACGGATTTATGGTTTCGCTTATTAGTAATGCATGTATACCACGCTGGAGCAACAAATGTACGTGCTGTTATAAATAAAATTCAACCAACACAAGGTGGACAAGAACTGATCAAGCAAATTTGGTCTACAACTGCTGGTTCCTTTGGAAATTCATCTCAAAACTATACCCAAGTAGCATTAGCCACACAGTTATTGTTGCATGAAATTAGTACAGCGCATTAATACCCTAATATAAACCCTAAACTTTCTTTCACTTTGGTTGCATTCGTTAATAAAGCAGCCTCTAAAGTCGAATTTAATGGTATTGCTGGTGTATCCACAGAACCTACAATTTGAACAGGAGCATCTAAGTACTTGAAATTATCGCGTTGAATTCTTCCTGCAAGACCTAACGAAAAAGAAGCTTCTACAGATTCTTCCGTAACTACGATTACTTTTCCATGTTTCTTTGTCACCGCATTAATGGTATCAAAGTCAACTGGATTCAAGGTACGTAAATCAATAATTTCCACTTGACCGTCATAGTTTTTCTCCGCTTCTAATGACCAGTAAACACCTCGTCCGTAGGTTATAATAGCACAAGATTCACCTGATTCAACAAATGAAGAATTTGCTTCTTTGACTACCCTTGCTTTTCCAAATGGAATAACATATGCATCATCTGGCTCTATAGACATAGCACCTTCTGTACCAGGGATTTTGGACCAATACAAGCCTTTATGTTCTAATATAACCACAGGATTTGGATCGTAAAACGCAGACTTCATTAAGCCTTTCAAATCAGCACCTGTAGAAGGATAAGCAACTTTAATACCACGTATATTTGTCAATATAGACTCTACACTGGAAGAATGGTATGGTCCTCCAGAACCATATGCTCCAATTGGAACACGTATGATACAACTAACAGGCCATTTACCATTCGATAAATAGTAAGATCTACTCACCTCGGTAAATAACTGGTTCAATCCTGGCCAAATATAGTCTGCAAACTGAACTTCAACAATTGGTTTTAAACCTACAGCTGACATTCCAACCGTACTTCCTATAATAAAAGCTTCTTGAATTGGTGTGTTGAATACGCGATCATCGCCAAACATTTGTGCTAACGTTGCAGCTTCTCTAAAAACGCCTCCTAAACGTCCTCCAACATCTTGACCATACAACAATGCTTCTGGATGTTTTAACATTATTTCACGAACCGCAAACAATGCACTGTCCACCATCACCGTCTTTTTCTTTCCCATTGGCTCACGTTGCCCTTTTTCCTCTGTAATAGGAGTTGGTGCAAAAATAAAATCTTGAATAGAATCTGGCAATGGATCTTGGGCATTTAATGCTTTATCATACGATTCATCTACGAACTGTTTTACTTCTTGTTCGATCGTTGTAACTTGAGTTTCCGTCGCACCATGTTTAAGAAATGCATATTTTA
>Ga0114962_10005100_pt1 | contig 10327 bp, 17 predicted proteins | sample C_130820_MF_Meta_FD_87017 | JGI IMG/M metagenome (GOLD analysis project Ga0114962, IMG submission 87017) | Freshwater microbial communities from Lake Croche, Canada to study carbon cycling - C_130820_MF_MetaG | ecosystem: Environmental > Aquatic > Freshwater > Lake | place: Lake Croche, Canada...
GCGCAGTCTGGTAGCGCACCTGGTTTGGGACCAGGGGGTCCAAGGTTCGAATCCTTGTACTCCGACCAATTTATGTGGGGGTTTGATGTAATGGTAGCCTGGGACCTTTGCAAGGTCTTCGTAAGAGTTCGATTCTCTTAACCTCCACCAAGAACAGCGGATAAGTTACATTATCCAGTATGAGTCGCTAAGGTAGCTAGCTAATCCTTAGGGCAAGTAATAGTACATGATAGCGATGTAACAGGAAGTAGTGATCTACTCGCCGGGACGGGCCTCAAAACGAATCCCACCAATTATCGCGGGTTACGTCAGAGGTCAGACTATCAGGCTCATAACCTGGGAGACGGAGGTTCGAATCCTTCACCCGCAACCAGTTTTTTTAACCTAAAGGAATGTTATGTCACTTAAAAAATTAAGTCGTGGAACAGCTATTGATACAGAACAATGTATCATTAATGTAGGAGGAAATCGATTTGATCTAGTGTTAATTGCGGCGGCAAGAGCTAAAGAAATTTCTCGCCAGCACCGACATGCCGAAAAGCGAGAGCAGGTAAATTCTCCTGTAACTGCATTGCTTGAGATCCAAGATGGAAAAATTGGCAGGGAATATCTTAAGCAAATTCGCTGATTAAATGCAACGGTGGCAGAGCGGCCCAATGCAACGGATTGCAAATCCGTAAAACCGGGGGTTCAAATCCCTCTCGTTGCTCCAGTATTTTCATAGTCAGCATATTCGTTTATAAATAATTTAGAATATGAAATTATGATAAAAAATTTAAATAGTATTGACATTACTAACCTTCTTGCACAATATCATCAATTAGAAAAAGAGATACAGTGGACGTCAGCATGGCCAAACGGGCAGCAAGCAGGCCTACAATTTAAAGACAATGAGTGTCCCTGGACCAGTGCTAATGGCCGCAGTCGAGGAGAAGAATTAACTTATATTAATTTAAATCCTTTTTTTAAAAATACAGAATTTGAAAAAATAATAATTGAATACAATCTAAAGAGAACTCGATTGATGTGGTCGAATCCTATGTCTTGTTATAGTATGCACAAGGATTCAACCCCTAGAATTCACATACCTCTAATTACCCATCCAGAATGTTATTTTGTTTTTAAAGAAGGAATAATCCAACACATGCCAATTGGACAGGTGTATTGGGTTGACACAATGAAATTTCATACATTTATTAATTGTTCCGGAGTTCCTAGATTACATATTGTTGGAGTAGTTGATGCTTGATCATCTAACAATGCTTACTAATTTAATTAAACTGGATCTTAAAAACGGTCCGTTTTTAACCGGAAGTTACTTAACCTGGTTAGTCGAAAGTCGATATAACATACCACCCTGGACTCCTAATGATATGGATGTTTGTTGTAGATCAATTGAACAATTTAATCATGTGCAACAAATTTTAGAACCGTTGGCCACTAACATCCGAGTATCAAATTGGCTTGGCACCAGTTCTACATATTGGACCATTAATGATTTTCAATTCCAGGCATTTGTACATTCAGTCACAGTTAACGAAAGACTCTCTTGGGCTGATTTTACTGTTACTGCGATTGCCAGTGACGGTGCTAATTTCCTTATGCAGGACGACACCTTAGAAGACATTAAAAATAAAATATTAAGAATAAACATTGATACCAATCCGTGGAAACATCGTGATGCCAATTCTCAATTAGAACGGTATACCAAATATATAAATCGAGGTTATCGTGACGTTGACAATTTAATTATGGAGAGAATAAATGAAAGTTCCAGTTAATTTTGTCAACTACATTCAAAAAGATAATAAAAATCTTTTTCAAACATTTGATCAAAAAAATTTAAACATTGATTGGAAAACTGTATCTATATTAGATTACGGATGTAATGTAGGAAATTATCTTTCTAGTGCAAATACTGTAATTAATAAAGAGAATTATACAGGAATTGATATAAATCAAGAAGCAATTAGCATTGCTAAAAATCAGTTTCCGGAATATAACTTTGTACACTATAACAAATGGCATCAGGCATATAATCCCACGGGCGATAGGAATATTAAAGCATCACACATATTAGGTAACAAATTTGATGTTATTATTTTATATAGTGTGTTTACACATGATACATTATCTAATCTTAAAAAAGAATTAGCCGATCTTACTTTGATGTTAAAAGAAGATGGTATTATTATGTTTACTGTATGGAATTTAAAGATATTTGAACCATTCTATAAATATTATCAAAATGTTCACTCCGGTGTGAATCCTATCGATTTTTCGCAAATTAATTGCAACAAAGTAGCCTACTGGATCGATAATCAGATTGTCACAGATACAGCGCATATAGATACAGATTATTCATCAATACATACATTTTATAATCTGGATTACATTAAGGCGGAGTTGTCTATGTGTAAATATCTAGGTGTTCCAACGGGACAATATCAAGACCTATTCATCTATCATGAAAATAATAATAACCGGACATACTAGAGGGCTTGGAAAGTCTATACACGACCATTATGCTAATAAAAATTTCCAAGTAATTGGACTATCTAGAAGTAACGGATTCGACCTAGAAAAAGATTTATTTAAAATTATAGAACTAGTTAATAAAGAAAAATGTGATTATTTTTTTAATAATGCCTATTGTCAATCTATTCAAGGAACATTAATTGAAAATCTATGGAAGTGTACCAGTATAATAACTTCAGGATCTATAGGAGCGGATTACTCTCATATAAGTAACAGTTATTATCAAAACAAATTAATTATAGAAGAGACACATAAAAAATTTAAAAAACTAAGTAATTACCCAATGTTATTATTAAAAATGGGATATTTAGAAAATTACACTGATAGAACATCTATTGAATATAAAGATATTTTAAATTCTATAGATTTTTGGCTATCTACTCCTCGAATAAGTTTAATAGAATTAGACAATATTCATTATGATAATAATTTTAAAGATAAAATATGACATATTTACTTCCAAAGATGCCAGGACACGGATTACAAAAATTTTACGGTCGAATAGACAACGAAAAGGATTGGCTAGAAAATAGAAAAAATCAATCAATTACTTGGGAATATAGAGATAAAGAAGTAAACTATACTTTAAATTCAAACGGTTATCGGGCCGCTGAATGGGAAACAATTGATTGGAACAACTCATATATAATGTTAGGATGCTCTAACATTTTTGGATTAGGAGTAGACGATTCAGATACCGTATCGGCCAATTTAGAAAAAATCTTAAATTGTCCTGTTATAAATCTTGGAATGAATGGCGGTTCAATATCTTTAATATTGGCTATTACAATTAATCTTTTAGAAAAAAATATCACTCCAAGAGGAGTAATAATAGCGTGGCCCAATATTGATCGAATGCTATGGTGGGGTAATGATTATAGCCTATGCCTTGGACCGTGGACACCCTATCAAAATATAGCTAATAATGAAAAGATATTTTATGAAGAATGGATTAGAGATAATAATTCTACTAGACAGGGACAAGTTTTTTCTAAGGCAACAAAATACTCTTGGAAGAATCATAAAATTCCATTTTACGAATGGAACATAGAAACTAGGAAAGGTTTTGATATTGCAGACAATACACTACCGCACTGGGGAACTAATTTTGCTAGAGATTTTGTGCATCCCGGGTCTTCCTGCACAAAAAATTGGGCAGATATTATAGCAAAAACAATTATTACAAATGAGTCTATTGGAAATTAAATATTAAAAACAATAGTGATCCTGCGATGATCCACATTCTGCTCTTGAACTCTATGCCATATGTCCTTATCAAATAATATAAAATCATTAGTTTGTAACTCAATAGGTACATAAACGTCGTCAATTTTTAATTCTATTGGAGGATGATCGCTTGTTATTTGTGGATAGTAAGAACAAACATATTTTATAGCATTGGGGTGAATGTGCTCTGAAATAACAGATCCTTTTAACATAATATGGAACCAGCTTTTACTAATCGGTAGATCATTACTTAATAAATTTATTTGTTCTATCAACGGCTGGAGTTCGGGCCACAAATGGGGGGAAATGTCGTATGAACTATTATACATATTATGTAATTGATTTGGTTGGCCGGGATTAGACTCACGCCATAAATATCCTGTTGCTTCAATTTTTTCAATTATTGCGGAAGAATCCAAATTAACGTTTGATTTAAAGTATGTCATATCATTATTTATTATGAAACAAATATTATCCTACGGAGATAGCTTTGTTGCACCGTATTTATACGATGCTACATTGGGGTGGGTTCAACTTTTATCAAAAAAAACAAACTTATCAGTTATTAACAAAGCAATACGTGCCAGTAGTGCTGAGTTCTGCATGAAAAATTTTTATAATGATGTTGAAAAGAACACCATTAAAAACGGTGACATAGTTATTATATCATTAGCCAATCCCGGCAGAGTTCATTTTACAGTTCAAAATCAATTCCCCGAATCTGCATCTTTTTATAGTTCAAGTCTAATTAATTACCAAGATATAAATTTACCAAAGAATAAATGGTTAAAGGAAAATAAAGAACATTTAGAATGGTATCTAACAAATGTTGATCTTGAGTTAATTAATATTAATCACTCTTGCTATGTTCATGCTATAAAAAACTATGCTGAAAATTTTCCAGATACTACAGTTATACTTTTATCAGGATGGAAATTAGAAAAAGAATTTCCGCTAGGCATCCTGCCTCCAAATTTCTTGTATTTAAAAATTCCACTAATGGATATTTCCAGTCAAGAAATTAAAGATTTTTCTTCTTATTTCCATTGGGTCAGTGATTGCATTATAGATCCAAGGGTTAATCATTTTTCTAATGATAACCTTGAAATCTTTGCAGATCTTATATTCCAATCAATAAAAAAATTAGATATAAGTATTATTACTTTAGACAAATTTAAAAAGAATATATTTCCTAAAAAATTAACATATGACGATTATCTACGCAGTGTTAGTAACAAGGATGTAAATTATTGTAATGAAGTTGTCAAATATTTTCAAAAAAATAATGAAAAAAAATATCCCACTGATTAAATTTGCACTTAATAAAACAGAATTTAAAATACACTCTATTACGTTTGGAAAATAAATGAAACATGCTATTAATTTAATTCAGGTTCCTATTGACCCAAAACCGGGATTCTGTGGATACTACGATAGCGAAGAAAAATTTCTTGAAAATTGCAAAACACAGCCTGCTGATTGGGAATACAGGCACAAAAAACTAACATATACATTAAACAGTAACGGATATAGAGCTCCTGAATGGAATAAAGTTAATTGGAACAATTCATATTTAATTTTTGGGTGTTCTCATACATTTGGTGTAGGCATTGATGACTCTGAAACGCTAGCTGTTCAAATTGAACACATTATTCAAAAGCCTGTTATCAATCTAGGAGTTGGCGGAGGGTCCGTTCAACATATACTATCAAACTCTATAGAATTAATTAATAAAGGAGTTAGACCAAGGGGTGTAATAATTTTCTGGCCAACAGTAGAAAGAACACTATGGTGGGGTCGAGAGTGGGCAGTAGCAATGGGTCCTTGGTTACTCAGGCCTGCGTCAACGGCGTCTCTGGAAGAAAAGGCTTTTTATAAACATTGGATAACCGACGATAATGCTGTTCATCAAGGAACTGTATTTGCCAAAGCGTGTGAATTATCATGGAAAAGTTGCGGAACCCCGGTATATACTTGGGATCTAACTGGTAGGCCGCCCAAACCGCTTGCTGATAATACACTTCCTTATCCCAGAGATACCCTTGCTAGGGATTTATTGCATCCATCTGCTCAAACTGTTAGGTTGTGGGCAGAAACTATATCTAAAAAAATTTATCAATAGAATATTGTGTATTAAATATAAACATGAATAATAAATTACCACTATTAGTAATAGCAAGTCCCAGAACTGGTAGTTCAGCAGTTCTAGAGTATTTTTCTAAACTTCACGGAATTAAACATATATTTAATGAGCCAGATGGTCGAAATGAAATGAAAGAATTTCTTGACTATGCATTAGATAATAATAACTACTCTCTTAAAATACAAGCCCGACATTTACACTTTTACGACTCTAGAATAGCAGAAGTTATAACCAAGTCTAAAGATGCTTTTAGAATTCGAATTAGAAGAAAAGATTTGGTTCATCAAACTGCAAGTTTTTATGTTTCTAAAACCTTGAATAAATGGTTTTATTATACACATGAAAATACAGAATCTTATTCAATGATAATTGATGAAGCAAAAATTAAAAATTGTGCAGACATCATAAAACGATTTAATAACGATGTTGCCCATTTTCCAGTAGAGTTTGATTTAGATTTATATTACGAAGATCTTCCGATAATGCCTGATAATTGTTATATCAAAACTCCATTGCCTAATAACTATGATCAAATTATAGATATAATTGTAAAAAATAATTATGCACAGGTTTAATCAATTACTAGCATTTGGAGATAGTATTGTTGCAGGATGCGAAATTAACCTAGACTGGGGGCAACACTTTTCTTTATATTTGAAAGGTAAAGTAACATTAGAGGAAGTTGACAACCAAAGTAAACCTTTTGCATTTCCTGCATTAGTTGCTGATAAACTTGATATTCCTTGTTATAACTTTGCTCTAAGTGGGGGAAGCAACGATCGAAGCATACGTCTACTAATTCGCGAAATAACAAAACATCCAAGTTCTCTGGTGTTATTTGGTTATACCTGCACTGATAGAAAAGAATTCTACTATCCCGATAAAGGAAAATTTATAGGAAGAGATTCTGACAATTTTATACAAACAGGAATCCAATGGGAACGACATAAACACGAATTTGGAAAAATACATCATCCCATCAATAAAGTATTTGTAGAAGAATTTTCTAGACCGTATAATAATATTAGAGATATGATGTTTTGCGTTGATAGTATTTGTAAATCACATTCTGCAACAGCAATTCATGTACCTATTTTTAAAGAAGAGCTTCCCAAGGATATTAAAAATATTTTAAATTTTGATAATAAAACTAATTTTTATGAATACTGCCTTGATAAAGGTTATCAATATACAGAAAGATGGCACTTTGAACAATTAGCACATGAAGATGTTGGCCAATTAATTTTAAATCACATCAAGCATCTTCAATAGTAAATTCAGCAGAGAATTTTAAACTTAACAATATTCGAGGATTAGTTGTTACGTTTTCCGCACTATGCGGAACATTGGCATTCATCCATATTGGTTCATTTAATCTATATTCTTCGTCTACATAAGGACCATCTTCCCATTCGATCACAGTTCGGCCTGAACCTTTATTGGCATACTCAGGACCTCGTTCTATAAGTTTATACTTTCCATTCCACCATCTAGTAATACCCCCCTTGCAATTTTTTAAAGGAATGTTTAAATTAGGCGTTGAGGTCACATGCCCAGACGGGGGAGTATCTATATGAATACCTAAATTTGACATAGGCGGAACATGTCCCCAAACAATTCGATACATATCTAAGGGATGCCTCATTACTTTTTTTAGTTTAGGAATAAGTATTTCCTCTAAAATTAATTTATTTTCTGGTGTTGCAAATGTATAATATTTAAATTTTAAAGAAGGCTCAGTTTGTTCTGCAAATAATCTTAGAGCAACTTCTCTCAATTCAGTTAGATCGCCAAGATCAATCGGTTTATGATAAAGTGGCATGAATGTTTTCCTTTAATTTTTCAAGGTGCGGCCAATCAGGAGTTGTTCTAATTATCATAATAACTCTATCCACTGGTTCGGTCATAATCATATCGTGCGGTTGGTTTACACGTAAAAATGTAGCTGAATCTAATCGATGCTCGTGTACTAATGTTGGAGAGGTATTCCAAGTTATCATTTCTTTAGACATATCTGCGCCGCCGGCTGGTCCCAATGTGTAATTGCCGTTGTACCATCTAGTTATTCCGGCTGCACCATTTAGTATAGGAATATTTAGATTAGAAAGTTGTATACTGTTTTTCATATACCCATCAACATGCATACGCATTTTCCATCCTTGAGTGGCTCGAAAAAGTATTGCTTCTCGAATTTCGCATTCAATATTCCATCGTGATTTTAGTTCTGGTATTAAGACTGCTGAGATAGAATTAAGATATATTTCATCAACCATTTGATACCAAGGATTAAATTGTTTATCCCATGCATTGTGCCCTATTGTTTTTAATTCTTTAAGGCAATCTAATTGTATAGGTAAGGTGTACATTATTTTGGAGGGATTGCGGCAATCATAAGTCTTCTACCAGAAAGATTTTCTACACTATGTATTTCATTAAAATTCATTTTATACCAATGATCTTTTTCTAAAACATATTCTTCTGTCTTGTCTAACTTGTATTCAGGAATTGCTACCCCATCATCTTTTCTTAATTTTAAAAATTGAGATTTTGGTTTCCAAAAAATTGTTTTTGTATTAATATTTCCCGGATCTAAGATATAAAGAATACTGACAGTTCTTTGTCGTCGGTCGTCTGTATGGGGAGCAACATAATTGCCGCCCGATACTAACTGATAGAAGTAACTACATGACATTAAAAATGGATCTGCATTACAGTGTTCTTTAATCATCTCAACTAAGTCTAGATTAACTCTGTAAAAACTTACTCCACCTGTCGGTCCACTCATGTCTGTGTATTCTTTTAAATTTTTTATATAGGCCAGTGACTTCTTATCATCTGACTCATATCGACCATAGGACAAGGTCATTTGAGATTTTAAATGTGCTTCTTCAAAATCATTGATTAATAATTTTTTCAATGACGGTTTTAATTTAGAAATAGGCAGGCTGATACAATTCATAAAGATATTTATATTGGTATTGCTTGACAAGATAAGTATTTAAAAATATAATTATTAGATGACAATACAACACGATCCAACTGACTTTTACCATAAAATATATTGGGAAAGCAATGCTGAGTTTGAAGAAATAAGAGAACTATGTTTATCTGAAGACAATTGGTTACGACCTAATTATCTTCCTTCTAATCTAAAAATTGAAGAATTTAATGGTTACGGTGTAATTTTTTGTAAACATACACACGATCCGGTAGGCATGGGCGGACTTTATAATAATGGAAATTGGCCAGCTAATGTAGGATACCATATGCGCCGAGAATACCTATTTCCTCGATGGAGGCAGACTAGCCTTACAAGTTTTATAAGCGGATTAGGAGTTTATAAAAAACATTTATTTGAGCCACTAAATGCAGTTAATAACTTTGACATTTATTTTATGACCATGCAATCGAGATTTAAAAAAAATTCAAACGGTTACTGGACGGCATTTAGTACAGCGATACAAAGTGTAATGCCAGAGTGGAAAAATACAGATGGATATATACAGACCTGCCAATGGCCTGTTAAAAAATGTTGGCAAAGATTTTTAATATGTGAATCTGTGCCAGGAGCATGGGAAAATTGGAACCCTAGAATACTCACAGAATTAGAATGGGATTTATTGCCTCTAGGAGATTAATAGTATTAAGCGGGATTAGTTTAATGGTCAATGGGCAATCCATCTTTTAATTCTGGAACAGATATGGGTGTTAGTAATGAGTTAATATCCTCAACTAAAATGTCAGGAATTGTACAAAAACATGCAATACAAAGATTTGTAGAAAGTTACATACGACAAAAACTAAACTGGAAACCTGAAAAATAATCGGTTGACAGACTGGTAAAATCATGCTATAATTAAGGCATGTATAAAATAATAAGCAAAAATAATCTTACACTTAATGTATGTGCAACTTTGGAAGAAGCAATGGCTTTTTCCAAAACAGTTGGCATGTTTGTGACCATAAAAGGCCCAGACTTCGAAGTCTGTGGTATGTTTGGCGTTGACAGTGTTAAGAATGGAAAAACTCCAGATGGAGTAGAATATACTTGGAATAAAGCAAGTCGTATCGGACGAGTTAAAAAAGAAAGGATCAAAGATGACAGCAACATTTTTAGTGAGTGATACACACTTTGGACACATGGGTGTCTGTAAGTTTACTCGTAACGATGGTGTTACTAAGTTACGCCCGTGGGCGAGTCCCGAGGAAATGGATGAAGCCATGGTCAAGGCATGGAACGAACGAGTCAAGCCCATTGACAAGGTCTATCACTTAGGTGACGTTGTTATCAACCGCAAGGCATTAAAGATCATGAGCCGCTTAAATGGCGACAAGGTTTTAATCCGCGGTAACCACGACATCTTCCGTGATGACGAGTACAGGACTTACTTCCGCGAGTTACGTGCTTATCACGTTGTA
>Ga0114962_10005101_pt1 | contig 10326 bp, 11 predicted proteins | sample C_130820_MF_Meta_FD_87017 | JGI IMG/M metagenome (GOLD analysis project Ga0114962, IMG submission 87017) | Freshwater microbial communities from Lake Croche, Canada to study carbon cycling - C_130820_MF_MetaG | ecosystem: Environmental > Aquatic > Freshwater > Lake | place: Lake Croche, Canada...
GGTTAAGAATTGCCCCCGCATAGGACTTGTTTTCAAGCAAAGCTTTAAGACGAAACGGCGTGGCTCCTATTGATAATGCTTCATAGTCCTTGGCATCCAACTCCATGGCGTGCAAAGAAAGTATTTTGTACAAGGCCAAGGCAAATGCTGTATTGGGCGCATCCACCAGCACGGTCTTGCCTCTCAAATCATCGATGCTGTTGATGTCTGCTTGCACGAACAATCCATTGAAACCATTGTCCCCACCCATAAAAACAGCGACATCTGCGTTGGCCGTGTCCACCATGGCAACCGCATTGTCGACAGCGGTGTGTGCAATATCGTACAAGCCGTCTTTCAAGCCGTCTCGCAAAGTCCAAGAGTTAGGCGTAAAGGTGAGGTCAATCGCTAAGTTTTCATTTCGGAAATAGCCCTGTGCTTGAGCTGCGAAGATGGGTAAATTTTGCACACCTTCAAAAACAATGACTTTCAGGTTTTTCATGTTCAGTATCTATTTGGATGTTTTGGGCTGATGAACTTTTAAGGCAGACTTCTTCTTGGCTTGAACTTCCAGCTCCTTGTCTACTAGCAAGTAACGCACCACCATGTCAGCACAATGCTCCAATCGATTTTTAAGCCGCTTGGGAGTCATCAAGCGTTTACTGAAAATCGCGTCAAAGGTGTGTTGGTGACTCACATAATGGGCCGACAAGGATGTGATCGAAATGTACAACTCAATGGGGTCAACACCCGAGCGAAAGATGCCCTGTTCAACGCCAATTTGTAAAACGGTCGTGATGGCCTTGATGAGCGGGTTGTAGAGCTGGGCAATAACGCCAGAGGCTTTGATGTGACGGCCTTTACAGATATTTTCACTCTGCAATAAGCGCAAGAACTCGGGGTGACGCCCCCAATTTAAACCGGTGGCAAACACCAGTTTCTTCATGGCATCTATCGGATTGAGACCCTCGATACTGGATTCCTCTCGACTTGCCATGATGGCCGAGTAAGTTTGGATGAGAACCTCGGTGAACAATCCTTCTTTGCTTTTGAAATAATAGTAAATGACATTTTTCTGCAATCCAGACAAGAGCGCTATATCGTCAACTCGAGCGCCGTCGTAGCCTTTCTCTGCGAATTCAGTAGTTGCCGCACTGAGTATCTTAGAGCGCGTAATTTGAGAACTGCCTCGCGCCTTTTTAACCTGACTTGCCTTGGATTGCATCTTGAAAACATCGCCCAGTTAATTGAGGTGATCCGCTCGGCGCGCGAACAATGAATCGTCTGAATAACCCATGGCTTCTGGCTTGGCTCGACCCAGCATCACTTGAAAATAAACTGGGGCCAAACTGTCATTCACGTAGCCATGAATCACGCCCGGTGGGCACGCCAAACATTCCCATTTACCCAGCCGAGTTTTGAGATGATTACCCGCCTCATCTTCCACAAATACAGTCAGAAAGCCATCCAAAACAAAAAATATCTCTTCCACTTCATGGGTATGAGCAGCGTTGCCCTGCCCAGGCTCCACATACATGATGGAGAGCGTAAAACCACGGGGCGGGATCACCGAATTGTCGTTGTGCTTACCAGAACCACCAGCACCGATGAAACGATGCTGGGCTCTCTTGAATCCCTCGATTTTTGCGTCCTCAAAAGCATTCCAATCAGGTGTTTTGTCTTTGAAGCGACCCACGTGATCATTCAATACTTTTTCCAAAGGGACACCGACCAACTCTGGTGGCATTGGGTGGCGAGATGTGGCCATGACTACTCCAAAAAAAATTAACGATTCAATAATTTAGCATTTATTTACTAACTGGTCAATCAAATTATCCCTTAAAATCAGCATGCACTAGATTGATACAAACCCGAGCAAATGGCACCAAAAAAAATCAATTGGCGCTGTTTTGGTGCGCATCGATTTTGTCGTGTCAATTGATTGACAGCTTCCATGAGCACATGCACAATCCGCGGAACTTAAAAAATTGAGAGGTCTATCTTGAACTGGTCAAAATCATCTTCACTGAAAAAATCTTGTAGCCTCCTACTTGTATGCGGATTGTTTTTAACAACGCTTGTTAGCTCTTTTGTTCACGCACAGAACTGGCCTTCAAAGCCTGTCAAGATTGTGGTGACATTGTCAGCAGGCTCGACCTCGGACATTTTGGCAAGGATTGTGGGCGACCAATTGACCAAGTCTCTGGGACAACCTTTCGTGGTTGAAAATCGCCCTGGTGCTGGTGGCAATGTCGCGGGCGAGTACACATCCCATCAGGCGCCCGATGGCTACACCGTCATGCTCGCCTCCATCAGCTCGCACGGCATCAACCCTGCCCTTTACGCCAAGATGCCTTATGACGCATTGCACGATTTCACCCCCATCATTGCCATTGCGTCTAGCCCCAATGTGTTGGTCGCCTCCAATGAGACCCCGGTCACTTCAGTGAAGGAGCTGATCACGTGGATTAAAAGTAAACCCACCGATACCATCAATTACTCTTCTGCCGGTAACGGTACCTCCATGCACCTCTCGGGAGAGCTCTTGAATGCAATGGCTGGATTTAAAACACTTCACGTTCCCTTCAAAGGCTCACCTGAAGCCATTAATTCCGTGATGAAAAATGAAGTGAGCTTCATGTTCCCCAATGCTCCAAACGCCATACCCTTGGCCAAGGGTGGGAAAATCAAAATGTTGGCAGTGACCTCCGCAAAACGTTTGTCTTGGTTGCCTGACCTCCCAACCGTTGCTGAGAGTGGATTGCCTGGATTTGAAGTGACTGCATGGTTTGGCTTTGTGGGCCCTCAAGGCATTCCCAGTGCAATCGTCACGAAGTTGAATTCAGAGGTTCAAAAGGTTCTTCAACTTCCCGCTGTCAACGAAGCTTTGGTGGATCAAGGGTTTGAACCCATGGGTGGTTCTGCTGCAGATTTTTCACAGTTCATGAAATCTGAAATTGAGAAATGGTCCAAAGTCATCAAACAATCTTCAATTCCAAAGTTGTAAAAAATGTCAAACACTCGCCTAGAACCGTTCATTGATGGAAGTTTTGTCAAAACCAATGATGTCACCACCGATCTATATTCACCAGTGACACTCAAGCCCTATGCTCAAATGGTGGAGCCCAGTGCGCAAATGGTTTCTCTTGCTGTACAAAGCGCACAAGCTGCATATTTGAACAACCGCAAATCTACTCTGGCCCAACGTGTCGAGTGGCTCAATGCTGCCGCAAAAGGCCTTGAGCTGGCTTTGCCAGAATTGATCGATGCTTTGATTCACGACATTGGCAAGCCCAAGAAAGCTTCGAGCTTTGAGGCCAATCGCTCAGCTGCTTTTCTCAAAGCCACCGCCGCAGAAGCCTTGACGCTGCGTGGAGAGACCATCCCAGTGGATGCCACGCCAAATGGCGCTGGCAAAATGGGTTTCACCAAAAGACATCCCTATGGCGTGATTGCTGGCATCACACCCTTCAATGCACCCATGAATTTACTGGTGCAAAAGGTCGCTCCAGCCATCATTGCTGGGAATGCCATTGTCGTGAAACCTCATCCTGCAGCACAAAGAATTTCACTCAGAGTTGCGGAAATTTTCTACAACGCTGGTGTTCCCAAAGGTTTATTCAATGTGCTCACAGGGGACAAATTTCCAGCTCAAGAATTGGTGGCCAACCCATTGGTCATGGCGGTCACATTCACGGGCGGAACCATTGCGGGTGATGCGTTGGCGAGAGCTGCAGGCGCCAAAAAATTCTTGGCCGAACTAGGCTCCAACGCCGCCAACATCGTGCTCGCGGATGCCAACATCAAAGATGCGGCTAAAAAAATCGCCTCTGCCTCATTCGAAGCCAGTGGCCAGCAATGCATTTCTGCTCAAAGGATTATTGTTGAAGCCTCAGTTTTCGAAGAATTTTTGGCGGACTTTGTTGCCGCAGCCCAATCTTTGAAAGTGGGTGACCCCTATGAGGACACCACCGATGTGGGGCCCATGGTTTCAGTGGGTACTGCAGACCGGGTCATGAAAATGGTTCAAGACGCCAAGGACCGCCACCTCCAGATCGCTCTGGAGCCCACACGTCGTGATTGCGTCGTGAGTCCTGGCATCATTGTCAACCCCACGCCTGAATCCTCGATCTGGAGAGACGAGGTGTTTGGACCACTCGTGTGTGTGAGTGTGGCAAAGGACGCCGATGAGGCTCTAAAAATGGCCAATGACTCAGAGTTCGGTCTTCAAGGTGCACTGTTCACACAAAGCTTGAAAATGGCAATGAAATTTTCTGAGGAATTTGAAGTTGGATCGCTTTGGGTCAATGAAGCGAGCCGATTCCGTCTTGACATGTACCCATTTGGTGGATCAAAGAGATCTGGCTTCGGTCGTGAAGGGATTCGCTACGCCATCGAAGAGTTGTCCCAAGTTCGTTTCACCGGTATCAGTTTCTAAGCCCATTCAAACCAATCGAGTTTTTTCATGTCCACATTGCCAGTGATACCCGCCAGTTTGATGGCGAGAATGAAAACCATCGGGCCACATTGGGGGGAGAACGTCGCAAACAATGTGCGCGAAATGGTTACCGCCTATTCAGAAATATTGGCTACCAGTCCGCGAGAGGGCTTGGTGCGTCACAATGAAATTGCTTACGCTAGTCACGAAAGAAATGTCCTTGACATCTTTTGCCCCGAGAACGCCAACTCTGCGCCCGTCCTCGTTTTTGCCCATGGCGGTGCCTTTGTCGATGGCTCAAAAGACCGTTCCAGTGAAATTTATGCCAACGTACTGCGCTGCTTTAATCGGCATGGTTTTGTGGGCGTGAACCTGGAATATCGTTTGGCACCGGAATTCAAATTTCCCAGCGCCACTGACGATTTGGCCAATGCAATGCAGTGGATAGACCAAAACATTCATCGGTATGGCGGCGACAAGCATAAGATTTTCATCATGGGTCACTCTGCTGGCGCAGCTCACTCGAGCGATTATGTTTATCGATTCAACCCAGCGTCCCCCCATCCATTGAATGTATTGGGGCACATCATCGTGAGCGGTCGAGTGAGAATTGAAAATCGAGCGGACAATCCGAATGCAAGAAAAGTGGAAGCCTATTATGGTGTTGATCAAACAGTGTTTGATCAATGCTCGGCCATTCAACATGTTCATAAAAATAGCGTGCCCACCATGTTGGCCTTTGCGCAATATGAGAATCCTTTGATAGACATGCATTGCCTTGAATTGGCCAGCCATATTGCTCAACTGCATGGAAAGTCACCAAGACTGGCTTGGCTAGAAGGCCATAATCACACCTCAATCATTGCAAGCTTGGATACAGCAGATGAAAGACTTGCCAATGCTATTTTAAATTTTCTACAAGAACAACTGGGTTAGACGTCTTGCTCATTCCTGTTCTTTTAAATCAATACCCAACTTTTGACGGCCAAGATTGGCTGACACCTACAAGGAATTCAATGTGTTGAATGCAGTGATCATTGGTTTTGGTGGGATAGGTCAAGAAGTCTGCAAGAGGCTCCATGCACACAAAGAAATCAACATCACCCATGTGGTGGTGCGTGAAGATAAATGCTTGTCGACACAACAATACCTTGACACTCACTTGCCTGGCACTCTAGCGGTGACCAACATCCCCGTTGGTACAAAACTGCTGATCGAATGCGCTGGACACCAAGCCATCCACGCCTATGTTTTACCTGCATTGCTCACCGGCATCGAATGCGCCATTGTCTCCACTGGTGCTTTGGCCGAGTCCCTCTTGCCCGAAAAGCTCATGGCCAATGCCGAGGCTGGCCACACACAGGTTCATTTACTCTCAGGTGCTATTGGCGCCATCGATGCGCTTTCGAGTGCCAAGTTTGCAGGGTTGCGTGAAGTGACCTACACCGGTCGCAAACCTCCCCTTGGATGGAATGGAACGCCAGCAGAGCACTTACTGGACCTGGCCAACCTGGCTTGCGCAAGTACATTCTTCGAAGGTACTGCTCGCGACGCATCCACTCTCTACCCTAAAAATGCCAATGTGGCCGCCACCATTTCCTTGGCAGGTTTGGGTTTTGACAAAACCCGGGTCAAATTGATTGCAGACCCAAACACCAACGACAATATTCATCACCTGAGTGCCAAAGGGGAATTTGGTGAGTTCGAACTGACCATGCGTGGCATTCCATTGCCAAGCAACCCCAAGACTTCAACATTGACTGTTTTATCGGTCATTCGTTTTTTAACAAACAAAGCCAGTGCTTTGGTGATTTGATCCAAGCCCAGCGTGATATGGGTTCATACTCTCTATCGGTATTTATCTTGATTGTTTTATTCCACGAATCCCTTATAACTAGACCCTAAGTCAAGGATTTATTGAAAGGATGAACTGATGTCAGCACAAGATACCAAGCCCAAATTACACAAAGTGACTGCCGAAAACGCCATGCAAGCGTTGGGCGAGTGGCCGATTCAAAAGTTTCATGTCTCTCACTTGGCCACGTCGGAGTTCAAAGGCGAGGGATTGCGCCCCTACATTGTTTACCGCGATTTAGGAGCCAAAGAGGCAACGGGTGGCTTGGTCGACGCCCATGTGAACGCCCGTGGCCGTCCGTTCGAACAAGCCGCCGTGAGCAAAAGACACTACCATGACGTCAAATTTCAGATGGTCTATGTGCTCAAGGGATGGAACCGAGTCGAATTTGAAGGCCAAGGTGAATTCATGATGGAAGCTGGAAGTTGTTGGATTCAACCCGCCGGCATCAAGCACACTGTGCTTGAGTATTCAGATGATCTAGAGGTTTTGGAGATCATCATCCCAGGCACGTTTGATACCGTGGAAGTGAACGAACCGCCAGGATTTGATTGATCAAGACTGGGTTTTCATCTTGGTGTCAAATTCAGCAGCGGCTTTGCTCATGGCGCTCAGCAAATAACTGCCATCACTGCCACCCGTGAATATTTTGGCGCCCAAGCCGCGCAATTGATCCACGAGCTGGACACCTGCTTCACCTACCACGAAATGCTTACCCGCCTTTTGCGCGGCCTGGGCCGACTTGAGCGTTGCGGCAATCACTTCGACATGGTTGGTTTGCCCAGGAACACCAAGCTCAAAACTCAAGTCCATGGGGCCCATCATCAAGGCGTCGATGCCTGGGACTGATGCAATGGGATCCGCATTGGATGCACCCAAGGCGTTTTCAATCATGGCGATCACGTCCACACGGTCTTCACGCTCTTTTTTCAATTCAGGTGCAGGTTTCTTTTGATAAAGGGATGCAGCGCTCAGTGCGGCCATTGATCTTTTACCGTGAGGAGGATATTTGCACAACTGGACAGCCAAGCTTGCCTCCTCTGGTGTCCCCACATGCGGGAAAATAATTCCACTCGCCCCCGCATCCAAAATGGGGCCCACCACAGCGACAGTCGCCTCAGGCACTCGGACCCATGCAATCAATCCATTGGACTGAGCAGCCATGCACAGATCTGAGATTTCTCTCAAGCTAAAAATCCCATGTTCCGTATCGATGTAAAAGCCGTCGAATCCAGCCTCTTTGACCAAATAAACGATATCAGCAGATTTGACCTGGCGAACTGAAATAATTTTGACGAAACCCGACTCGGCAATTTTTTGACGCAACAAGGTGGACATGGTTCTGACTCACTTCAATTCAAGGGTGATCGGGGGGTGCGTAGCCACGGCTGGCAAAACCAGCGTCAACGGTGATCACGTGACCGGATATGGCTCCTGCTCGGGGTGAACATGCAAAAGTCACCACATCGGCCACCTCGTGTGGCGCGAGCAAATGACCTCTGGGGAAAATTCGCGTGAGCTCTGGCCACTTGTTTTCGTCGCCCAGTTCGAGCAACGCTCTCTTTTTAAGTGAACGTTTTGATTTTTCAGTTTCAACCCACCCAGGATTGACCCCTAAAACCCGAACTCCATGATCCATGCTGACACTACCCACCGTCTTCGTGAATGCGACCAAGGAAGCGTTGCCCATCGAGCCGGCCACATAGGCATATTCAAGCCTCTCAGCGCCAATGCCAATGACATTCAAAATCACGCCCGATCTGCGCTTGACCATGTAGCGATAGACCTCGCGCGACAAATTGATATAACCAAAGATCTTCAACTCCCACCCAGGTCGCCACTCGTCTTCTTCAAGAGTGAGGAGTGTCCCACGTGGCGTATTGCCAGCATTGTTGATCAAAATATCAACAGGAGGGCATGTTTCGATCAACGCCTTGGCTGAACCCACTTGCATCAAATCGGTCGGATGGACGTCAATCGCCACGTGATAATCTTTGCGGAGTTCTTCAGCCAGAGCATTGAGTGCATCCGCATGCCTGGCCACCAAGTGCAATGCACAGCCCTCCTTTGCCAAAGAAACAGCGATGGCTCGTCCAATCCCCTGAGAAGCACCACTCACCAACGCCGATTTTCCTTTGAGCCCAAGATCCATGATGCTTAAACTTTCAATTCAAAATTCAAAAGATTTAGCCCAAGCGGGGTCGCAGCTCGATCAAATCGGGACAACAACCATCAGAAGCCGACACGGCATAAAGCACAGAATCAGCCACATCTTGCGCGGAAATCGGTGAGAAGGGTCGACTGGCGATGGCTTTTAAAACATCCGGATGAGTCACAGAATTGCGGATATCAGTATCCACCATTCCAGGTGCAATCTCAGTGACTTTGATCATGTCTTTTTTCAACTCCAAACGAAATCCTTTGGCAAAAGCAGACAATGCATGTTTGGTCGCGGCATAAACCACGGCATGCATATTCACATTTCGAGCTGACAAAGACGTGATGAAGACCATGTGCCCTCGACCTCTTTCTTTCATGCGCAGCGCCATTTCGCGTGTCACATCATAGGCCGCGACCACGTTGAGTGAAAACATCTGTGCGCATTCATCCGTGGTCACCTCCAAAATGGGGGCGTAAACCAATGACCCCGCGTTGTTGATGAAAATGGCCGCCTCTTGGCTCCAATCCACAAGCTCTTTGACAAAAGCACGCGAAGACAAGTCCCCCACCAAATACTCGGCTTCTACGCCGAAGTCTTTGCAACTTGTTTGCACTTCTTTCAGCGCTGCCTCGTTGCGACCTGTCAAATACACGTTAATACCTGCTTTGGCCAAAGTGATGGCGCACACTTTACCAATACCGGCACTCGAGCCCGTGATCATGGCCCATTGCCCCTTCATGGGGCCGTTGACTTCAATCAGACTGGTCATTTTTAACATGGCCTCCAGGTGGTTCGTTCAAATTCACAGTGTCGTAATTGGCGGGAATGATGACTTCCAGAATTTCCAAATCATCTGAAAAGTCCAATACCGTGTGCTTGATTTTAGGCGGTTGCAACCAGCAACTGCCTTCCTTCATCAAAAATTCACCATGGCCCTCAAATTCATTTTTCACCCAACCCTTTAAAACATACACCATTTGGTAATGGACATTGTGAAAGTGCCGGTGTGAAATATCTTTTGCATTGAACGGGCGAGCACGTCGATTGACGTGCACATCGACCATTCCGCCTGTGGCCTCGACCATGCCCATGTCTCTGGACAGGGCCCAGGGCCTGAATCCATCGGTCTTGAAAGAATCGTCTTCCAAATGGCTCACATGAAAAACTTGCTTGGGCCAATCTTGGTAGTCACTCGCTTTTTTATCGCTTGGGTAATCTTCTTCTTTGTAAACTTTGAACTCACGTTTGAACGGCTCACTCATTGCTCGCTTCTCCTCTATACAAAATGCCAACAAACATGATATTGTTCAATTCGATTTTTCCAATAGGGGAAGCCCTTGTCAATCAACGATAAAGTTGTTTTAATCACTGGTGCAGCATCTGGCATAGGCCGAGCCGCAGCCATTCATTTTGCGCAACACGGTGCCCAAGTCGTGATCGCCGATGTGGCCAAGGACGAACTGGCGCAAACGCACAAGACTTGCATCCCGTTTCAGTCTCTCACCAAAGCGCTAGTCTGTGATGTAGGCGACTCAAGTGCCGTTAGCCATCTCGTGAGCCAAACCCATGGGCATTTCGGCCGCATTGATGTTTTGATACACGCAGCGGGCATTTGTCGCGCCGCCCCACTGCTGGAGATGACCGATGAGCAATGGCAAGAGACCTTGCGCGTCAACCTCAATGGCAGCTTTTACATCACCCGTGAAACCGGCAAGATCATGGCGGCTCAACAGTCTGGGACGATGATCTTGATGACATCCGACAGAGGCATTTATGGCTCGGCCGATTATGCCCAATACGCCGCCTCGAAGGGTGGCATGATTGCCCTCGTCAAGAGCCTTGCCCTGCACATGGGCCAATACAACGTGACGGTCAATGGACTGAACCCAGGGA